>OBIA01001740.1_pt1 | contig 9803 bp, 8 predicted proteins | sample 1519911 | NCBI WGS metagenome assembly OBIA01 (sample SAMN04209236, study PRJEB22552) | human gut metagenome | biome: gut; material: feces | host: Homo sapiens | place: USA: Oklahoma | reverse complement strand
GCCGGGGCTCCGGCAAAATGGGTTTTAGGGTGTCCCTGAATCAGAATCTGTTTTATAGATAGCGATTGTCAATTTCTCGAAAGAGAAGGGTTCGGATTTTTTGTTTTTGGCGGCGTGCCCCGCCGCACAACAAAAGCATCCGCAGCGCATGGCCGGGCTGCTTCAGCTCAGGCGCAGTGCACTGCGGATGCTTATTTTTTATGCCGCGCCCTCTCTCCTGATGGGAGAGTCAGGGTATCGGCTGCGTTTTGATGTCATTTTTCGGAACACGCCTGCGTTCCTGGCTCCCCTTTGTAGAGCAACTGTCGAGCAAAGCGAGACTGAGAGATTTTATCCCACCAGCTGCCGATAGGCATTGAGGGTCTTATAGGCGGGGGAAGAGCCATCGGGTGCGAAGCGGCCGCGGAACTTCAGATTCATCAGCCCCTGCTCCACGCACCACTGGGCTGCCTTGGCGGTATCCGGGTCCGCCACATCGGGGAAAGCGGGCTGGGCTGCAGGCTCGGGACGGCCTGCGGTGTTCCAAAGCAGTAGCGCGGTCTGGGCGCGGTTTTCGGGTACAGCCACGCCTTCCGGCAGCAGGGCTTTCAGCTGCTGCTCGGACACATAGCTGTACACGCCGTAGCCCACAAGGCCCGCCACCGCTACGCCGCCAATAGCCAGCACCGCGATGCCTGCGCCTCCGTCACCGCCGCCGCTGCCGCCCGTGGAGCCGCCGCCGGAGGGAGGCGTCACCGGGGGCTCCGGAGGTGTTACCGTGCCGCCGCCGGTAGAGCCGCCACCAGTGGAACCGCCGGTGCCAGTCACATCCAGTGTGAAACTTGCATCCATTATACCACCAGTTATGCACTGATAACCATAGTACACTACTTTTGTGCCTTCATTGACCGTCAGAATGTTCCCTTTGACTGTGCCATTGAACCATTCAGTAACCCGGCTTATCTCAAAGCCCCTGGGCAGAGTGCTCAGGTCAAACGTACGGTCAGGGTTCAGGGTAACGGTGTAAACATTATTAAAATCGGAATGGTAAACATCCGTAATACTGAAATCGAGATGCGGATTGTTGTCCAAATTCAGGCTGGTGAGATGGTTATTCTTAAGCACCAATGTAGCCAAGTTTGGACTGCTGCTGACGTCCAACGCGGTCAACTGGTTGTTGGCGCAGTTCAGTTCCTTTAAGGCACTCATATTGTTCAAATTCAGCTGGGTCAGCTGGTTGTTGGCGCAATTCAGTTTCTCCAGCCCTTTATTTTCGCCCAGAATCAGCGATGTCAGCTGGTTGTTTTGGCATTCTACCCTTACCAGATTGGGTTTATGAGCCACATCTAAATCCAGCGCTGTCAACCGATTATTCTTGGAACAGTCGAGTTCTATCAGCAACTTACTATTTTTGACATCCAGTTGCTCCAGATCATTGTGCGAGCAATAGAGATACTTCAACTGCAGATGCGACACGTCCAGCTGTTCCAACTGGTTCTCGGAACAATACAGATAGTCGATATCCGGGTTCTTGCTCAGGTCCAGCTGGGTCAGTTGATTCTCATTGCATTTCAACGTTTCCAGCTTTGGATTCTGTCTCAGGTCCAATTTCTGGATAGAATTGTTTCCGCATTTCAACACTTTCAGGTTGGGGAACGCCTCAATGCCTTCTAACCTGCTGATGTTCTTTCCTTCGACTTCGATTGTTTCGACTTTGCTTCGTTCTTCCACCGTGAGGACATCTCTGCTACCTGCTTTGTAGGTTTTGATGTAATTTCTAAAGTTATCGTCGGGGAAATTTTTCTCATTGATGGGCAGACTGGTTTCAAAGATGAATGTGCGGTTTACTCCATCGCCGCAATTGTATTGGTAGCTCACCTCGTCTGCGCCCGCATTCACCCTTAGAGTTGTGCCAAAAACAGAGCCGCCGTTCAAGAAGGTTGCCTTGCTCACGTCAAAGCCGGGCAGTGTGGTCAAGTCAAACGTTCCGTCTGTACGAACTGCAATGGGACGCCTGTTACCATCAGCTGTTATCGTACCGCCGATTCCAGTAACGTTCAAACAAGCCAGCCGATTATTTGCACAATTCAGATTACTCAAACTGTTGTTTTTGCTCAGGTCCAGCGTTGTCAGCTGATTATCATTGCATATCAGAGATGTCAAGCTGCCATTCTGTTTCACGTTCAGTTCTGTCAATTTATTATTGTGACAATCCAGCTCTGTCAGCTGCCCCTGGTTGTTGACATTCAACTCCATCAATTGATTTCCAGAGCAATTCAACTGTTGCAGCTTGGAGCATTGGCTGACATCCAACGTCATCAGGTCGTTGTTGGAACAATCAAATTTGACCAGTTCCCCTACGTTCCACATTACGATATTCGTTATGTTGTTATTGGAGCAATTCACCTCCTCAAGATTCAGCCCATAGAGAATGCCCAGATTCATGTAGGTCAGTTTATTATTGGAGCAATCCAGTTTTTTCAGTCCGCTTGAAAGAATATAAAGATAATCTTTCAGGTAATTGTCGGAACAATTCAGCTCCTTCAGATTGAAATTCTTGGTAACATTAAGTGTTGTCAAGCCGATACCGTGGCAATCCAGCGTTTCGAGATCTTCAAAGAAACTGATTCCTTCAAGACTTTTGATTGCATAACTGGTTGGAATCTTCATACTCTTGATATCCACATCGAGCTTGCCATCGTTGTTTGTGTCACAATATCCTTTGAGAAAATTCCGAAATTCCGCATCCGGGAAATTAAGCTTAAACTCCGGCGAATTAAGATCAATTTCTGTGTTCGCCGCAAAGGCGCTGAAGGGCAGGAAGGTAAATACCATGGCCAGCGTCAACAGGGCGCTGACAAGACGCGTTCGTTTTGAGAATCGCTGTTTCATGGGGCGCTCCTTTCTGTTGTAAAAAATATTTCTTTCAGGGACCCATTCGGGAGAAGCGTCAGCTTCTGCCGAAAAAGGGTACCCTTTTTCGTGCTGTTTCCTTTTTGGGGAAAAGGCGTTTTGCCCGGCGGGGCGTTCAGCCGGTCTGCGCGGTAGAGGGCAGAATGGTCATTCTGCCGTCCACTGCCGCGTCCAGCATCTCGTGCTCCCGGAAATACTCCATCAGGATATCCTGACAGGAGGTTGCCACGCTACGGGGCTTCTGGAGCTTGCAGATGGTTTCGTAGGAGATGTTGAAAAAGCTCTCGATGTTTTTGAAGTGGTAGTTCTGCAAGCCCACGGTGAACAGGGCGTCGTCGCCGATCTCCTTGCCCACCTCCTTGCCGCAGTAGGTAAAGTAATCAAAGTCGCCCTTGGCGCGGTCGTAGCGCAGGCGCAGGGTGGAGGGCAGCTGGTAGAACTCGGTGTGCCCGGCGTAGGCTTCCTCCCGCAGCATGTAGCGCAGCATCTGCCGCAGCTGCCGCCCCGTCACCTTGAACATATACACCCCGTCGTCGTAGGGGAAGCCCTCGATGAGGTCGCCGTAGGTGACGATGGGGCCAAGCTTCTCGGCCCGGATTCTGCCAGAGCCGATGAGCATAATATCGATGCCAAGGCTGCGGGTGAAGATATCCGCAAACAGGTTGCCCAGCTCGGTCTCCTGCGTGCGCTCCGGGTGGGTCAGCTCCCGGCGGAAGCGCCCTACGATGTGGCTGTACTTTTCGTCCACCTGACTGGTGAAGCGGTGCAGCACCTGCTCCATGGCGGGGTTGCGGGGGCAGGTGTCGGCGCAGATGGGCACGGTGCGCCATGTGTAGGAATCGATGCAGTTGTTGTCCGTGTCCACGATGATGTCAAAGCGCCCGATCTGGTCGGTGCCGGTGCCCGCCTGCGCAATGACCACGCCGTTTTCCTCCACCGCGTGCTCCGGCAGGGTGTGGCTGTGCCCGCCGATGATCAGGTCCACTCCCCACGCCGGGTCCAGCTGGCGCGCCAGATGTTTGTCCTCCTCAAAGCCGATGTGGGTCAGCAGCACGGTAAAGTCGATGTCGATGCTGTTGTGGGCGTTGCAGATCTTGCCCACCTCGGCAGCGGCGGCAGCGGTGTCCACAAAGGACCCCACCAGCGACTCGGACTTGGTCTGGTTGATGACGTCCTGCGTGATGATGCCGATGAACAGGATGTTCATGCCGTCCACCCGCAGGATCTTGTAGGGGGTGAACAGCCGTGTGGGGGTGTTCTTGATGTAGAGGTTTGCGTTGATGATGGGAAAGCGTGCGCATTTTTCGATGAACAGCAGATGCGCGATGCCATAATCCACCTCGTGGTTGCCGATGGTGACGATGTCCGGGGCAAGGGCGTTCATGATCTCGATGGTGGAAAGGCCCTTGTATTCGGAATCAATGACCGAGCCCCGGAACATATCACCTGCAATGGCGTAGATGGTGTTGGGCTCCTCTGCCCTCACCTTTTCGATGTAGCCGGACAGCATGGACACGCCGCCCACCAGTTTTTCGTCCACCTGCTCTGCCAGAAAGTCTCCGTGCAGATCATTGGAGTGGAGGATGGTGATCTTTTTGGTGTGTTTCATGGTGCATTCCTCCCGGTGTTGGTGTGCGCGTCGGTCAACCCATGGCCTCCTGCCGTGCAAAATAGACGGTGTTGACAAGGCTCAGGTAGCTCTCTTCGCCGTCCAGATAGAACTTCAGGGCAAGGGTGTTCTCGTCCTCCAGCGTGACGGCGTAGCGGGAGCCGTCCTCCCCGGTAAAGGTAGCGTACCACTCCTGATTGGTCTGGAAGGGTACCTCCGGGGTGCCCTCCTGATAGAACAGGTCGGCTTCCTCCACGTTCAGCTCCGGATAGGGGGTGATGTAGCTGGCGGTCAGGGGCAGCTGGCTGCCCTCGGTGTCGGCGTCTGTGGGCAGGAAACACATCCGGTCAGCGTCCTCCGGGGCGGTGTCAAAAACGCCCTCGTCGGTGTCGCGGTAGATCTCCAGCCAGTTGCCCTCCAACGACCACGGGCTGGTGGTGGTCTCCCAGTCGTCCCCTTCCGGGTAAATGGTAAAATCGCACACGCCCTCGGCTTCCACCACATGGCCGTTCTCGCCGGAAAGGAAGGGGCTGAATACCAGCTCTTCGCCGGTGCTGGGGTACAGTTCCACCTCGGTGTTGGGGACGATATCGCTGATGTTGCACAGCAGCAGGATGGGCTGACCGTCCTCACTGTAATAGAGCTGTTTGCCGCGCTGGAGCGGTTTTTCGGCATCGTCTGTCAGGCTCGTCTCGTAGACGAACAGGGTGGCCTGCGCCTCCTGCGGGAAGATGCAGTACAGGTCGCACCCGCCATCCGGTGCCACAACCCAGTGATCCTGCGGGATGTCGTAGACGAAGCCCCACAGCTCCCGCAGGCCCTGCTGGCTGTCCAGCACCTGCTGCACATCGGTAGTGATCTCATAGGAGCCGCCCAGATAGAGCACGCAGGCGCGGTATTCGTCCTCCCCTGCCAGAAGGCGCATGTAGGTCACGTCCTCCGGCTCGGTGTACTCCTGTTTGGCGGAGGGCGATGCGATCATGTTGTCTCCGTCCAGCATTTTTTCGGGCTTGGAGCTGGACGCGCTGCTGCCTTTGCCGCAGCCCGCCAGACCGATGGCCAGCGCCAGCAGGGCGGCCAGAAGCTTCAGGTTTTTCATAGGTTCTCCTTTCTCATGCCCTGCCGGGGCGCACCTCAGGGGGCAGCGCCGGGCGTTGGGTGTTGGGAAAAATCGTCTACGCCCTCCACCGGCACAGGGCTGTCGGTCCCGGCAGAAAGCCGGGGCGACCAGTCCAGCGCGCGGCCGGTGGTGCAGTAGACTACCGCCGTGATGTCGGGGGTGTCAGGGGCGCCGTTGCACAGCAGCAGAATGGGCTGGCCATCCTGCTTGCAATAAAGCTCCCGGCCCGTCTGGTGCGGGTACTGGGGGTCCTGCTTTTCGTAGAGGAACAGGGTGTCCCGGCTGCGGACGGCAAAGATGCAGTATAGCTCACGCCCGCCGCCCGGTGCTGTGACCCGGTGGTCTGCCGGGATGTCCGCAACAAACTGCCACGGCTGTTCCTGCAGGCTGTCCAGCGCAGCGTCCACATCGGCGGTGCGCTCCGGGACGCTGCCCAGATAGAGCACTGCGGCAAGGCTGCCGTTCTGTTCGGCCTGCTGCCGCAGCTGCGCCACGGTCACAGCGTCCGGCCGGGAAGCGCTGTCCGAAGCTGCCGCGCCGGAGCGGATGGGGTCGCCGTCCACCGGCCCGCAGCCCGCAAGGCTCAGGGTCAGCGCCAGCGCGGCGGCAAACAGCTTCATGGTCAGGCCTTTCATCTTACGCCCACGGGTCGGCAGACGTGGGGACGCGGATGCCGGTCATCAGGTACTGCTCCCACAGAAACCACTGTCCGTTGCCCTTGCGGCGCAGCTTGATGGGGCGGGGATCATCGGCACCGCCGCAGGGGATGAACAGCTTGCAATAGCCCTCCTCCACGTTGGAGGTGTGATTGCTGCCCACCAGCAGGGTGAAGGGCTGGCGGGGGGTATAGCCGTTTTCCGGCGATGCACCCACAAAGTAGGAGAACGGGATATAGCTCTTGCCGTCCCGGAAGCGGTCGTTCAGGAAGGAGATCTCCTGCCCGTTCAGCGGGCGGGGGCCCCGCAGCCAGTTGAGCATCTCCAGCCCGATGTTTTTATCGGCACCGTAGGCGCACAGTGCGCAGACGGTGAGGGCTGCGGTCTTAAAGGGGGTGTCCAGACTGGCCTCCGGCAGTGCCTGCATCTGGGCAAGGCTTTCCGGCAGAGCCTGAAAGGTAAAGGTGACGGTCTGGTTGCCGGAAACATTTGCGGCGGCCTGCTTCATCTTATCAAAAAGTCCCATGAAAATACTCCTTTCTGTTTCCTCAGCCCCGTTTCAGCTCGCTGCGGGGCACTATCCGCTTGCGGATCATCTTTTTGTTCAGATCCAGACTGAGGTTTACAAAATAACCGTTTTCAAAATACCATGCAATGTCCTTTGCGTCCATACCAACGCTGTTGTACAGCCACCGCAAAGGCACTTCCGGCCCGGAGTAGTTCTCCACCCGGCGGGCAATGGTCCTTGCGTGGTAGCGGCGTTTTTCGTTGCGTGCGAACAGAACAAGGGGCACAGCACCCACCACGATCCAGAGCACATAGCCTCCCACGTGGGAGGTGTCCTTGGCCTGCAGGTCCAGACAGAGGGTATACAACCCGCCAAAAGAGCAGAACACGCAGAAGGCAAGCCCCGCATTCCGCAGCCATTTGAGGAAACGAGGGATCTCGCCGCGGGCTTTTTCCGAAAGATAAGGGTTCATAAACATGCTCCTTTCAGAACGAACCGCCTCCGCCGCCGTGGGTCGTGCCGCTGGAGGAGGTGTGGGTGGAGCTGCCGCCGGAGCTGTCGGAGTCCTTTGCCTCCACATGCTCCGTGCGCTGCACATCCCGGTACAGGAACAGCTCCCGGCTGTTGGTCAGGTTCATGCTGCCCTCCCGCACATAGCTGGCGGCATTCTCCTGGAACGCCACGCTGCGCAGCTGGCTTTTCATTACGCTGACGACGACCCATGCCAGCACAAGGCCGATGCCCAGCGCCAGCACCAGGTACATGGGGGAAAGCGGCTCCCGGGGCAGGTTATTCACATCGTAGGGGTGGCCCGCCCGGGCAGCATCGATGTAGGTATCCGACCATTGGACAAAGGTGCGGAAGGCACCGGCGTAGTCTCCATCGGCCATGAAGGGGGTCATCTGCTGGCCAAGGTACTGGATGCCGGCATCCGTAAAGGCGGTGATGCCGTAGCCGCAGGTGGAGATGTGCCACTTGCGGTCGCCCACGCTCACCAGCAGCAGCACGCCGTCCATATCGGGGCCGTAGCCGTACTGGCAGTAGTCATACAGATCATCGGCAAACTGCTCCATGCTGTCGGCACCAACGCTTTCCATCGACTCGATGGTGGCAATGGTCACATCGAAGCTCTGGCGCAGGCTCAGCTCTTCCAGTGCGTCCTCCAGCTCGTTGTCCTCGTCCTCGGTCAGCACCTCAGCGTCGTCGAACATGCGGTAGTATAGGTCGGCAAAGCCGCCCTCTACCGCAAAGGCCGGAACAGCCAGCGCTGCCGCAAGAATCAGTGCTGCCAGCGCCGCAAAGAGGGAGTGCAGTCGGTTGGAAGTCTTTTTCATCGTTCGTCCCTCCTTTACAGGATCCGTGCCAGCCACAGCAGCCACATCACGCCGTAGGACGCGGCGGAAAGGGCAGCCGTAAGGCCCAGCATCCACTTGCGGGCAGCGCCCTTGTCCACGGGCAGGTCACCCACGAATTTGCCGGTCTGACCGTTCATGGCAAACAGATAGTTTTCACCCCGCCAGCTGGTGCTCAGCAGCCAGACCGGGAACAGAGCGTACTTTGCCTTGCCGCCGTGCAGCTGGATGCTGCTGTTATCCACCTTGACCGAATCGTAGCCGGTAACGGTCTGCTGGAACGTCTCCTCAGTGGAGCGGCGGATGCGCTTGTTGGCCCGCTCGATGCTGTCCTCGGCGTTCACATCGTATTTGTCCGCCACATAGCCGGCCAGATAGGCGGTCTGGAAGGGGATGGCATCCTGCATGGCAAAAGGCTCGATGGACTCCATCAGGTCGTCCTCGATCTTGGACGAGCCGTCCACCGGCACGGCGTCAAAACCCAGGGTGCCGTCCCGCCGGACGGAGTAGTAGTTGGTCTCGGTATAGTCGTATTTGCTGTCCGACCAGCAGCGGGTCCGGGTGGCGGTGAACCGCAGCTGGGCGTCGGCATCGCTGTCGAAGAGCCAGAAGGGCACATACACGCCCTTGATCTCGTCGATGTGGTTCTGGCTGCGGAACACCCGGGGCAGCAGGGTCTTGCCCTTGAGATGTTCCTGCAGCTTTGCCTTGGCGGCCTTTTTGTCCAGCTTGAAGGGGATGATGAGGTCGGGCCGCAGCGTCCCGGCAAACTGTCCGGTGAGGACGATGGGGTTGCCGCAGAAGGGGCAGGCGGACGCCGCCATTGTGTCGTCGCCCACGATCTCGCCGCCGCAGCTCTTGCAGCTGTAAGTATGCAGACCGGCGGTCTCCCCTTCTGCCCAGCTGCCGCCGGGGGTGGTCCACTCCATCTCGCTGGGCTTTTCGTCCTTCAGTTCCTCATCATAGCCCTTGAGGGTATCCACATCGAACTCGGTGTCGCAGTAGGGGCATTTCATCTTCTGGGTGGCGCTGTCAAACTGGATGGCACCATCGCAGCAGGGGCACTTGTATTCCAGCATTCCTGCCATAGCGTTTCCTCCTGTTGTTCCAAAGGGGGCCGGGGGCTCTTCCCCGGCCCCGCTGTTTTTGTGTTGGTCTTCCCGCCGAAGCGGTCGGCTCAGAAATCCGTAGTGATGCGGAACACCACCGGTTCGTCCGGCTCGGTGGCTTTGCCGTGGTGGCCCACTGCCAGGAAAGCGTTTTCTTCCAGCGGCAGGAAAACATCAAAGGTGCAGAAGTCGCCGCACAGCTGGCACAGGGTCTCGCGCTCACCCACGGGAAGGGACTTTTCCAAAAAAGTGCCGTCCGGCGCGTACAGCTCCCACATATAGCCCGTGTCCAGCAGATAGCCGTTGGGGCGCTTCATCATCACGGCGTCAAAGCTGCCCACCGGCTGCGAGCTGCGGGCCAGCTCATTGCCATCCAGATCAAAGGCGGCAAAGTAGTAGTCTCCGCTGGAGTCCAGCTCGCCCACCGTCAGCAGCTCGTCCCCGCTGAGGTTCAGGGAGGACATGCTGTAGAAGGGGCCGATCTCGTTATCGCCCTCCAGCGTCAGCTCGGTGTACTCGCCGTCCTGCACCAGCACCGGTGCGAAGGCCCAGTAGAT
>OBIA01001723.1_pt1 | contig 9896 bp, 20 predicted proteins | sample 1519911 | NCBI WGS metagenome assembly OBIA01 (sample SAMN04209236, study PRJEB22552) | human gut metagenome | biome: gut; material: feces | host: Homo sapiens | place: USA: Oklahoma | reverse complement strand
AACCAGGTGGCAGATTTCATCGTAAGCCTCACTTCCGGTCAGATTGACAAGGTAATGGCAATGACGATGATGCGTCAGAGAAGAGAAGATGTCGAAAGAATCTTGGAAGCAGCATAGGAGGTGAGCGGATGTACGACTACGACGGAGACATGGGTTATTTTCAGAGACAGCTGGAAAAAGCCGGAATCAGCCAGGAAGAGGTTGATATGAATAACTACGCAGGACTGACAGCAAGAGAGTTGCAGAGCATTGTTGATGGTGCGATTAAGACAAAGCAGATTAGAGAATCAAAGAAGGAGGCGTAAGGCTATGGCATCATTAGAGGTTAAGACAGAATGGGCAGTGTATAAGGATTGCTTCCTGCAGGTGGCAAGATACCAGGCCGATAACAGCAGGGCAATTGAGATTTGGAACAACGAGGACGGACCTATTGCAAGAATCACGGTATGTATCACAGGAAGCGGACTTGCAGAGGATGAGACAGTGATCGACACGAATAATTGCCCTTGGGCGATGGAGTTTATCAAGCAGCACGGTTTCGGGCAGGCCACCGGCAGAATGGTAAAAAGCGGTTACTGCACATATCCGGTAGCAAAGCTGGATATTGAGAAAATCGGTGAGTATTTGGAGGTGGCGTAATGGAAAGAGTGTATTTCAGCATCAATGAGGCCGGAGCAAAGACGGCAAACGATATGATGTCATTCAGCGAGTATAAGACCGGTAGCAAGACTGCTGGTTACAAGGCACAGGTAGATAAGGCATACGAGCTGGCAGAGAAGGTAATCGAGGCAAGACCGACCGAAGAGGAAAGAGTGTCGAAGCTCTGCGAGAGATATTCGAGACGACTGGCTCAGAACATCAACAAGGATATTCAGATCGGCATAATGTGCCCGTCTGTAATGATTTCCGGAGCAGGAAACTTCCCAGTCAAAAAGAAGGAAAAGCAGGTAGCGGCATGGGATAAGAACCATGAGGACTATAAAGAGGTTGAGGCAATCCTTGGAAAGATTGAAGCAATTTTTTATGGCAAGGACGTTATCAAGTCTGATGATGAGAACGCAATCGAGAAGCTACAGGATAAGGTTGACGGATTGAGAGAGGACCAGGAGAGAATGAAGCAGGCCAACAAAGCAATCCGTATGAAGGACAAAGAAAAAGGCGATGCAACGCTGCATGACATGGGATATACAGACGAACAGATCGCCCAGCTGAGAGAACCGGACTTCTGCGGAAGAATCGGTTTTCCGGACTATATGCTGACGAACAACAACGCCAATATCCGAAGATTGGAAGGAAGAATAAAGAGCCTGCAGAAAACGAAGTCCCAGGGAACACAGGAGAGCGAGAATAAGTTTTTCAAGGTCAAGGAGAATGTGGAGGCTATGAGAATCCAGCTGTTCTTTGAAGGAAAGCCGGAACCGGAGGTAAGAGATATTCTGAAAAGCAATGGGTTCAGATGGGCACCGTCGGTAGGTGCATGGCAGAGACAGCTCAACAATAATGGAAAATATGCGGTAGAGAGAGTTATCAGAGAGCTGGAAGAAATGGAGGCGGCAGAGTGAACGCGAAGTTAGAACCGAGAAAAGCTACAGATCGAGGTGGCTGGTTATGTATGCCACTGGTAATAAACGGACCGGAGGGAAAACCTGGTTGGAAAAAGGTACGTTGCCCGGAATGCGGGACACTCTGCTGGCAGAGACCGGAGGATGCAGGGGTTGTTAAGGCATCACACCTTGACGGTGCGGTATGTACCAAGTGCGCATTAAGAAAGGCAGGTGACGTAGTATGACGATTAGAGAGGCGAGCAAAGGAGTAGTTACATCCGGAAGAGGAACCTATAATATCGGCTTCAACGATGGAGACGAGACACAGTTTGATGTTCAGAATCTCGAAGAACTGCGGGAGTGCTGGTCTGAGTTCTGCAAGGAAGAAAAGGTTAATCCTGGATGCGTAGACTACGTGGAAAGGGTGAGTTAGTGGAAGTTCTAACAAGAGCCATAGCAAATGAATACAGAGACAGGACGTTGCTCCTGCCGTCAAACGGACTGCAGGACATTGGAGAAAGAAGAAAGTTGCGGGAAGAACTGCAGGCCAGGTGTAATCTGACAGAACTGCAGGCGGTGAATATCATAAATGGTTTTCACATCCCGGACTATGTGAGAATTGCAGAAGTAAGAGCAGCAAAGGAGGCACAAGAACATGAGAATTGAGAAAGAAGGATTTGTGTTACACCTGGAAGGAACATGGTGCGAAATCTCAAATAAGTACGCTGTTTTGGAAAGCGGAGACGTAGCAGTAAATGAAGAGGATATTCCTGCAGGGTTCGCAGAAAAGAAACTGGATCGCTATATCGAAACGCACAAGATCAGAGGATATGGAAAGGTTGACGGATGTGTGAAGAGGGTTGCGTGTGATGAAAGAACGAAGGAGTACATTCAGCTGCAGGCAGTAAAGCTGGACGATGATACATATATGGTGCAGGAGTTTGATAATGAGTTGGTATTTATGGGCGAGTTATGGAGCGGGTGCAAATATCCGGATGAAGTGCTTGACTGGATGAAGAGCAACTATGAGATTGAGAGCTGTCTGACCGCAGAGGTTTACCGCAGCAGTTTGGGAGATTGCACGAATAACGGCATATCTTCCTATGCGAGAGAGTTGTATATCCTGGATGCACAGAAAGGTCCTTTTGAACCGGACGACATCAGACAGTGCGTGTATATTGAAAAGCGTGAGATTATGGGGCATGGGTACGTTGACTGCAAGCCTGCATACTGCCGGAAACGCTGGTATATGGCAGGCGGCAATATTCTTTACACATCGGACAGCAGATTCAAACAGATTACCGGGATCAGCTACCCGATTGCTATTCACGACAGATACGAAGGGAGGTAGGAGATATGGTAATTGTCGGGTACTACGCACATGGCAATAAGCACTATGTAGCTTTCAAGGACGAGACAGATGCGAAGGACAGATTTATGATTACGGACGGATTTCACGACAGACCGGTTACGGAAAAAAACCAGGGGAAGTATGAAGGGTACGTGAAAATCGACAAAGCAGAGTGCAATATCAAGAAGATTATCGGCCGTATTCGAGGCACAAGACCATGGCATCCGCTTCTGAGATTACTGCAGAAGGAAGCAGGGTAAATTTTTTTACCATAAAAGCTCGCAAATGTGAGCGTTGGAAAATATAAAATTCGCAATATGCGGTATTGGCTAAGAGATTAAGGAGGACAGGCAATGGAAGTTAAAGGAATCGTAACTATTGGATTGGAGCATATCCACCCACACCCGGACAATCCGAGAAAAGATCTCGGAGATTTGACAGAGCTGGCAGAGTCCATTAAGAAGAATGGAATTATGCAGAATTTGACGGTAATTCCGAAAGAAGGAGAACCGGGAGAATACATCACAATCATCGGTCACAGACGAAGTGCGGCGGCTAAGCTGGCAGGCGTTACAGAGGCACCCTGCAGGGTTGTAGAAGGCATGACAGACAAAGAGCAGATGTCAACGATGCTGGAAGAAAATATGCAGCGTAATGATCTGACGATTTGGGAACAGGCCCAGGGATTTCAGATGATGCTTGACTTGGGAGAAACAGAGGACACAATCGCTGAAAAGACCGGCTTTAGCAAGAAAACAATTAGACACCGCTTGAATATCGCAAAGCTGGATTCCAAGACGCTGATGGAGAAAGAGAGACAGGACGGCTACCAGCTGTCGCTTACGGATTTGTACGAGCTGGAAAAGATCAAGGACGTAAAGACCAGAGACAAGATTTTGAAGGATTCCACAGATTCGAGAGATTTGGCAAGAAGAGCAATCAACGCTCAGAAGGAGCAGAAACGCCAGGAAAACATGAAGTTGTACGTGGCAATGATGAAGAAACTGGGATTAAAGAAAGCTCCGAAGGAAGCGGACAGTGAGTTTTACACGGATAAGTGGGAACGCATGAAGGACTACAGCCTCGACAAGGAGCCGCCTAAGACAATGAAGTTCGAGGACAATGGCGAGCCGATGTTCTACCTGGAAAGATATGGAACATTGTACGTGATCCGTAAGAAAAAGAAGGAAAAGAAGGTGCTTACGCCGGAAGAGGAAGCCAAAAAGCAGAATATGCGTAACAAGAAGCAGATCAAGGCAATTCTGAAAGAGGCTGCCAATACGAGAAAGGCGTTCATCGAAGGTATTTTATCCGGAAGAATAAAAAAAGTCACAGACGAAAAGCAGGTTGAAGCGGACCTTTTCGAGCAGATGATGGATTGGGAGACATTCACAGGTCATAACAAGCTGATTGAGTTCTTTGTTGGGTGCGAGGTTTACAATGCGCCGGAAGAAGAAAAAGAAGCAGCACGTAAGAAAATGCAGGGACTCAGCGTACTGCAGAAACTTCTCTGCCTGGTATCCGCAATGGTCGCTGACGCAGATTTGGTTGAGTGGAATTACACATACAACACGGTCAGAGGTGAGAAGGTGAAGGCGTTCTACGGAATACTGGAACAGTACGGCTTCCAGTTTCCTAACAACGAAGAGAAGAGCGTGGTCGAAGGAACCAGCGATTTATATGTAAAGAAAGAAGGTGCAAAGTAGCATGAAGAGAGGACAGATTTACTACGTCAGAAGCAATTGCAGAGAAGAGGGAAGTGAGCAGCGGGGGGGCGCCCAGCAGTTATAGTATCAAACGATAAGAACAATGCGAACAGCAACACGGTCGAAGTGGTATATATGACGACCAAACCAAAGACCGACCTTCCGACTCATGTATATATTGAGTCAGCACTTAGACCATCAACACTCTTGTGCGAGCAGATTTCCACGGTTTCGGAGGAAAGAATTGGAGAGTGGATTGGAGAGCTGACAGAAAGCGAAGTGCAGGATTTGGATATTGCCCTGGCGGTTTCGTTAGGAATGAAGTGTGGGCCAGGGCAGTTAGATACGGATACATTAGAACATTTGAATAATCTGCAGGCGGAACTCGACAGAACCAAAGCCGAGCTAAGGGAAGCAAAGAGTGGTCCGGACTATAAGCTGTTATACGACCAGCTGATTGAGAAAATGCTCAGCAGATAGAAAGGAGACACGAGATGTACCTACTGGAAGAAGATTTGAAATTTCCAAAGGACAGTTTCAAAAGCATGAAGTACCAGCCGTATGAGATGAAGCCGTCATTCTCTATGGCAAGAGTATATCAGTGGTGGAATTATTGGTACGGAGAGGTTTACATATCATTCAGCGGCGGACTGGATAGTACAGTCTTGGCGTACATAGTGTGCCAGGCGTACAGAAAGTATAAATTGACCGGTAAAATTCCCTTGGTGTTTGCGGACACAGGGACGGAATTTCCGGAAATCAGAGAGTTTGTTAAGACATATACGGAATGGCTCAAAGAACAGTTCCCGGAACTCGATATTGAGTTGGTAGTGATCCGGCCGAAGCATAGTTTTAAGTGGGTGTGTGAAAACAAAGGATTTCCGATTACAAGCAAAGATACAGCAGGAAAGATTAGGAAACTGAGACATGGAAAGCTCAGCGAGAAATACAGAAACTACTTGCTCAACGGAGATAAGAGAGGAAAATTCGGAATGCTGGCGAAGAAGTGGCAGTATTTGACGGACACGGAACGGATGCCTGCAGACATTTCAGAGTATTGCTGCGAGGCACTAAAAAAAGAACCGTTCAAGAGGTATGTCAAGGAGACGGGCAGACAGCCATTTATCGGCATAACGCAGGACGAGAGTTTCAGAAGAGAGAACCAGTACAACCACACGGGATGCAATGTGTACGACGGTCACACAATAAAGAGCCAACCTATGGGATTTTGGCCGAAGAATGAGGTTATCCAGTATGCGGTAGAGCAGCGCATTCCGATCTGCAGCGTGTATGGAACGCCATACCAGGACAAGAAAGGCAACTGGTACTTTACAGGAGAACAGAGAACCGGCTGTTGCGTGTGTGGCTTCGGGTGCCACTTAGAGCCGGTGCCGAACAGATTGCAGCGGTTGAGAACATCCGATAACGATAAGCACAGGAGAATGTGTGAGGGCTGCCTGCAGATAAAAAATCACGGCATGACATATGAGCAGGCATTGAATTACGCAGGAATACCAACGGAGGAGGTGCAGGAAGATGAATAGCAGGCCGGAGATCACGGCGATGTTGTCGCTCTCAATCCAGCGGCACATCTGCCCGAACAATGATCCGAGAATTTACTGGGCCAGGGAAGTGACTTTCGACTACGCCACCACGAATGCGGTACGAGTGGATTTTATGAAATTCAAGCCGGTAAACAATACGATGTCCGGCATAGAGAAGGGAGACTTCTACTGCTACGAGGTTAAGTCCTCGGTAGAGGATTTTCACTCGAAGAACGGTCATAACTTCCTGGGAGACTACAATTACTACGTGATGCCGGAAGAAGTGTACGAGCAGATTAAGAAAGAAATCCCATACCAGGTAGGCGTGTATGTTCCGGATGGAATGAACTACCGGGGTGAGTGGTACGACCTCAAAGCAATCAAGAAGGCAAAGAGAAAAGATAGAAGCAGGCCGGTATCAGAAATGCTGTTGATGATGTTCCGGTCTGCAGCGAGAGACAGGAGGTGCCGGAATTGAAGCTGAGAAGGTGTAATAAATATATGTTTCAGACAGTGAAGTGCAGTAAATACATGAGAAAAATTAACGATGGAAAATGTATAACACTTCTGACTGGGGATGAAACAGAAAACGGAAAGCCTGCATACTTCTACACAGATTACTCAGAGAAAAAAGAGAAAGACAGATTTAGGGAGGTTCCGGCAGAAGATTGGGGCGGTGGAGATTTTATGAAAACATATTACGAACCGTCAGAAAAGGAGTTTGTTGGAATTATTATAGGCATGAAGATGATTGTGGTAAAAGCAGAATTGTTTTGCGACACAAATTATGGGTACGATGGCTCGGAAAAAGATTACATAGGAAGAGATGTAAAAGAGCAAATAAAAGTCGCTATAGTTGCCTATGGATGCAATAAAACAAGGCTTGTACCAATGGATAGCTTTGAAATAATAAAGGAGGAAGATAAATGCTGATATTACCAATCAAGAAAAAGTGGTTTGATATGATTGCTTCCGGTGAAAAAACAGAAGAGTACAGAGAAATCAAGCCGTACTATGACAGCAGATTTATGAACACTTTCGGCTTTATCCTGGTTGGAGGACAGATGGTATATGGAGATGCAGCACCGGAAGAAATCCGGAAGCCGTGGCCGGTACCAGTAGTATTCAGAAATGGGTACTCGAAAGATTCGCCGGAAGTTGTTTGCAAATGCACCCTGCAATTTGGAAAAGGTAAGCCGGAATGGGGAGCTGAGCCAGGAAAAATCTATTACGTTTTGAAAATCGAGGAGGTATCAGCATGGCAAAATTAGGACCATTTGGTTTAATCCCGGAGACTGAGGATTTTTTGGAGGAAGAGCTGAGAGACCTAAGATTAAAAATGGAACATCCGGAAGAATGGGAAGAGAAGGAGCGTAAAAGGAAAGAGGCTGCAGAGATAGCGAGAAGGAAGGTAGAAGAAGCGAAGAACCTTCCGGCAGATTATTTTGACGGCTGGCATACCTATACGATACAGAAAGGCGACTGTATCGCAAGTATCGTCAAGAAACTAATTATGCAAGGAGAACTGAAAGGAACTTTATATGCGCTGGAAATGGAAGTTGTGAAGAATAATGACAGACAGTTGCCGTTCAAGGGACACAGCATAGTTCCAGGAATGAAACTTAGGATAAGACGAAAGGAGACGGAATAGATGAACAAGGTAATTTTGATGGGTCGCCTTACACGTGATCCGGAGGTTAGATATTCCCAGGGAGAGCAGGCTACAGCAGTAGCTCGTTACACCATGGCAGTAGATAGAAGGGGAAGAAACCAGGAGAACTCAGCAGATTTTATTCAGTGCGTTGCGTTTGGCAAGGCGGCTGAATTTGCTGAGAGATATTTGCATAAGGGAACGAAGATTGTACTGACCGGAAGAATACAGACCGGCAGCTATACCAATAAGGACGGTCAGCGAGTATATACGACCGACATTGTTGCGGAGGACCAGGAGTTCGCGGAGAGTAAAAACACAGAGAGTAGTAACGCAGGAGGCTATAACACACAGCCTGCACCGGCGCCACAGTCGGGGAATGATGGATTTATGCCTGCAGGAGACGACAGCGAGCTACCGTTTGTATAGGAGGGCGAAGGATGAAGCAGTACACATTGAACAGAAAGACATATAAGGATGTTAAGAGAATGGACCATCAGCAGATGGATGCGTTCTGCAAGAATTTATACAAGGCGGGCCATGCGGACGGCATGAAAGATGCGGAAGGCTTGACTGAGGATGAAGTGAGAGAAGTTATCCTGGGCGTGAAGGGCATCGGGCCAAAGAAGGCAGAGGATATTGTGAACGCTCTGACTGCAGCACAGAAAGAAAGGAGTTAGTTGACAAATGGATAAGAGTAAAGTATATTTGGAAGTACCGGAGTTCACTGGTGAAAATGTACCTGTGGCAGTAGCGGCAAGAGTAATGAAAAAGGATCAGCAGTTTATACGCCAGGGAATTATCCTTGGGTTTCTGAAATTCGGAGTTGCTTTTAAGAAAGAAGGGAGCAGCCAGTACGATTACTACATTTCCCCGATGAAGTTTTGGGAAGAGACAGGTTTCGTGTATGCCGGAGAGGAATGCTAAATAAGCCGTGAGAAGTGCTGAATAGGTATAAAAATTGATGAATAGGAAACATACAGGCAACAAAAATGCCAGCGGATGCGATAAATACGTGCATTGCTGTTTCTTAAGAGAAGTCCGTCAGCGAGATCCGCGTACTCCTCAGCACAGTCGTTGTTGACTGCAAGGATCGGGATGCCGCCTGCGCGGCGGATATTCTCAGCATAGTTCTGGTTTAATGCCCATGTCGGTGTTCCGTTGGCTGCTGCGCCGGTTCCTCCGGTCAGTAAGATCAATGGTTTCATAATGTAATTCTCCTTTTCCATTTCTGCCCGTCTGCCTGTCCCCGTAGTGAAATCTGCCGGAATGGATCCGGCTGTCTCTCATACAGACAGAGCGGAAGTTGATAGATGGCAGCTGTTTAAAAAGTGAAACAGCTATGATAGTATATGATAATTCTGCAGCACAGGGCAGAAATCATCCGTTTTAAGCGGTATGCCCCGGAAAGTGAAGCCTCTCAGGATCCGTGTCTGGCATCAGATGATGCAGGTCATCCCACATCAAGCCCGCTGTGGTAGGAATAGTTTCCAAGCTCCGCCAACAGCGCGGACATATCCGGCGGCCCGGATGAGACATTCGCGATCAGGAACGCATTGAGGTAATAGTAGACTGCATTGCATTTCTTCAAGGTCTGATGGTACAGATCCGGGAATGACGTCGTCGAGGCGATGGAATTATCCCATGGATTCGTCCAGACCTCATGGTCCAGGTTCAGGATATCGCGGACCTGGGCGGAAAGCTTATCCGTCACAAGCTTTTTAGAAGCGATCGGATGCTTTAGAAAGATTGATTCCAGGGAGCCGATCACATGGGTCTTATGTCCCGCAGGATCGGACAGGATCCGGCTTCCGAAGCGGATCGCGAAGATCGACCGGGCAACCATTCCGTCTGTGACCTGGAAGTTGTTTTTCTCTGTGATCTGGTAGTAGGTGCGGTTGATGCACCGGCTGAGATATCTGGAGATAAACTGGCTCTCCTGGGCGTTTAAACAGAGGGAAGCGGTCTGGTTGAATTCGGACGGCTTTTTGTGCTTGAACTTCCAGAGCAGGATCGCGTCGATATCGTTTTCCAGGGCGGCATGGAGTCCATGACACTCGGTCTTTTTCTTATCGGTGCGGTACTTGATCCGCCCGTAGA
>OBIA01001712.1_pt1 | contig 9955 bp, 9 predicted proteins | sample 1519911 | NCBI WGS metagenome assembly OBIA01 (sample SAMN04209236, study PRJEB22552) | human gut metagenome | biome: gut; material: feces | host: Homo sapiens | place: USA: Oklahoma | reverse complement strand
TATTGAGCCTACAAAACTCATTCCTCTTTTTTTTAAATCCATCGAAATATCATCAGATAACTTCGTTGTTGTTTTAAAATTATTATCCTTATTTTTAATAATTTGATGGTTACTAAAACCCCAAAGATAGTCAGAAAAACTACCAAATTCAGTTTGAATACTTATAAAAATTTTAGCATTATTAATTGCTGCACCAATTTTTCGTTTACTTCTTATTATTTTTTCATTTGCTAATAACTCCATTACTTTTTTATCATCATAGTTAGCTATTTTAATTACATCGAAATTATCAAATGCCACTCTAAAAGCTTCTCGTTTTTTTAAAATAGTTATCCATGATAATCCTGCTTGAAATGTTTCTAATAAGAACATCTCATATAATTTTTCATCATCATAAACCGGTACACCCCATTCATGATCATGATAATTTTTATAAATTTCTGACTTTTCATCTACCCATGAACACCTTTTTACCATCATCATTCTCTCCTTTTTAACTATTTTATCATGCTTATAAGAATAAGCAAATATTACACAAAAAAAACTATCCCAGTTAAAATTACTCATTCATCATATTTAACTTTTTAAATATTTTTTCCAGCAGCTAAAATAATAAATTATATTACTTTTAATATTGTTTAGTTTTTAGTACAATATTTCAAGATGTTAGAGGAGATTTAAAATGAATAACAATAATAATGATGTAACAAAAAAATATGGATTATTTACAGCCATTACAATGATTGTTGGAATTTGTATTGGCTCGGGTATATTCTTTAAAAGTGATAATGTTTTAATTGCTACAAACGGCAGTATTGCACTAGGCGTGCTATCATTTATCTTAGCCGCAATTTCAATCATTTTTGGTTGTCTTACAATCGGTGAATTAGCATCTCGCACTGATAAAGTTGGAGGGCTAATCTCATATGCTGAAATGTTTTTAACTCGTAAAGTTGCATGTGCTATGGGCTGGTTTCAAACCTTTGTTTACTATCCTACAATTACTTCTGTTGTAGCTTGGGTCATTGGAGTTTATATAAACATATTATTTAATTTACAAGCCAGTTTAGAATTTGAAATTTTAATTGGTTATATCTTTTTACTACTTTGTTTTGTTTACAATATTCTTTTACCAAAATTTGGTGCTTTTATCCAAAATAGTACAACCCTAATAAAACTGCTCCCCTTATTTATTTTAGGAATATTGGGAATTATTTTTGGTGATCCTATTAATGGTTTAGCAAATACTAGTATCAATACACTAAGTGGTACTGGGTGGATTTCTGCCCTTGGTCCCATTGCCTATTCATTTGATGGCTGGATCGTAACAACTTCTATATCTCATGAACTAAAAGATGCTAAGAAAAATATGCCTAAAGCATTAATGCTAGGCCCATTAATCGTTTTAAGTATCTATGTTTTATACTTTATTGGTATCTCATGTTATGTTACACCTGAAGTAGTTATGACTTTGGGAGATCGTCATGTCAGTTTGGCAGCACAAAATTTATTTGGTCCAGCCTTTAGTAAAATGATTATCATTTTTATAGTTATTTCGGTTATTGGAACTGTTAATGGTTTAGTCATTGGCTATATTCGCATGCCATATTCATTATCTTTACGTAAAAATATGTTTCCCTTTTCTAAACATTTGCGTAAAATCGATAAACGTTTTCAAATGCCCTTAAATTCAGCTATCTGTAGCTTGATTATTTGTACGATTTGGATGTTCGTCCATTATTTATGTACTAAATACAACCTATTATATAATAGTGATGTATCTGAGGGAGCTATCGGAATATCCTATATCTTCTATACTTTATTATATATAAGGGTATTTAAAATGTATCTTGATAAGGAAATTAAGAGTAAATTTAAAGGTTTAGTTTGCCCGATTTTAGCAACTATCGGCTCATTGATTATCCTATCTGGAGGTATTCAAAATAAACTATTTATTTTCTATATTATATTTTGTATTTTACTTTTTCTATACTCATTATATTACTATCAAAAAAATAATCACTAAATAATAAACCATCTCTTAGAATCAAGAGATGGTTTATTATTTATAAAGTTGATTCATTCCATAAAAATTCTTCTATATCTTCATAACTTGAAATCTCTCGATCAAAAACATAAGCAAAAAATTGCTGCAAATTCGGTATATCATATTGTTTAAAATCCACAATATACAGCATTTCATATACTTCTTTCTTCAAAATCCGTAAATCTGAAATAAAGTAACACCGCATAAGTTTTACAGCATCTTCAAAAATATCTTTTTGCATAATTAACCATCCTTTCAAGTCATATATCTATTTCTTCTCTTTATCCTAACTCCGCTTGATTTGTAATTTCCCATTGACCTTATTAACTTCAAAAATAAACGGATTTTTCTGGAACCAGACTAAATCAGCAGCCTTTAAATTCCACTGTTCATAAGCAATAATAAAAGTTTGATAAACCAGCTCTTCAGCTTCTCTTCGAGTCTCTAGAGCCGATTCGAAATTTGAATATGTTCCTAAATCAAAACGTTTACCTTTAAAACCAATACTAGCTCGATATTTATTATTTTTCAGTTTATAAATACCGCATGCTCCACTAGTATTATTTCTTTTTAATTTTTGTGAGTTAATAAACTCTATACATGTACCATCAACCAAATGAAGATTATTATAAACACTTTCAGTAATCTCTTTTTTCTACACCCACAACCGACATACTGCCCGTGCATTAGCCCAGTTTCACTAACTTCTGTGTTCTTTTTTCTGTTGGAGAAATTGCCATAAGTCGCCAAACTTCTGTCCTTTTTTAGCCTTGTTTTTAGGAATACAGCTACAATTAGTGATTGTCCCTCGTTTCAGTTTTTTTGTATTAACAAATGTTATTTCTCCACACTCACATCTACATTCCCATACTTTATATCGAGCTTCTAATTTATTTGTTTCAGCCAAGACGAGTAATTTACCGTATTTTCTGCCAACTAGACTTTTAGTCTTTTTCATTAATTGAATTTACTTTAAGCTTAGAAGCAGATAAACAAATTTATAATTGAACAACATAACTGTGTCCTCATTTATTCGTTCATCCCTCCTCAATAATTCTAGTACTAATAATGTAAAATTGTGTTTATATTTGTCTTGCACATAGTACAAATTCGTCCGCATAAAGTAGACTTATTCATTCGAAAAGATAAAGCTTTATTTTTAACGAAAAAACTATAAAAACACACAAATTTCTTTCTACTATGATTAATTTTGATGTACTATCTGTCAATTTTCATTATACATTTGTTGAACGATAAAGTCTACTATTTTCATAATAATCATCACTTCAAATGAACCCATCTTAAAAATGTATCTTGAGAAACATTAATAGTAGTGGCTGCTTCCCTTGAGGTGATTTTTTTATTTAACCATTTTTCCTTTAAATCATAAAACTCTTCTGGAACAGGAATGCACGGTCTACCAAATTTTACACCTCTTTTTTTAGCAGCCTCGATTCCTTCACGCTGTCTTTGCTTGATACTTTGTCGCTCGGTTTCGGCTACATATGAAAGAATTTGAAGTACTAGATCTGCAATAAATGTCCCTGTAAGATTTTCTTTTCTTGTTCTAGTATCTAGTAGTGGCATATCTAAAACAACGATATCTGCTTTTATTTCTTTTGTAATGACTCGCCATTGCTCTAAGATTTCTTCGTAGTTTCTACCTAGACGGTCAATCTCTTTAATCACTAAAATATCTTGCTCTTTCAATATTTTAATTAATTCACTGTACTTGGGTCTATCAAAATCCTTACCGCTAAACTTATCAATATAAATATTTTCCTTTTTTACTGGAAATTGTGATAAAGCAATAATTTGCCTTGCTTCATTTTGGTCTTTTGAAGAAACTCTTGCATAACCATAAATATTTGTCATAAACTAAAACCTCCTAAATTTATGCAGTATTATAAAAATATCTGCATAAATATTATTAACAAGTTATGATAAATCTATATTACTGAATGTAAAAAAAGTTAGTAATAAGTCGATGTTACTAACTAGCTAGAAATATTATTACTTTATAAATTGATTTTAATGAATAAATAATTTATTAAAATCAAAACAGGAAATATCAAGATAGGAGAAAATTATGACTAAATCAAATACAATTATTGAATTAAAAAACAAGGTGTAGTTGCAGTAATTAGAGGAACAAGTTATGAAGAAGGTCACCAAACAGCCACCGCTTGTATTAAAGGAAATTTAAAAGCTATTGAGATTGCTTATACTAACAATAATGCTGACATGATTATTAAACAATTATCAAGTGATTATCAAAATAATAATACTGTTTTAATTGGTGCTGGAACTGTTTTAGATGCACCAACTGCAAAAAACGCTATTATGGCTGGAGCTAAATATATAGTATCACCAGCTTTTAATCAAGAAACTGCTATAATTTGTAATCGCTATGGTATTCCTTATATTCCTGGCTGTATGACCATTAAAGAAATCATTACTGCTATGGAATATGGCTGTGAAATTATCAAATTATTTCCAGGAAGTGCTTTTGGTCCTAACTATATTAACGCAATCAAAGGGCCCTTACCGTATGTTTCCTTAATGGTAACTGGTGGTGTTAACCTAAATAATGCAGCTGAGTGGTTTAATGCTGGTATTGATGCTATTGGCATTGGAGGAGAGTTAAACAAACTGGCAGCTAAAGGTCAATTTGAAACAATCAAAGAAATTGCACAAAAATATGTAAATACTAAAACTAGAAAATAATTCTTATATCTCAATAATATAATAAAAAACTATTATTTAATATTTTGTTATAAAATTAGATTATAAGAGAACTCCCAATATTACTAATAATTCAAAATAAAAATACTTTTTGCGGCTATCTAACACTTTGTGTAATCAAACTTATCAATTGCAGAAATAAAAGATTTCTGCAATAAATTAAATACTAATATAAATTAAGGAGTAATTTCTGAATTGAATAGAAACTACTCCCTTTAATTTGATTGTAATTATTTAAATAGTATAATACTTGACATAGTCTTATATTCTTATCTATAAAACACTTTTTATGATTTTAAAAATATTTTTATAAACGAATTATTTAAATAATTTTTACATATTAAGATGCACCCCTTTCATTTGAATATACATGTCCAAGATTCCAAGTATATATCAAACTTTGGGGTGCACTTCATTTTAATAAGAACTTTTTAACTGCGAGATACCTATAATCATAAATATTACATTTCACAAAAACTATATTTTTTATTATAAGTTATTAGAGACTCCTTTTTTAGCTAGTCTATTGCTACACCTGCGCTTACATAACCTGCAACAGTGTTGACTAAACTCAATCCAGATGCCCGTGCAGTTAAAACAAGCATTAATCTTGTTCCCGCCGGAACATTAATATTTAAGCCAGTTAATATTCCCTTAGAAATCGTTCCTATAGAAATTACACCTGTTAGTGAAGGCGTTAATGTTACAGTTGTTCCAGGCACTACAGTCATAGTGTTGTTTGGAGCAATTGATTCATATAATTTTGCTTCAATCGTAATTGTACTTCCCACTAATGATAATGCTGCTGTTGTTGAAAAGAATACATCGATTGAAGTGATGACTCCATCTCTTGGCATTGTAAAAGCAAAGTTTGTTAACGTGCCAGATGGATTGGTTAAATCAATTGTATTACCAATGATTGATATTCCTGGTGCTGAGCTACCAAACCCTATAAATGCAGGGGTACCTACTAAACCACCAGCAATAGTTGTTAAAGATACAGGTAAACCAGATGCAAATGGTATTATTCCGGTTGACCCTGTCGCTCCTGTTGATCCAGTCGGTCCGGTTGGCCCTGTTGCTCCATCTTCTCCCGTTGCTCCGGTTGGTCCGGTTGGTCCTGTCGCTCCCGTTGCTCCAGTCGGTCCTGTCGGTCCTGTTGCTCCGTCTTCCCCCGTTGCTCCGGTCGGTCCAGTTGGTCCTGTCGCTCCTGTTGCTCCGTCTTCTCCCGTTGCTCCGGTCGGTCCGGTTGGCCCTGTCGCTCCTGTTGCTCCTGTCGGTCCTGTTGCTCCTGTTGCTCCGTCTTCTCCCGTTGCTCCGGTCGGTCCGGTTGGTCCTGTTGGTCCTGTTGCTCCGTCTTCTCCTGTTGCTCCGGTTGATCCTGTTGGTCCTGTCGCTCCTGTTGCTCCGTCTTCTCCCGTTGCTCCGGTCGGTCCTATCACGCCTGTTACTCCGGTTGGTCCTGTCGCTCCTGTTGCTCCAGTCGGTCCTATCACGCCTGTTACTCCGGTTGGTCCTGTCGCTCCTGTTACTCCGGTTGGCCCTGTCGCTCCTGTTGCTCCGGTCGGTCCGGTTGGACATCTAATAATAATTGGTGGCCTGCATCGGCAACATGGACACCATATACAACCATTATAATTACAGTCTTTCATCTTATCACCTCCTTTATGTGATCTAATATAATATACGCAAATATTTTAATAACTACTGTGTCAATAATCTCATAAAAAATAAAAGACTAATTTTTTCATTAAACTTCTAAAGTAATTATCTAAATAAAAAAGTTACTAGATACATATGTAAATCGTATACCCTTAACGCCTTATAAAAAATAATAGTTTATCATATTATAATAAAAGGACTTACTCCTTTATTAAGGATTAGTCCCTTTTAAATCTTTTTTTACTTCTATTCATCATTTTCAATACGATTAAAATACAATTTATTATGCAAATATGATGGATCATTTGGTTTACATTTTCCTGCCAATTCATTGTAATATTTTGCTGTTTTATAATTACTTAGCTTATCATAACATAAACATAATTGCATATAGGGAATATAATCATAACAATCTGGAGATATAAATGCTCCAGATGTATCATCACGCTCACACGATAATGCTACTGCACTCCAATAGATAGATTGCTCATACTGCTTCAATTCAAAGAAATACTTACCTAAATCACAGCATATCTCTGCTCTTGGCAAATCATAGCAAAGACTATTTAAAAGCCAGGTTATTGCTTCTTGCATATCACCAAGATTGTAAAAACAATAGCCTAAAAATTGACAGGCAGAAATGTTATTTTCTTTCCATCCCTTCTTGGTATTTAAAAATCTTTTAAATTCAGCTACTGCTTCTTGATACAATTGATGATAAAACAGCTCCCGAGCATAATAGAAAATTTCTCGTGGACTAAACATTACCCCTTCATTCAATTTTTCTCTAAATATTCTTAAATTACGATTAACATCACTATTTTTCACCTTACTATGTGTAATTGCAAGATCACTATAAAGCACCTTACCTCTAGGACTTATTACTTCATGTATAAATCCTTCCCAATAAAAATTATCCTTTCTTCTTAATAATCTTTCACGATAATACGTAAATGTCGGCTTATTATTCTGATCAAATTCTGCATTATATTTCATCATAACTACAGAAGTATCTTTTGATAAAGTTTTTTTAAGATTAATCAAACCTTCTTGATCGCTATCTGAAATAATATCATCCGCGTCTAACCACATGCAGTAATCCATAGTTGCCTTTGAAAATGAATAATTCCTTGCTTTAGCAAAATCATCACACCATACAAAATCATATACTTTATCAGTATATTTCAATGCTATCTTTTTAGTTCGATCAGTCGATCCGGTATCCACAATGATTATTTCATCTGCAATCCTTTCAACCGATTTTAAAGCTCTCTCTAATACCATTTCCTCATCTTTTACGATCATACACACACTAATAGTTATCATATATTTCACCACTATAATATATGTCAACAACCCTTAAAATGTGAAAATATTTAAAACAAAAAATGTTCTAAATAAAGAACATTTCTAAATAATCTTAGTTGAGCATTCTTCTAAATTAATTACTTCATCAACAATTGGTAAATAAAATTCCGGTTCATGACTAACTAAAATAACAGCTCCTTTAAAAGCCTTGATTGCGCTTTGTAAAGAATCTTTAGCATCAACGTCCAAATGATTTGTCGGTTCATCTAACACCAAAACATTAGCTTCACGATTCATAATCTTACATAATCTAACTTTGGCATTTTCTCCACCCGATAAAACTTTCATTAAAGATTCAATATGATCAGTTGTTAAACCACACTTAGCTAACATAGCTCTAATCTCACCATTGTTTCGATCTGGAAATTCCTCCCACAAATAGTCTAATGCAGTTTGGGAAACTGCAGATTCTTCTTGTTTAAAAAAACCAATTTCAACAAATGGATCTTTTTCTACTGTTCCACTATAAGGTTTTTGCATCCCAATCAGCGTCTTTAGTAGAGTTGTCTTTCCCAAACCATTGACACCTTTAATAGCAACTTTCTTATTTCTTTCAAAAACAAGATTCATTTCTTTCGTTAAAGGACTATCATATCCAATCACTAAATCCTTACAATCAAATAATACTTTACCTGGTGTTCTAGCTTCTATAAAAGAAAAAGTCGGTTTTATTTTTTCCTTTGGTTTAGAAATAAGATTCATCTTATCTAATTTCTTTTGTCGTGAACTAGCCATATTACGAGTAGCTACCCGTGCTTTATTACGTGCGATAAAATCTTCAAGATCAGCAATTTCTTTTTGCTGCTTTTGATAATCAGCAGCTAACTGACGTTTTTTCAATTCAACTTGTTGTAAATAGTAGTCATAATCACCTTTATAACGAGTCAATACACCATCTTCTAAATGATAAATAATATTAATAACTTGATTTAAAAAACTAACATCATGACTGACTAAAATAAAAGCATTATCATAATTCTTTAAAAAATTGATTAACCAATTGATATGCTGCTCATCTAAATAGTTAGTTGGTTCATCAAGAATTAAAATCATTGGATTCTCTAATAATAATTTAGTTAGTAAAACTTTTGAACGTTGCCCACCAGATAGCGCATCAACCGGTTTATCTAAACCAATATCATTCAACCCTAGACCACCTGCAACTTCTTTGATTTTAACATCAATTGTATAAAACCCGCCATGATCTAAAATTTCTTGAATTTCACCAACTTCTTCCATCAACTGATTCATCGTTTCATCATCACAATCAGCCATTTGTTCATACATCGATAACATCTCCGCTTCTAGATCATAATAATATTTAAAAGCATCTTGTAATGTTTCATATATAGTTTTTCCTGGGTGTAAAGCTGTGTGTTGGTCTAAATAACCTGTTGAAATTCTTTTACACCATTCAATCTTTCCTGAATCCGGAGCAATCTTACCAGTAATAATATTTAAAAAAGTAGATTTCCCCTCACCATTAGCACCTACTAAACCGATATGTTCGCCATTTAATAATCTAAAACTTGCATTTTCTAAAATAGTTCTTCCACCAAAATCATGACTGACATTTTCCACACTTAATATACTCATTTTCTACCTCAACTTGCAATATTAAAGGAAGATTATCATCTTCCTAATTCAACTATATTATACATTAAAATTACTAACTGTCGAGTCTAAACAATCACTCAATTGAAAAGCCATAGTATCCATTCTTTCCATTCTCTTTAACATAATATAAATAATAATCTGCATTATTAATTAATTCCTCTTTAGATAAACAATTACTAAAAGAATTATAATATCCAGATGAAATAGTGATTTTATCATACCCATATAACTCAAATTTACTATAAACTTGTTCAATAAAACTAATTATCATTTGCTCATTACAATCTACACAAATACAAATAAATTCATCACCGCCAAAACGACAAGAAATTATTCTATCATCATCTTGTTGTAAACTATCAGCAAAATCCTTTAATATTTGATCACCAGTTAAATGACCTAAACTATCATTGTATTCTTTAAAATGATCCAAATCAAAAATAATAATTCCTAATAGTCGACTTTTATTTTTAAACTCACTATATTTATAATGAAAATATCGTCGGTTATAAATCT
>OBIA01001701.1_pt1 | contig 9993 bp, 5 predicted proteins | sample 1519911 | NCBI WGS metagenome assembly OBIA01 (sample SAMN04209236, study PRJEB22552) | human gut metagenome | biome: gut; material: feces | host: Homo sapiens | place: USA: Oklahoma | reverse complement strand
GCGCACCATCGACCTGGACCTGCTGTGGATGGATGGCGAGACCCACGGCGGCAAGAAGCTGCGCCTGCCGCATCCGCTCATTGGCGAGCGTGATTTTGTGCTGGTGCCGCTCGAGGATTTGATGCACGACCCGGCGCGGTTCTTCCGCTACAACGGCGTCGAGGTCAAGGAGCCTGAGGATCGCGTGGGCCATATCGTGGGCGAATTGGGGCGTATGTAGATGATTGAGATGAACGCTGTAGCCGCTGGCACTGAGCTCGACGCTGCGCGCAATGCGGGTCGCGAGGGTGTGTCCGCGGGCTGGTGCGCTTGGAGCGCGGGCGAGGCGTCGCTGACGTTTTCGCTGGTCGTTCGCCCCGACGTGAACATGCACGCCTTCCACGGCCTGCCGTTTGTGGCCGCGATGGGCATGATGGACGCGCTCGTGGGAACGGCTGCGGCACCGGGGCTGGGCCTTGCCGGCAAGGTGGGCATTCAGTGGCCGAGCGATATTGTCTGCGGCGCGCCCACGTTTGAAACGTCGTTTGCACGCGTCGCCGTCAACGGTGGCGCCGGTGCCGCAGGCATGTTCGGTGCCGTGACGGTGGATATTGAGCGCGCGGCGCTGGGCGAGCTTGGTGTGGATGTAGCTGACGAAGCGCTGATCGAGGCATTGGCCACCGCCGTGTTGACCCGCGTGGACACCTGGGCGGTTGTCGCCAACACGCCGCAGGGTGCTGCCGGTCCGTTGGCTCCCGTGCTGGGCGAGTACTTCGACATGGTGCCGCTGCTCGGTCGCCAGGTTGCGGCGGTGTCGCCCAACGGTTTGCCGCTTGCGGTCGGTGTGTTTGCGGGCCTGGACATCTGGGGCCGCGCGACCATCAAGACCGATGCCGGCGAGCAGGAGTTTCCGCCCGAGGCTGTATGGATTCGCGGACTGTAGCGCGAGGTGCCAGCGCTCAAAGACAACGATGACAACAAGACCCTCCTCGGCCTGCGCCGGGGAGGGTTTCGCTTGCTTGGGGGATGGGTCGCCAGCGCCCTATTCCTCAAAACTGAAAATTTTTCAGTTTTGAGGAATAGCGATAAAAGACCGCAGGGAGGCGCCAATGAAACTCATCAATAGAACGTCATATATGGACACATTGACGAGCCTTATTGGCGTGCCGGATATCAAGGTCATCACGGGCATCCGACGTAGCGGTAAATCAAAATTGCTCGAGGCCCTCCGCGATTACGTGGAGGCAAATCTGTCCAATTCGAATGTCATCCATATCAACTACAACCTCGATGAGTTCGAAGGCTTGCTCGAATATCATGCCCTGCTCGCCTATGTAAAAGAGCATCGAGTGCCCGACAAGCAAAACTTCCTGCTTATCGACGAGGTTCAGATGTGCGACGGCTTTGAACGCGCGATCAACAGCCTCCATGCATCCGAGCAGTACGACATCTTCATCACCGGATCGAATGCCTTTTTGCTGTCGAGCGATCTGTCGACGCTCGTTACGGGGCGCACCTTCGAGATCGAGGTTTTCCCATTCTCGTTTGAGGAGTATCGCTCCTATGGCGACGAGGGCGAGGTCGACCGCGACTTCGATGAGTACGCGAGAACCGGCGGTATGTCCGGCTCTTACCCTTATCCATTGCAGGAGCAGCGCTATCAATATCTCTCCAATGTCTTTAAAACGCTCATCGTGAGGGATATCGTGCAGCGGCATAACGTGAGAAACGAATCGGCGCTGCTGCGCATTGCCGATTACATGACGGACAACGTCTCCAACATAACGTCGGCACGCAACATTACTGATGCATTAAATGCGGATGGGCTAAAGATTACGAACAAGACGGTCGGTGCGTACATGGGGTACCTGTGCGATGCGTTTGCCTTCTATAAAGTTCGTCGGTACGACATTCGCGGCAAAAAATACCTTAAGAGCGGCGAGAAGTACTATCTGGCGGACCATGCGTTTAAATATGCGCTTCTTGGTACACGTGATATGGATTGGGGACGCGTATACGAGAACATGGTGGCAATCGAGCTGCTGCGCCGCGGATACAAGGTATATGTCGGCGTACTCTATAAAAAGGAAATAGACTTTGTAGCAATCAAGCGGAGCGAGAAACTCTACATTCAGGTGAGCGACGACATCAGCTCGGATAAGACATTTGAACGCGAGATTTCGCCACTGCTGAGCATAGGCGATGCGTATCCCAAGATGATTCTCGCCCGCACGCATCATGAGGCCACGGATCGCGACGGGGTGCAGATCATGGACCTGGCGAGATGGCTGTGCGGCGAGGCGTAGCAGAAAGTCCTATTCCTCAAAAATGAAAATTTTTCGATTTTGAGGAATAGGACCGACGCGTTGCCTAGTTCGCCGCTCGTGCTCGTGCTCGACTTAAGCTCCCGCCCTATCCCAGCTCCTGCATGCGGCGGTAGATTTCGCAGATGCCCTTAATGGTGAGCTGACCGTCGACCACGTCAAAGGCGTCGGTCGAATCAGCGACGATGCTGGCGAGGCCGCCCGTGGCGATAACGGTGACGTCCTCGCGCCCCAGCTCGCGCTTCATGCGCGCGACCAGGCCCTCGGCCATGGCGGCAGCGCCTGTTACGGCGCCGACCTTGATGCACTCCTCGGTATCGCGGCCGATGGCGTGCTCGGGCGCCTCGAGCGGAACGCTGGCGAGCTTGGCGGCTCGGGCGGCGAGCGCGTCCATCGAAATGCGGATGCCCGGCGCAATCGCTCCGCCAATGTAATAGCCGTCCTCGTCGATGACGTCGATATTGGTTGCGGTGCCAAAGTCCACCACGATTGCCGGGGCGCCGTAGAAGGTTTCGGCAGCGACGGCGTTGGCGATGCGGTCGGCACCAACGGCCTGGGGGCGCGCCGCCCGCAGCTTGGTCACGGCCGCCGTCTGCGGCCCAATGACGATGGCGTCTGCCGCGATGCGGTTGGCCACGGCGTGCCACTCGCGCGAGAGCTGTGGCACCACGCCGGCAAAGGCGATCGCGTCGACCGCGCCGAGCGAGAGGTCGTACATCTTAAAGAAGCCCATCAGGCGCACGTGGATCTCGTCGGCGGTATAGGAGCGGTCGGTGGGCATACGCCACGACTGCACCAGCTCGTCTCCGTCAAACAGGCCCATGGCCGTCTGCGTGTTTCCCATATCGATAGCGAGCAGCATGTCTACTCCAGGTGTCGGCGTAAAAGGACGCGCACCATTGTATACGCGCCGCCGGCGGCGCTCGGCTGCGATTCGGTTACAGTGATATGGACTGAGGGGTTTAAATATGAAGGAATTATGCTCTACGAGATTTTCCTTGCCGTTTACCGAACTCCCACGTAATATTCTTTCTTGCGCACATGAGGCGCCCAGACATTGCGGGGTGGAGCAGTCTGGTAGCTCGCCGGGCTCATAACCCGGAGGTCGTAGGTTCAAATCCTGCCCCCGCGACCAAGAACTTGCAGCTCGTCGGCCTAGCCGGCGAGCTTTTTTGTTATTCCGGGACTGTGTTTTCGGTCCAATTCTCGGCCTCTCAAACAAAATCTCGATCTGTAACATCTAGACCCGATTTGGGCGGCTTGGTGTTACAGATCGAGATATACCGGTGGGCTTGGTCGTGTTTGTCTAAATCTGTAACACGAGGGACGGTTTTTGCCGAGTTGTTGTTATAGATTGAGATTTTCTAGCAGGCGGGTTTGGTTTGTCTCGATCTGTAACAGATAGGGGCCAAAAGTGGGCCTAGCTGTTACAGATCTAGATTGTTGAGGATGGGCCGAGAGGAATGTCTCGATCTGTAACAGTAAGACCCGGTTTTGTCGCGTAACTGTTACAGATTGAGATAAACCGACGGGCCGCCCCGCCCATCCCCATCCACCTGCTGCCACCTGATATTCGCCGATTTCCGTTGCGCTGTTGTATTCCCATGCCATATCCTCTAGACAACTACGCGGCAACATCGCCGCCGCGCCTACAAGAGAGGAATGTCCATGACCGCACCTGCATCCAAGCTGCTTCAGCCCATTACGGTTGGCCCCCTTGAGCTCAAAAACCGCATTATGTTTCCGCCGCTGACCACCGGCTACGAGGAGCGTGACGGCTCCATTGGCGAGCGCAGCCTGGCTTTTTACGAGCGCTTGGCCCGTGGCGGCGTGAGTTACATCGTCATCGGCGACGTTGCTCCCGTCATGACCGCAAGCCCCACGCCCAAGCTGGCGACCGACGCCCAGATCCCCACGTTTAAGGCCCTGGCCGATGCCGTCCACAAGCACGGCGCCAAGGTCGCGCTGCAGCTGTTCCATCCCGAGTACGACGTGCCCGGTGTCGGCCGCATGGTCATGGGCTCCATGGCCGCCGCCAAGGCCGCGCAGGAGGCCAAGGCCGCCGGCGACGAGGAGACCTTTGCCGCCAAGATGGCCGAGTCCAACGAGATTCGCAATCAGGCCTACGCCAAGCTGCACCACGACATGCAGCACTTTGTGAACGAGGCCAGCGTGGAGCAGCTCACCCAGATCAAGGAGGCCATCGCCGCCTCGGCCGCCCGCGCGCAGCAGGCCGGCATCGACGCCATCGAGGTCCACGGCGACCGCCTGGTAGGTTCGCTGTGCTCGGCCATCCTCAACCAGCGCACCGACGAGTACGGTGGTTCGCTCGAGAACCGCGTTCGCTATGCGCTGGAGGTCGTCGCCGCCATTAAGGAAGCCGCGCCGCAGCTGATGGTGGAGTACAAGCTCCCCGTGATCATGGAGAACCCCGACGGCACGCCGCGCGGCAAGGGCGGCCTGCAGCCCGATGAGGCCTGCGAGTTTGCCAAGCTGCTCGAGGGCGCGGGCATCGACATGATCCAGGTCGCACAGGCCAACCACACCGGCAACATGGGCGACACCATTCCGCCCATGGGCGCCATGCCCTACAACTGGACGCTGCCCGTGGCCGAGCGCGTCAAGGCCCTGGTCTCCGTGCCGGTGGCCACCGTCGGCCGTGTTGTCTCGGTCGAGGCCGGCGAGAAGATTCTGGAAGACGGCGCAGCCGACATCATCGCCTACGGCCGCTCGCTCATGTGCGACCCCGACATCGCACTGAAGGCCGCCACGGGTGAGCCCATCCGCGAGTGCCTCAACTGCAACAAGGGCTGCGTCGATGCGATTCAAAACCGCAAGTACATCTCGTGCGTGCTCAATGCCGAGAACGGCGACGAGGCGACCATCGCCATTAAGCCGGGCGAGGGCGACAAGAAGATCGCCGTGGTGGGCGGCGGTATTGCCGGCCTGGAGGCCGCACGCGTGGCGGCCAAGCGCGGCTACGATGTGACCATCTACGAGGCGAGCGATCGTCTGGGCGGCCAGATTGTGCTGGCGGCCGCGCCCCCGCGCAAGGACGAGATCATGCGCTCGGTCGAGTATTACGAGAAGATTCTGCCCGGCCTGGGCGTGAAGGTTGAGCTCAACCACGTCGCTACCGCTGAGGACCTCAACGCCGCCGATGCCGCGATTGTGGCCGTGGGCGCGCACGACGTGGTCATCCCTGTTCCGGGTGCCGATTCGGACAAGGTCGTCTCGAGCTGGGACGTGCTGGCCGGCAAGGTGGAGCTTGCGGGCCGCGTCGCCGTCATTGGCGGTGGCCTGGTGGGCACCGAGACTGCTGAGTACCTGCTGCAGCACGGCTGCGAGGTGGCGATCGTGGAGATGCTCGACAAGATTGCCGCGGGCGAGTCCGAGACCATTCTGCCGCTGATTATGAGCGACTTTGCCGAGCACAACGTGGAGCAGCACGTGAAGACCCGCCTGACCGCCATTACCGACGAGGGCGTGGAGGCTGTTCGTACCACCGAGGACGGCGCCGAGGAGCCGGTGAAGATCGCCTGCGATTACGTGGTGATGGCCGTGGGCTCCAAGGCCAACGCGTTTGACCTTGATGGCGTGACGGTGCCCGTGACCTGCGTGGGCGACTGCTCGGGCGAGCGCACCGCCGATATTGCGAGCGCTATTCGCACGGCATATCACGCGGCCAACGAGCTGTAGTTAACTTCGCGGCCAGGCGGGGCGGTAGCACGGATCTGCCTCGCCCGACTGCGTCCCATCGGGTGTCAACCGGGGCGGGGTCTGCAAGCGCAGCAGGTCCCGTCCTTTTTGTTTTGCTCGGGTGGATGGCAATGCGCGGTAATCATGAGGAGTGAGGCGTCACTGCCCTGCAGGCCGCTCAAAATTATTGGGGGAGGGGTTAATAATTATTCCCTCTAGACCAAAGGACATAAAGAGATGTCAATTTTGTTGGCAAACGGATGACGATTAGCTGCGAGCTAGCTACCAGCGTAAATAATCGATAAAGAAATGTCGTAAATAGGTGTCAAATGCCCAGATAACGCCGCGTCTATTTTAATTAACTACTTTGAGCAAACAGCAAAATGCTACTATCTAGCGTGCACGTAAGAAAGCAGATTAACGGTTAAGGCTAAGAAGTGGCAGGTATGTCGGAAGCAACTAGGACTCGCACGCATGCGCCCGAGGTTAGGCAGCGTGCCGTCGAGATCCTCCAAGAGGGGTCGGTCACCGCGCCCTCGCTGCAAAGCTCGGCATTCCCCAGGCCACGGCTCGTCAGTGGGCCCGTGCATATGCCGTGGGCGGTGCCGACGCTGTGCTCAACGCGGGCGCTCGCCATCACACCTATTCGTACGACGTAAAGCTCGCCGTGGTTAAGGATCGTCTGGAAAACGGCCTGACGGTTCGCGAGGCCATGATCAAGCACAAGATCACCAGCGAGTCTTCGGTCAAGGCTTGGTGCCGCCTGTACCGCGACGGCGGCGAGGCGGCGCTGGTCGATAAGCCGCGGGGTCGCAAGCCGCGCGTTAAAAAGGCGGAATAGCGAACGGGATGGTGCGCCCACGGGGGCGCATTTTTCTTGCCGTGCCGACTTTTCGGATCGCCGCGTGCCTATCGGGACATCCTTCAAAGTGGCCAATAAACCGCGTGCAGTGCCCGCGCGCCCATCGCTGCAATAGGGGGAGCGTCGCCTCTCTGTTCCAAAGCGGGCATGCCCTTACCCCGTACGCCTAAAACTCCCCAGTTGACCGAAAACCTGCCGCTGCTGCTCCTCAATTGAGCTATAACGTTAAACAATTGCAGCGTTTTTGCATGGGGGAGTGATGGTATGACGCTACTGTATTTCCTTACCCTGTTTCCGCTGGTACCGGCGCTGGGCATGCTGCGCGCGCGCGGTGACCGCGCCCGCGATGCGGTGGGGCTCATAGGTTCCGGCATTATTATGGCGGTGACAGTTGTAGTCGCCGTCATGTTTTTTGGCACGGGTCCGCAGAGCTTTGAGGTTGCCCCCGGCACCTCGCATGTGCTCTCGATCATCAGCTCCGTCATCGACGTCATCCTGTGCGCCGTAATCCTGTACAACGCGTACAAATATAGGAACGCGCTCACCACGTTGCTCGGCATAGTCCAGCTGGTGGGTTCGCTCGTCTTTGCAGCCATGACGCTGCCCACGGCCGAGGCCGTCACGGCGACGCCGCTCTACCTGGACTACATGAGCGTGATCATGGTCCTCGCCGTCGGTATCGTCGGCAGCCTGATCTGCGTGTATGCCCTGGGCTACATGAAGGACTTCCAGGCCCACGACGAGCACGAGGCCGCGCTGCGTGGGCAGACCGCGCCCGACCGTCGCCCGCAGTTCCTGGCGCTTATGTTCTTGTTCCTCTCGGCCATGTTCGTCATCGTGACGAGCGACAACCTTGAGTGGCTGTTCTGCGGCTGGGAAATCACCACCGTGTGCTCGTTCCTTATGATCGGATACACGCGCACACCCGAGGCCATCAAAAACGCCTTCACCCAGATCATCCTCAACATGCTGGGCGGCATCGCGTTTTTGGCCGGACTCATGTACCTGCACGTTAACGGCATGCCGTTGACCATCTCGGGTATGATCGAGCTTTCCGGCGCCGGTACCGCGCAGTCCGCGCTGCTGGTGATGCCGGTCGTTCTGCTGTCGCTCGCCGCGCTCACCAAGGCCGCACAGATGCCGTTCCACACTTGGCTGCTCGGCGCCATGGTTGCCCCCACGCCCACGAGCGCCCTGCTGCACTCGTCAACCATGGTCAAAGCCGGCGTGTTCCTAATGGTCAAGCTGAGCCCGCTCTATGCCATCTATCCCGTGACTGGCTTTATGGTCACGAGTGTGGGTGCCATCACGTTTTTGCTCGCTGCCCTCATGGCCATCTCGCAGAGCAACGCCAAACGCGTGCTCGCGTACTCCACCATCTCCAACCTGGGCCTTATCAGCGCCTGCCTGGGCGTCGGCGCGCCCGAGGCCGTGTGGGCCGCCATCTTCCTGATCCTGTTCCACACGGTGGCCAAGTCGCTGCTGTTCCTGTGCGTGGGCACGGCCGAGCATCATATCGGCAGCCGCAATATCGAGGACATGGACGGTATGTTCAGCCGCATGCCGCATCTGACGCGTCTGATGATGCTGGGCATCATGGGCATGTTCGTGGCGCCGTTTGGCATGCTCGTGTCCAAATGGGGCGCCCTGGTGGCGTTTGCCCAGACCGGCAACGTGCTCATGATTATGGTGCTGGCCTTTGGCTCGGCCGCGACGTTTTACTTCTGGGGCAAGTGGCTTGCCAAGCTTTCGGGCGTTGACCCCACGGCTCAAAACGTTGAGGTCAATGTCCATAAGACCGAATGGATGGCGCTCAACACCATCGCCTCACTGCTGATTCTGTGCTGTGTGGCGTTCCCGGTTATCTCGAGCGGTCTGGTGTCGCCTTACTTGGCCATGGTGTTTGGCCGCGTGCCGTACGTTATCGGCAAGGACGCCATGTATCTGATGGTGGTTATCGTGGCGTTTATCGCCGTGGTGCTGCTGACTTCATTCCGCGTGAGCAATAAGCCGCACGTCAACGTATATCTTTCGGGCGTGGGAACCGACAATTACCGCCATTTCCGCGGCTCGATGGGACACGAGGTGAAGGCCGAAAAGCGCAATTGGTACTCGGAGGACGCCCTTGGCGAGAAGCGTATTGGCCCCGCGGGTAGCGTCGTGTGCTGCAGCATTATCGTGTTTGCGCTGCTGTGTTGCGCGTGGATTGGGCCCGAGCGGCTTGCCATGAGCGCGCCCTCGGTGCTGCGCGGCAAGTATTTTGAAGGCTCGGGCGTCGTGGGCATATTTATTGGTACCGTGGTGTTTGCCCTGCTAGCGCCGCTTGCGGGCGGCCTGATCGACGGCGTTGACCGTAAGCTTTCGGCTCGCATGCAGGGCCGCGTGGGCCCGCGCCTGCTGCAACCCTTCTACGATGTGGCCAAGCTCCTGCGCAAGGCCCCTGCCAGCGTAAACACCATGGACGATACCTACATGGCGTGCGCGCTCATCTTTACCGTGGTGGGCGGCGGCATCTTTGTGTCGGGCTCCAACACGCTGCTGTGCGCCTTTATGGTTACCCTCGCCGCGATCTTTGTGGTGCTGGCGTCCGCCTCGACGCAAAGCCCGTTTGCCCAGGTCGGCGCCGACCGCGAGCTGCTGCAGGTCATGAGTTACGAGCCCGCCGTTCTGCTGATGAGTGTGGGCCTGTACCTTGCCACCGACAGCTTCGATTCCATCGCCGTGACGGGGCAGTCGGCCCCCATCGTCGTGTACAGCGCACCCATTTTCCTCGCACTGCTCGCGGTGCTTACCATCAAGCTGCGCAAGTCGCCGTTTGACCTTTCGTACTCGCATCACGCGCATCAGGAGATCGTCCAGGGCGTCGCCACCGAGATGAGTGGCGGCACGCTGGCCAAGATGACCCTCATGCACTGGTGCGAGACCGTGCTGTTTTTGATGTGGGTGGGCATGTTCTTTGTTTGGGACAACCCGGTGAGCTGGGTCGTAGCCCTGGTCGTGATGGCTGCGACGTATTTTGTCGAGGTGCTGATCGACAACACCTTCGCACGCAGCACCTGGCGCAGCTGCTTTAAGCTCGGATGGGGCGTGGCGCTGGTGTTTGGCCTGCTCAACCTTATGCCCATCCTC
>OBIA01001696.1_pt1 | contig 10043 bp, 10 predicted proteins | sample 1519911 | NCBI WGS metagenome assembly OBIA01 (sample SAMN04209236, study PRJEB22552) | human gut metagenome | biome: gut; material: feces | host: Homo sapiens | place: USA: Oklahoma | reverse complement strand
TATACGTTTCTGTTCAAGGTCTAAATCAAAGTTATTATAAACCTTGTCGATTTCTTCCTTTACTGCCGTCGGAGAAAGCTGATAGCGTACATGATCTTCAAATGCTCGTAATGTTTTAATATCATCTGTATGGTAGATTACATCACCAACACTATAAAGGTAATTTTCCAAACCTCTAAGAGCATCATAATCCGTTCGATTTCCTTCTCGTTTCAATAGGTTTCCACTGAATTTCTTACCAGGACGAAAAACTTCTGTTCTGCCTGCAATATCTGCCGGAAGCTCTGTATACCCGATATTAAAACCAAGTTTGTCCATAGCTTTTCCAATAGCATCCGTAGGGTCATCAAAAAACATGTGGGGGAAATAGCCGTCAATATAACCTACTGGGTCATAGCCGTTCCGAATCAATACTTCATTGATTTTGGGATGAATTTCCTTATAAATCTTCTGGATTTCAGAAATCCCTTTGTTTATCCGTTCCATGGCTCCGGCGTCAATCTGGCTTTCTGCCTCTTTGATTTCGCCCCGAAGCTGCTCCATGCGTTTCATTTCTTCCGCAGTCAGGTTTGTGCTGTTTTCCAGCTTTTTCAGGTCAAACCGTTTTTCCCCTAAGTATTGCACCATGCCACTTTCAGATAGTTTATAAGGAGCATTGTCTACAGTCACAGTGAACTTTTTCTTTTTTCCTATTTTTAATTCATCCACCTTATCAAAAATGTTGCGTATCCACTCTGTTTTATCTCTTTCATTTTCATGGATAGGAACAAAAATTTCATCATTGATACGCTTTGCAGTTTCTTTTGGTGCAATTTCTTCAATAATCCTTTCTGGTGTCCTGATGTGCATACGCCAAGCAGAGCCTTTTTCTTTCCAGCCATCTTTCCCCAGATTGATATCACCAACAATCTCTGCCACTCTTTCTCGCTTCGAAGTTCCTGTACCGGTTTTGTAGTTCTTCACAAGGCGTTCTGCCTTCTTTGCGTCCTTGGTGGCGCTGTAAACAGATAAAATGCCATCACTGTTTACACCAGACATATTTTTTACATCCTCCGGTGCAATCTCTCCATGCAGCATCCTTTCCACAATGCCCTTTTCGCTTCCTGTGAGTTTGCTCTGACGCTCTGCTTTCTTCATTCTTTCCTTTGTCCGGTATTTCATGTCATGCAGTGCCTTTACATCATCCGGCGTCATGTTGGAAAAGTCCGCTGGTCCATCCTGCCGCAACATTGCAGTCACTTTTTTCTGGGAAACAGAGAAACCACCTGTATTTCTTCCCATACGGTCGTGTAAGACGGTATTGCCTTTCGCCGATGTATTTGTCATTGTTTCATCAAAAACGCCTCCTGCGGAATCTGGCGAGGTCAATTCTTCTTTAAGGACATTTTCTGACATTTGTCTTTCTTCCAAAACCTGTTTTCCGTTATAAACTTTGTATTCTGGTGTCTTTGGATCAGGCAAGCTATTCATGCCGCTGGGCATTTTCTCTTTTGTTTCTTTCTGAATCCCCTTTTTGCCATCGTAAACACGGTAAACAGGCTCTTTCTCCATTTTGGAAAGCTCACCTGCAGAAACTTCATTTTTCGGCGCCTTTTTCTGCATGACCTGTTTTCCCTGATAAACTCCCTTCGGATAACGCTTTCTAAAATCATCATAATGTTTTGTTTGATTGGTGGCAGCATCCAACATCCTGTTAAATGTTTTCCAAGCCTCGTCCACTTCCTCAAGCGACATACTTTCTCTAAGCTTGATCTGCTTATAAACCATTGATTCTGCCACCCTCGCCATCTGTTCCAGCTGCTCTGCCGGATTGACGATGTTAGACGGGAAATATTCTGGCCATTTTTCAGCAAGTTCCTGATACTTGCTGTCAACGGAAATGTTTTTCCCGTCAATGCTCACACCACCAAGTTTTCCAAAGTTTCTTTTTTGAAAAGACCGAAAGTCAGGAATATTGGACGCATCCATAGCAGAAATAGACACTTTAGTGTTCTGCAGTTCTTGTTTCAATGCTTTGTCTACCTGTTGGGTAGCTTTTGTGTCATTGCCTTCCAGAATTTTCCGGAAAATTTCTTGCCGTTCTTTGGCAGACAATCCGCCATTTTTAATTTTTTCCATGATTTCCTTGGAAAATTTGTTGTTTCCGAAAATCCTCTCCATGCCACGGTCCACACCGTCAGCCACATTTTGACGGAACATAGCCTCCGCTTCTGCCCGACCATACAACATTTCATTGATTTCCTGCGCCCTGATCCACTGGTTTTCCAGCCAGCTCTTAGCTGCTTCTAAACCTTCCGTATTTCTGATTTGGTCAAATGTTGTACGATTCATGGCTGCATTTTGGACAGTTTCCAGTTCTTTTTCCAGTGCTGCTCTTTCTTCCGGATAAAATCCATTTTGCTGTTTGAATCGTTCCCGATCTCTCAAAATGGCATTATCATAGTCTGCGCTGCTCCTTGCTGTCCCTCTGCTGCCGGCATAAAAATCTGCACCGGTATCAGCATTTCCGGTCAGGCGTAAAGGGTTTTGGAAGGCTTCTGCCTGCATCTGTGCCACATTTTCGGCCTGTTCCGCTGCTGCTCTGCGGTATCCCTGTAAATCCCTAGTCGTTCCCATAGAACCCATGAAGAAATCAGCGTTGTTTCGTACATCTCCTGTCAATCTTAAAGGCGCCGCTTCCTCTGCATAAGCTCTCATACGACTTCTAAGGGCACTATTTGACAAATCATACACCGACAAATCCGGTGCAACACCGTTCGTTCCAGCATAAAAACTCGCCCTTGGAGGCAGTGCAATATATTCCGGTCGAAGCATGCTGTCTACATATCCTTTTGCCGCTTCTTCCGCCTGTTGTGCCGCCAGTTCTTTTGCCGCCTTTCTTGCCTGCACACCTTTTCCAATTGCCTTGACACCAGCACCAGCAACGCCCATACCAGCATTAAACAGCAAGTCAGTAAATGCCTGCTGTTTCATTTCTTCCAGAATTTCCGCCCGTGTTTTTCCTTCTGCGACGCCCTGCAAAATCACGGCCGGCTGCATAACAGCAGTATCCACCGCCTGTTGTGCCAGGATACCAGAACCCAGTCTTGTCAACGCGTTTTTATTGGCAAAGGCCGATACACCTGGAAGTTTTGTACCCAGCTTTGCAAGTCCACCTTCTGCCGCAGAACCTAATGTGCCATACATAGCCAAAGCCTGTGTCGCTTCTCCTGCAAAACGCCCGGCAGTTGCGTATCCGGGATTCCTTGCCTCTGTTTCATCCGCAAAAGCTCGTACCTTTCGAATATTGTCAGCAACACCTATATTCCCTGTTGCGTCAGAAAGCCGTTCCACCGCCGCATGGTATGTATCAAGGCCGGCTGCCCGTCCAAATCCGCTGCCAAAAGCTGTTCTTTTAGTCTGCGCAGAAAGGCGAGCGCTCAAATCTGCAATCTGCGAACGATAATTTGTTTCTGGGGTCCCCAGAATATCTTGGAAAATCTCCCTGTCACGAATACGACTAAGGCTTTTCTGACCTTCTTTTATCATTTTCCGTTTTCGGTCATAGTCCATGCTTGTATCATCCGCCACAAACTGATACTTACGGATAATCTGATCTGGCGTCAAATCGTCATCTTTTCTAACGTACAAAGCCTCTTTGCTGTTGGCAGAAACCACATTTTTCAAAGTTGGGCTTCCGGAAGGGAGAGCGGGCCCTGCGGCCCGTTTTCTCCTTTCTTCTTCCTCCTGCTGTCTTTTTTCAGCTCTTTTCAGAACATCATCTGCCGAACCAAAGTTACGAATCGGATTAAACATGGAATCCCTCCTATCTCATACCGGCTACACCAATTACCTGTGTTTTGTTCCAATAATCAAACGCTTCTTTGGAGATATTGCCGTTTTGGATTTCTCTTGCAACTTGATTTTCAAAGAATGCAGCTTTTTCATCTTCAGACTGGAAAGGGGAAGTCATCGCCATTCTGTACAAAGAGGTGATACGTCCCAAAGAATCTTTATCTGCCGCCGCTGCATTTACGGCTCCTCCGCTTCCTGTATTTCCACCACTGCTGTAAGTGCTTCTGCTTCTGGAAGAACTGCCGGAAGAACGACTGCTGGAAGATTTGCTTGCTTTCAAAGCCTGCTGTGCCGCCTCATAGGCATCCTGCTTTCGCATGTAGGATGTATCAATGCCCATTTTGTCCAGTGCGTCCCAGTTGTGCATAGCAATGAAGTAATCGATCATATTGAAACGATCTTGCGCTTCATCTCGTCCAACGCCGTAGTTAAATTCTTTGTCCCATCTTTCATTATTCTGGTTAAATTCTTTCAGCCAAGCATCACGCGCCCACTGCGCCTGCTCCTGCTGCTGCTGCCACTGTTGCTGCTGCAAATAAGCGTTAAAGGCGTCTTTCTGTGCCTGAGCATAGATATTGGCCTTATCACTGTTTGCCTGGGACTGTGCCAGAATATTCTGATAGTCAAGCTGTTGCAGCATACTCTGTCTTGCCAGCTCATTGGCATTGATGTTGTTCTGATAAGATGTATCCAGCCCCAGCTGTGCGCTTTCACTGCCGCCGCCACTGATACCATAGGCAGCCAGTCTTTGAGGCATGGCTGCTTCTGCCTGTCTTTTTGCCACATAAGACTGTGCAGCAATGTCGTCATAATAACTGTTGTTCTCTCCCTTTTGCAGTTCCAGCTGTGCCTGCAATGCCGCCAGCTGGTCATCAACGGCGCCCACCTGCATGTCGGCCATATTCATAAACATATCCCCCCATTCCCCCATAATGCCTGTTTCTGTTTTGGGGTCGCTCGCATAAAGCTGATCTGCATATTCGTTGTTATTTACGAACATGTCAAAATCTTCCGGAACGTCATACAATTTGTAATATCCTGTGGGGCTTTCGTACAAATCCCCCTGCATAACAGGACGCCCTGTATAGTACCAGCTGCCGCCGGGAGCGAACTGACGGACAGAGATACCTAATTTATTCAGCTGATTGGCATAAGCTTGGTTTTCTGCTGCCAGCTGTTTACGAGTAGTTTTGTCCGCCGCTGCATAAGCCGCGCTGTTCTGCCGCATCGCGTTGATAATGTCATATGCTCTATTATTCAAATCAGTCCTGGAACCTTTTCCCAAGCTGTCAAATGACCATCCCTGTGTATAGTCCTGATAATAGGGAGAAAATCCGTTCATAAGATTGCTGTTTCCTTCATCTTCTTTATAGATGTCATTGGTATAACCGTTTTTGTTTTTTCCGTTGTTATCCATCCAGTCAATCTTATTCTGCCGTTCCTGCATCAACTGATTCCGCTTGTCAGGGTCTTTTTCCTTCGCAATTTCCGCAGCATAGTCTTTATTAGGGTCAAAATATCCAGCAGAAGCAGCTTTGTTTACTGTTGATTCTTCCCTGGTATTGTCCACGGTAGCTTTGTTGAATCCACTGTATGTGTCGTCAGTTTCTTTCATGCTTTTTTCTAAGCCTGCATTGTTCAGCTTGACCTGTGCCGCATTCTGATAAGCAACGGTTGTTGCATAATCAGCTCGTCTTTTGGCCTCCGCAGCAATGGCCGCATAGTCTGGATCAGAATATCCACCCCAACCACCGCCGCCGGAGCTGCCGCCTTTTTCGGAAATCGTGCTGTATTTGCTTCCATAGATGGAATTGCTGTAACCATTTTTGTTCTGGCCTGTACTGTTCATCCAGTTCAGTTTATTCTGTCTTTCAGAAATCAGCTGATTTCTTTTGCCGGGATCCTTTTCATTTTTAATGGCCGCAGCGTAGTCCTTATTTTTATCAAATCCACCTGCCACGTTCATTCCTCCTTTCAAAGAAAAAAGCCACTCCTGCGGATTTATCAGCCGAAGTGGCTCTCATGCACTTTATTTCTTTTTCGTGAAAATCGGGGTACTTCCCTTGAAGGAAACGTCATATCCAAACATTTCCCCCACGTCCCTTGCGGAGAGGTAGTTTCTTCCCTCCCACAAAATCAAGTCCACATCTTCTGTCCGGTTTTCAACGATGACCGGGCCAAGAACTACCAGACTTTTTTCTTCCTGATACACCTTGCCAACAAAGGCACAAATGCCCTTACAGATGCCGGCGGCGCATTTCTTCCGGTAGGCGTCGCTTTTGAGCAGCTTTGCCTCTCTTTTGTTGGTCATAAAACCGCACTCACAAAGCACTGCCGGCATGGTCGTTTTTCGCAGCACATACAGAGTAGGATTTTCCTTCACCCCTCTATCGCGAAGCCCAGTTGCCTGTATCAGCTCATGCTGGATACATCTTGCCAGACTTGTTGTTTTAGCGTCGTTCAGCGCATACACGAAAGATTCCACGCCATTGGCATCGTTCCAACCACTACCAAAAGCATTAGCATGGACACTGACGAAATAGTCAGCATGTGCTTCATTGGCTCTCTGTACTCTTGTGGCATATGCTGTGTCTGTGTCCTCCGGCGAAGTCAGCACCACAGAAAAACCGTTGCGGATCAGTTCATCATGGAGATAAGCAACAACCGCCCGGTTAAATTCGTTCTCCCGCATCACAGAACCGTCAGAAAAGGCAGGGGTTCTTTTCCCTGCCGTTTCCATACCGTGACCGTCATCAATGGCAATTTTCATACGCTCACCTTCATTCTGTTTCTACGCCGGGGATGGAAATTTCCATTTCTTCCCCACAGTCCGCAAAGTAAGGCTTTCCGTAGGCAACGGCGCAAGCGTGCTCAATTTTGCATCCTCTAGCCTCGTCCCATCCTTTGGCAAAGCAGACAATATCCGCTTCGGACATCATTGCCAAAGAGCGTCCCAGACACCAAAGTGCCATGTCTGCATTTTTCGGAGGATCTCCGGCAATATAACTGTCAATGAGTTCCACATCCTCCTGCAGAACCTCTTTTGCGAATTTCAGCGCATCTTCTCTTTCCCTCTTGATTTCTTCTTCTGTTTTGCCCTTCATGGGCTGAGAAATAAACAATTTCTGCATCATTTATCATCCTTTCTATCTTTCAATCCCTTTGTTGTAGGGTCTGTCAGTACGCCCAGCACAGCCAGGAACGCCGTACCCAGCAGATAAGGATTTCCCAGCAGACTTTTGATTTCTGCAATCAGAATAGACCAGCTGGTAAACATTTCGGGGTTTGCGCCAGTGGCCGTCAGTACGACACCAACAAGACCCACATAAAACCAAGGATTTGTCAGGCGTTTTTTCCAGGCAAAAGCAGGCTTTTCTTCGGGCACATTCTGTTCATTCTGATTTTCATTTTCCAATGCATACTTCTTAATAGTCATATCTTTTCACCCCTTTACAGATAAACAAAATCTGACCAACAATGTTCTTCATCCCTTGTCCCTGCGTCTGTGTTGAACATGTTATAAACCACATGCACCGCAAGTCTGCCATCATGTGTGACCACAAGTGTTTCTGTATATGTCACATGTTTTCCCTCGGGAATAGAAGAATCATCCTCATGTGTCAATCTTTCAGAATATACTGGATGACTGGTACTTGTGCTGGAAGATGTATAGCCCAGCAGCACCATGGGAGCAACCCAAAGACCATGAATTTTCAGCCACATACCGTCGATGCGCATATATTCCGGCGTGTTCATATCATCCTTCATGCCGGTACGCATCTGCGTATATGCTTCATCCTTGCTGTACTTGACTTCGGTACCGTCCTTCATTTTTTCATGCCAGTACCCATCTTCCAGCCATACTTCATGACCAATGGTAGCCGCGGAAACACTTTTCGCTCTTTCCAGCCATGCACTTGTAATACCGGATTTCAAATCACTCTGTTTCATCTTTCTTCCTCCTTTTTTACTACCCAATCTGCCGCAAACAAGTCTGTAATGGAAGGCACCCACATGGAATGAGAACCACGCACGGTATTGATCTGCATATAAGGCTCACACTTGAACAGCTCGCCTTCCTCCATTCCCCAGGCATCCGCTGTCTGTTTATTGCAGGGGATACCATCTGGATAACCTTTCTGCATGACCACAAACAAGCCTTTACCATTCCAGCCCTCTCTTGTCATCGGCACGCCTTTTTTCAGCAGATGCAGCGCATGACTAAAGTCCATTCTGGCCACACCGCCCAAAATAGGTGTGTTGCTGTCTGCCGCAGGGATAAAGTCATCCGCTGCCATGCAGTCCAATGTGTATTCCTTCATTTTGGTATCGAACAGGTCAAACACCTCACCATCCTTTGTATGAATGATGATGGTACCGTCCCGCATTTCCCAAAAGCCGCCCCAGTGGGGACGTTTTACCTTGCCGCCCTGCTTCATGTAAGCCAAAATTTCTGCAAAATTCATAGTGTTCTCCTTACAAAATCTTCTCTGCCGCCTTTTTTTCCATAAACTCCTGTTTCTGCCGTCTTGCCTTCTTTACCCGCTGATACTTTTCCATCAATTCTTCATTGTCCCCGCAGTCATGATTTTCCCGAATGATTTCTGCCAATGTCAGGCTCAAACTCATACAGGCATCAACACTGCTGATAATTTGAAAAAGCATCTGATCTTTTGAGTTTTCTGCTTCCGCGTTCTTCGCGTCACGCTTATTGATATACAGCATGAACAGGCCAACAGAAACAGGCGTGACAAAATCTCTCAAAACTTCCAGCCAGTCCATGCCGCCCACCTCATTTCTTCTCTGTAAAAATGCTATGGGCTTCACTGGGCGGATTCACTAATTTGTACTCACCGCTTGGCAGCGTACAAACATATTCCTTCCCGTTGGGGTCTTTCACAACCATATCTTTCAGAACCATCATGCCGGGAAGATATGGAAATACCCCGGCAACAGGTCTGGGTATCGGCCAGTAGTTGTTCGGGGTATCCTTCGGTTTATAATGTGGGAATCTCTGAATCGCCGTTGGTACATAGTAGAAAACACCTTCATATGTAACGTATGTTTTCGCTGCCTGATTGCCATTGTCAGGCCCCCATACATCTGCACCGTCTTGGAACACTGCCAAAATGGGATTGTATGCCCCTGCCATGTCCAGCAGCGCTCCGCCTGCCTCCACCATGGAGGAAAAATGTTTCTTCACCTTTTCCGCATCCGCTTTATAGTCCATGTCATTCCCCTCCAATCAAGCCCATCACTTCACTGTGAAATGTCCGCAGCCCTTCCAGCTCACTAGAACCGCCGCCCATGATATAGGTTTTTTCTTCTTCATCCAGTGCGCCCTTTGACACCATCTGTGAAAGCTGTTCCTCTGTCAATTCGCCTTTCTGGTATCTCTTTTTGTAGTAGTCCAAAAAAATTTCCACGGCTTTTTTCATACCATCAACCCCCGTTTCACCAGTTCCGACATCATCATGTCCGCCCCCTCCTGCCGAAATTCATCCTGACTTTTATTCAGCTGTGCCTCCATGCGGTCAAGCTGTGTAGGCTCCGGCTCTGGAAATTCGATAGAAAATGTATTATCAACTGCATTGTAATACATTCCTATCTTTACTTCTTCTCCACACTTGACAGCAATAACCTGTTTACCATCAGGTGTCTTTGGATAGTTGGGTAAAGTTTCGGAAACAACAATATCTACTACCCGGCTGTTTACAATCATTGCATACCTCATAATTACACCCCCCATTTTATACAAACATAACCACTTGTACCATCTACCCCATTGTTGTTTGGAATGTCACTATCAGGCTCGTAGTCATGCGTCCAAGTAGGTCTACCACCCGTACCGTATCCCGTTTGATTTGTACCACCTTTTGCTTGAAAAATGTTGGAACTCATAGGATATGGAGTTCCTTTGTATGCGTACCCACCTTTTTCACCATCTGTACCATTAGGGCCGCCTTTAAGTCCGCCAGCAGCATACACTTCTTGCGTAGCAGTTTTTAATCCGCCTTCTCCACCGTAACCACCGGGCAAGGTAACTAAGTCACCTACAACAGTAGCTTGGCCATCTTCACCTTTAGTGCTTCCTGTACTAGCAGCATTTAAAATTTGAGTAGGTGGTGTCTTTCCACCCTTACCAATCTGTATAGTGATTACCTGACCAGGAGTAACTGCGTAAGATTTATCTACAATGCAGTCCCCCG
>OBIA01001694.1_pt1 | contig 10054 bp, 16 predicted proteins | sample 1519911 | NCBI WGS metagenome assembly OBIA01 (sample SAMN04209236, study PRJEB22552) | human gut metagenome | biome: gut; material: feces | host: Homo sapiens | place: USA: Oklahoma | reverse complement strand
AAGTTTACCGCGGCATCTGTTTAATATATTTCTGGTCTGGATGCTTACTGGCTTCTGGCATGGTGCCGCCTGGAATTTCGTAATCTGGGGACTTTATTTTGCTCTGCTGCTGATTCTGGAGAAGATATGGCTTCTGGAAATCCTTAAAAAGAGCCATGTCTTAAACCGCATCTATGTATTGACTGCTGCTGTAATCAGTTTTGTGATCTTTGATGCCACTGATATGTCCCAGGCATTCTCGTATCTGAAAGCCATGTTTGGAACAGGCGGATATCCATTGACTTCTGCAGCATCCAGCTACTATTTCCGCAGCTATTTTGTGGTCTTGGTGATAGCCCTGCTTGGTGCGACACCGATTCCAAAGTCCTTTTGCAGACGGATCCAGCAATGGAAAACAGGAACCGCAGTTATGTTATTCGCAGAACCACTGGCACTTTCAGCCCTGCTGCTTATCTGTACGGCTTTTCTGGTGGATGGCTCCTTTAACCCATTTCTTTATTTCAGGTTTTAGGAATTCTGGGGTTGGGAAGGAATGATAGATGATAGAATATAATAATATAAAAAGCATAAAGAATACAAATAATACAAAAAATATCAATCACATAAATAATCTGAACACCATAGTTACAGTGATTGTGCCGGGAATCGTATTTGTTAGTCTTACCATGGCGTCCTGGTTGCTGCCGCCCCAGGAGTTTTCTGACAACGAACGGCGAAAGCTTACACTGCGCCCGAAGTTTTCCCTGAATACCATATCCGATGGAAGCTTTATGACGGAATTTGAAAAGTATACTCTTGATCAATTTCCGCTGCGGGATCAGTTCCGGACGTTGAAAGCCTATACCAGCTACGATGTGTTTGGTCAGCTTGATAATCATGATATTTATATACAGGATGGTTATGCAGCAAAGCTTGAATATCCGCTTCAAATGGATTCTCTGGAACATGCAGCGGACCGGTTTGCATATATCTATGAGAAATATCTGGCTGACAAGGAGATAAATATTTATCTCTCCATTGTCCCGGATAAAAGCTACTTTCTTGCGGAGAAACATGGATACCTCTCCACGGACTATGAAAAACTGTTCCATGTGATGCGGAATCACATGAACTACGCAGACTATATCGATATCACAGGAACGCTGGATATTACGGATTACTATAAGACAGATACCCATTGGCGTCAGGAGAAGCTTCCAGAGACGGCAGCTGTTCTTGCGGAGGGCATGGGGACATCTATCTCCGGAGCTTACACAGAATATGCGCTGGATGTCCCTTTTTATGGTGTATATTATGGTCAGTCTGCTCTTCCACTGCCGTCGGAGACACTATATTATCTATCCAATGATGTTTTAGATGGATGTATCGTGACCAATCATGAGGATCAGACGATGGGTTCAATCTACAATATGGAGAAAAAATCCGGCAAAGATCCTTATGAGATCTTTCTTTCCGGTCCCCGCTCTCTGATAACCATCGAGAATCCGAACTGTGAATCGGACAAAGAGCTTGTCATTTTCCGGGATTCCTTCGGCAGCAGTATCGCTCCTCTTCTTTCGGAAGGGTATGCCAAGATCACTCTGGTGGATATCCGGTATCTGAGGGCAGATTTACTTGAACGTTTTATAGAATTTAAGAATCAGGATGTACTGTTTTTATACAGTACATCGGTACTGAATCATAGTGAGACTTTGACCTGATTGTAAACTTTGCAGAAGCATTGATCTGCCAAAATCAAAACAGATTTTACTCGCCCACCTTCTATTGTCCATGCCAATCAGCTTTCTAAATAAACCGTCCGGCCGGATAAATTTCGCTGTTCAATCCGCTGCGTTCGTGATAGAATGAAAGCAAGTGTTTCGGGATAGTACAGAATCATGGAGGGATGCAAATGGAACCGATGTATTTGTCAATCCAGCCCGCGGAAACCGGGAAGCGGATAAAGCAGCTGCTTTCGGAGCAAAACTATACGATCCGCGAGATCCAGGGTGCGTTCGGCTTTGAAAACCCACAGGCAATCTATAAGTGGATCGCCGGAAAATCGCTGCCGAGCCTGGACAACTTTATCATTCTCAGCAGATTATTACATACCAGTATTGAAAATATCCTCGTCATTGACGGGGATATTCCTCGTTTATGGGTCAGTTTAAACCAGTGGTTCAATGACATCTTCTCTCTCCTGCCTTATAATCGTGTCATAAGGAAGTGATGCGAAGGAGGCGAAACACATTATGAAAATAACTTCGGCTTATGCCAATAAACTGCTCAAAAGTCTGGCGGACGAAAAATCTTACTGGGAGGCCCAGGAAGCGTCATCCCGCACTTACGTTGCCGCTGTCGGCGAGGAACCGGTCATCCCGAAATATGACTATTCCGCCGTTTCTGAGACGTTAAAAGAAATCGACCGAAAAGCCGTCATCATCAAGCACGCCCTGAACCTGGCCAATGCCACCGCAAAGATCATGGTAGGCGATACGGAAATGAGTGTCGACAGCATTCTGGTAAGAATGGCACAACTTAGCTCTCGCAAAGCGACTCTGGACACCATGCGGAAATATCTGCCAAAAATGAGGGAATCTTCCCATGCATTCAGCTCCAGAAATGCCGTTCCTGAATACCGCTACACCAATTATGATCCAGAACTGGTAAAACGTGATTATGAATGCATCTCCGGTGAGATCATGGAAATGCAGATTGCCCTTGACCGGTACAATCAGACTTTCCTGTTTGAAGCGGACATTTAAAGGATTTTTCCGTACAGGGTCATTTTAAAAATGCAGATGGTCTTGTTAATGTTCAGTGGCATAGATTGTTTTGTTATCTTTTATCCATTGTATCTTTCGGTTCATGGTAAATTAATTCAAAAAATAAAAAGGTAAACAATTCCCCTGTAGAAAACCCGTGAGTGATCACGCCGGTGCCAGGGTACGGTTTCAGGCACCACGGCTGCGGAATGCAAATTTCGCAGCATTTTCCTTACAGACAGCTATCACAAAGGAGGAGCCTATGAAAAATTTTCTGAGACTGGACGTCCGGTCCATCCTGTCCGTCCCATATATGTACATCGACCACAAGGACTATCTTGCAGATTCCCTGCTTACACAGAACCATGTTTCCGTGCGGTTCGGAAGTGAATTCTCACGGGACAATTCCCCGTACCGCATCATTATCTGCAAAGTCAGAAAGAAAGATACGGCGGAATTTGAGAAATCCATGGAATTGCTGTGCAACAAGATGCTTCTTTTCGGACACAACGATTACATGGAATTCTGCAATAACATCATGGAAACACTCGGACAGAATCGAGGTGCCGCATGAAGAAATCATTTGTTCCGATCAGCAAACAGAGTAAGAAAGCACAAAAGACATACCATTCCGCACAGCGTTCCACCTGGGGAATTTTGAACCCGGCAACGCGGACCATGCCGAACGGCAAGGCATATTACCGGAAGAAACAGAAAGCCCATGACAGAAGCGGCAGGGAATCCTCCTTCGATTCCCCACCTCTTCCTTTTTGTCCGTCCCTGCATATCAATCCCACAGGTTCCGAAAATACTTCGTTATAAGCTCCATGCCCTGCTTCAGGCACTTGTCCCGATACTCACGCAGTTCGCCCTCTGCCGCCAGCCACTTTCCCGAAATTTCTACATATTCCGGCACATCGCTCATCATATACAACCGGTGTGTATGCTCCCGCTTTTCTCTCGCAATCTCCTCTTCCGTCTTCAGCTTCTCACCGAACATGCCGTATTTTGTCGTGAATTCTTCCTGTGCCAGGTCATGCTCTTCCTCATACAGATTCTTCTTTCTGCATGTATCCTCATTTGCTTCCCGGAACAGAAATTCCATTCTTCCCAGGATACGATCCCATTTCCGGATATTTTCTTCTTCCGGTCCTTCAAAGAAGCTGGGATAACCATGGCTGTTGACACGAAGGTCATGAATCATGTTCGGAACAACCGTAAGAAACCATTGGTCAATCGACCAGATGTCACGGTAACAGTATCCATGGACAGTTTCTCCTTTCCCGTAATATCCCTGATACGACAGTTATATCACAGCACAGGAAAAACTGCATTGAACCTGCGGTTTAATTCTTGCGAATATACGAAAGACAATCCCTACCTAAGCAGAGACTGCCTTTCTTTTGCTATTCAAAAATCATGTTTTTGCACGGGTTATTCCACCAACTTTAATATCCTGCAATTCCATCACCTCATCGGCATCCATATATGCATAATTTTCTCCCATCGCTTGTCTCCTTTCAATTCTTTACGCTCCCATCACCCGCTTAAACACTTTAAAGTTCGTATCATCCCGCGGCGGGCAATAGACCGCAAATTCAATGGTTTTAAATGCGTACAGATAATCCGCAATCACTTCTTTGGCAGCACGCGCCACCACTTCCGGCTTATTCTGAAATGCTCCGCATCCGAATGCACCCAGAATCACCACTTCGTCACCGTTCAGTACGGCAACATCCAGAATCCTGGTCAGCCTCTTCTTATGGATTTCCAGGAGTTCCCGGTCACTGACTTTTACCGCCCGGTCGCCGTTAGCCTGGTTGAACCGGTTGCTCGGCCGTTCCCGCAGGTTCGGTGCCGCACAGGTGATCACATCCACTTCATACCAGTCTTTTTCATCCATCAGCTTCGGCTTGTTCGTATCTGTCTTAAATACAGTCACATCCGGCGTATAGATGATATCCGCATTGTTGATCGGATTCTTTGCATTCCGATGAGGGTAATAGAATCCTTTCATCATTTCCGGTACGCTCAGGCAGAAATACAGGCCGGAACACCGACACAGACATTCCTCCTGTGCGCTGGATCCTCTTGTCACGCCGCCGCCCGGATTTGTGGCAGAGGCAAAGTTATGTACCGCCACCTTCTGACCTGCATAACCTGCAGCCGCCTCGAAAGTCCGCTCTGTGGATACAACAATCTTCGCTTCATCCGAGAAACGCGTCTTATCCACAGGAGACAGCTCCTCTCCTTCCAGAATGAGTTTCTGGTTTTTCACCGATCGTGCAAGGGTGTCCTTAATCCTTCCGTTTGTCTCGCACAGCCTTTTGGTATCTTCAAAAATTTCCACATTCTCAACACTGCTCATATGTTTCCCCTTCCTTCCTCTTCCGTTCATTTCAGCATTCGCCAAACCGTTGCCGCCACTATATCATCAAGTTTTTTAAATTGCAAGAGGGTATTTTTCATCTTACCGGATGTTTCGGATATAAAAGGAAAATTATTACGTTTCCGCATCCCTTGTTTCGGGTATAAAAGGAATGTTTCGGAAATAAAAGGAATTAAACATTTCTGTTTACAGCTCGTCCACAGACTCCACGATCTTTCCGTCTCTCCAGATCCTCTCCAGATCATAAAACAGGCGGTCTTCCTTGGAGAATACGTGTACGATCACATCGCCGTAATCCATAAGGACCCATGTGGAGCTCATGCTTCCCTCTTTCTGATGACACTCATAACCGGCTTTGAAAAGCTTTTCTTCTACATTATCAACTAAAGCCTGTGTCTGGTTTACATTGGAAGCGCTTGCGAGAACGAAGTAATCCGCGATCACGGAAACGCCCTCAATGTCAATAATTTTTACGTCTTCGCCTTTTTTCTCTTCCAAAGCCTCGACTGCAAGTTTTACCATTTCTTTTGACTGATTCAACTGATTGTTCCTCCTTGTCCTGATGGGTTATTCCGGTCACGGCTGATGCCTCTCCGGCTGTCTCTTTCTTCCTTTCCGAAACGACACGGCGCATATCCTCACACGCCGCCTCTGTCATCGGATCGATCTGGCAGCCCGTACTTTTTAAATATACAAGAATGCTCTCCATAATCTCGAGGCACGCCTTGTCAAGATCGATGAACGCAAGCTTCCGCATAGCCGTAAGGTTGGCCGCCTTGGATCGTCTCGGTTCAATGTAATCTGCCACATAGAGGATCTTGTCGAGCAGGCTCATGCCCGGCTTTCCCGTCGTATGGCAGGTGATCGCGCTTAAGATCTCCGGATCATCCACCCCGTATTTATGTTCCGCCATCCATGCCCCGAGTTTTGCGTGAAGCAGGGACGGATCCCTCTCTTCCTCAGCAGTCACCGGAATATTGCGGTCCAGACATTTTTGAAGCATGACCGGATCCTCAAAACGCTTTGCCGAATCATGCAGGAGTCCCGCAAGATCGGCTTTATCAAGATCGTACCCATATCGCATCGCAAGTGCCTGGCAGGTAAATTCCACGCCAAGCGTATGCTCATAGCGGTACGCATCGAGTTTTTTCTTTAAATGTTTTCTGATTTCAGGTACACGACTATCCATAATGAATCTTCTTTCTGAATTCAAGAATGCCCCGGCATTTTTGCTGTGAGATGCGGGTCATCTGTTTCCGCATGTTCTTTTCCCGCGTCTGATGCACCGTCATGATACCGGAATATCCGGCAGACTATTTTGTCAGATACAGGCCTGTCTCTCTGATATACTCCGCCACAGCCGCCGGTATGTCTTTTGAAAGATCCCTGCCTTCTGCCGCCTTTTTCCGGATATCCGCGGACGCCACGTCGATCTTTGGATTATGAAGGATCCGGATATCCGCGTTGTACTTCTCATTGAAGTAAGCAACCTTATCCTCAAGCGGCACACCACCGTCCTCGTAGGTTCTTCCGGATACCAGAAGCACAGCCTGCGCCATCACCTGTTCCGGATGATACCAGGATTCCAGCTGGTACAGGGAATCTGCCCCTATGATAAAATAGACCTCTATATCCGGATATGCCTCTTTTAAGAGCGCCAGAGTCTGCGCCGTGTAGGTGTTCCCTTCCCGTCCCATCTCAAAATCAGAGACAGTAAAATACGGGATTGATTCCGTGGCAAGCTCCAGCATCCTGATGCGCGCCGCCCCATCCGTGATAAGATGATCTTTTTTGTGCGGCGGAACATGGGACGGCATAAACCAGATCTCATCCAGTCCATACTCCCGATACGCCTGTTCCCCAAGAAGCAGGTGACCGTTGTGGACCGGGTCAAATGTTCCCCCAAGAATACCGATGCGTCTCATCGTATCCCCCCTTTGCCCGCGCACAATCCGGACGTCAAACAGTCCCGGATTGCCGCGATCGTCACACTGTTTACGGAAGAATGATCTTTCTGTCCTTCTCTTCCTTCGCCGGCTTATACAGAACGATCATCTTTCCGATGACCTGTACAACCTCGGAATGAGTGCGCTCTGCAAGGATCTGCGCAAGGTCTTTTCCGTCATCCGCACAGTTCTTCAGTACATGGATCTTAATCAATTCTCTTGCGTTTAACGCTTCCTCGACAGATTTGGTGATCTCCGGTGTGAGGCTGGACTTGCCGATCTGTAAAACGGCATCCATGGTCATTGCAAGTCCCTTTAAATAGGAACGCTGTTTGCTGGTCATAGTAACTCCTTTTCATATATGGAAAAGCATGGTCTCCGGGCATTTATACGGACACCCGGAGAAGATCCGATGCATTATTTGTAGTAGTCAAATACGAGTCCGTACATGCGGACCGTATCGCCTTCCTGAATTCCCGCCTTTTCAAGATCGGCAAGGATTCCGGACTGCTTTAAGAATTTCTGGAAGAAATCAAAGCCCTTCTCAGAATCAAGGTTCGTGTAACCAAGCATCTTCTCGATTCTCGGCCCCTCAACCACATAGATGCCCTCTTCATCCTTCTCAACAGTATAAGGAAGCGAACGGTCACCCACATACTCGATCTCGAATTCTTTCTCAAAGATCTTCGGCGTACGGTCTGTCTTCCTGATCACATCATAGAGATAGTAGAGAAGATCATTTACACCTTCGCCGCTGACAGCAGAAATTCCAAATACCGGGATTCCCATCGGCTCGAACTCTTTCTTTAAGTCTGCGAGCGGATCCGCCCCCTCATCATAAACTGCATCCAGCTTATTGGCTGCGATAGCCTGCGGCAGCTTTAAGAGTTCTGGATTATAAGCGGAAAGCTCGTCCATGATCGCATGGACATCCTCGATCGGGTCACGTCCCTCAACGGAAGCTGCGTCTACCACATGAAGCAGGACTTTCGTGCGCTCGATATGGCGAAGAAACTCATGTCCAAGGCCGGCTCCCTCAGACGCACCCTCTATAAGGCCAGGGATATCCGCCATTACAAAACTGTTGCCATCGCCTAAATTAACTACGCCGAGATGCGGGTTCAAAGTCGTGAAATGATAATTCGCGATTTTCGGTCTTGCGTTGGAAACACGGGATAACAGAGTGGATTTTCCGACATTCGGAAACCCTACGAGTCCCACATCTGCGATCACCTTCAGCTCTAACTGTACCCAGAGCTCCTGCCCCGGCTGTCCCGGCTGGGCATATTTCGGAACCTGCATGGTTGCTGTCGCAAAATGCATGTTTCCAAGACCGCCTTTACCGCCCTTTAAGATCACTTCCCGGCGGTTTTCGCCGGACATGTCTGTGATCACCTTACCGGTTTCCAGGTCCTTAACGACAGTACCTTCCGGGACCCTGACGATCAGGTCCTTTCCGTCAGCGCCATGGCAGCGGCGTTTTCCGCCCTCTTCGCCATTTTCGGCCGCATACTTCCTTACATGACGGAAATCCACAAGCGTGTTCAGTCCATCATCCACTTCAAAGATGATGTCTCCGCCTCTTCCGCCGTCACCGCCGTCAGGTCCTCCATTCGGAACATACAGTTCACGCCGGAAGCTCACATGTCCGTTTCCGCCGTTTCCTGATCTGATATATACTTTTGCACTGTCTGTAAACATGGAAAACCGTCCTCTCAATAAAATTAAAAATATAACAGTGCCGCTTCTTATTCTTTTCATGAATCCAAAGTCTCACTGTTACACATAAATCTTAAAAAAGCTCCATACCATCCAGTATGGAGCTCATCGTTATTATTCGTTGATTGCCTGAGGATATACAGAAACCTGTTTTTTGTCTCTGCCCTTTCTCTCAAACTTAACAACACCGTCAACTTTAGCGAATAAAGTATCATCACCGCCGATGCCTACGTTGAGACCCGGGTGAATCTTTGTTCCGCGCTGTCTGTAAAGGATGTTGCCAGCTAATACGAACTGTCCGTCTGCTCTCTTAGCTCCAAGGCGTTTGGACTCAGAATCACGTCCGTTCTTTGTGGAACCAACACCTTTCTTATGAGCAAATAACTGAAGGTTCATCTTAAACATATCGTTACACCTCCCTGAATCGAAATTTGATATATTCTGCTCCATATTCATCCCGGATATTTTCGAGTCCGAGAATCAGGGATTTCATGAGGAGCTGCGACTCAGAACTTATTTTGTCCGGGAAGGAAAAAGAAAAGCTTCCACCATCTTCCCCCACACTTCCTTCGAAGTGATCGTCCGTAAATGTTTCAACGGAGTTTGCCATGTTGAGAACCAGTGCGGAAACAGCAGCACAAATCACGTCCTGTCCGTATTCTGCATAGCCAGCATGACCATTGATATCGATTCCCTTTACTACTTCGTTCCTGTCACGCAGGATATTTACCTGAATCATAATCTTAATTAAGCATTGATCTTTTCAATCTTAACCTGAGTATAAAGCTGTCTGTGACCATTTTTCTTATGGTAGCCAGATTTGCGCTTATACTTGTAAACGATAACTTTTTTGCCCTTGCCAACTTTCTCTACTGTTGCAGATACTGTTGCACCCTCAACGGTCGGGCATCCGATTGTAAGCTCTCCGTTGTTAACAGCAAGAACCTGATCAAAAGTTACTGCAGAACCAACCTCTGCGTCAATTCTCTCGATCTTGATGCTGTCGCCCTCGGCTACTCTATACTGCTTACCGCCAGTTGCAATAATCGCGTACATATGGCACCTCCTATTATCATTACTCGCCAGTTATGGTGTCTTCCATCATGGAATCCTTGAAAACCTCACTGTGCGGCACACTATAAAACTATAACAAACTGTGCTTGTATTGTCAAGCATTTTTTCGCAATTTCGATATTTTTCGGTTACAGTTCAGCCATGCGCTGGTTTGAATGAGAAAGTGTGTTGCAAGCTTGCTT
>OBIA01001693.1_pt1 | contig 10065 bp, 8 predicted proteins | sample 1519911 | NCBI WGS metagenome assembly OBIA01 (sample SAMN04209236, study PRJEB22552) | human gut metagenome | biome: gut; material: feces | host: Homo sapiens | place: USA: Oklahoma | reverse complement strand
TCGACGCGCTGGATCCACGAGAAAGGGGCTGCTCGCCCCTTTCAGACCCCGAAGGGGAAGTCGAAGTGGAAAAATGCTAGCCGCTTCGCTAAACGCATTTTTCTCACTTCTCCGATTTGCTGCTCCGCAGCTGGTGTTACCTCTCTGCTGACGGTAAAGTTCTGCTAAAGCCTGAAATCTTCGGCGAAGCCGTAAAACGGCGGAGAGCTAAAATGCGGTTAAGAGATCTTCACGACGAATGGCGTGAATCTCCAGCATTTTTGCTTGGAGCCCACTTCTTTGGAATTGTTAAGGGCGAGCAGCCCTTAACTCGTTGCGGGGAGAGTGGAGTCCAGAGGTAGGGAGGGGGGATTCGAAACACCCCTCCCTACCTCTGGCCCGCGCGGAGCGCAAGCCATTTGACCGAAAAAGAGAACCAAATCCGCGCCACCAGCGCGCCCGCGCGGAGCGCAAAGCCATTTGACCAAAAGAGAAAACTGTCCCCGCGCCACCAGCGCGAGAAGGATCTCTGGTTCTCTTTTTCCCCACAAAAGAGAACTGCAGCAACCTGAAAAATACAGATACTTGCAGAATAAAATAAGAAGCTTTTCAATTACTACTTGAAATATAGGATATGATTGGGGTATATTATAGCTGAGCGCCGCAAAGGCGCATCGTAAGAGACAGAAAGGACAACTACCATGTTTGATATTTTCAATATGCTCAAGAAGGACGAAGCCAAGGCTGTGAAGCAGGTCACTCGTGAGACCATCATCGGCGACATTCTGGATATGGACCAGAGCACCGCCCCCTACTTCATGGAGATCGGGATGCACTGCCTGGGCTGTCCCGCCTCCCGCGGCGAAAGCATCGAGGAAGCCTGCGAGGTCCACGGTGTGGATTGCGACGAGCTGCTGGAGAAGCTGAACGCTCATCTGGCCTCCAAGAAGTCCTGAGTGCTGCCGACACTGGATGCGCGTCTGAGCGCTGCCGCTGAGCTGGTGCGCCCCGGTGAGCCGGTGGCCGACATCGGCTGCGACCACGGCAAGCTGACGGCGGTGCTGGCCGCTTCGGGCAGGTACCCCAAGGTCATCGGGGCCGACCTGCGCCCCGGCCCGCTGGCAAAGGCAGAACAGACGCTGGAATATGCCGGATGCAAAGACCGCGCTGAGCTGAGGCTCGGCGACGGTCTTTCTGTGCTGTCTCCGGGCGAGGTGAGCACCATCGTGCTGGCGGGCGTCTCGGCCCAGACAACGTGGGAGATCATCGAGAAAGCCCCGTGGGTATCTGCGCCGGGCGGGCCTCGCCTTGTGATGGTGCCGGCCACCCGCCACAGCGATCTGCGCCGCTGGCTGTGGGAACATGGCTTTGCCCTCGCGGCCGACCGGCCGGTGCAGGCGGCGGGCCGCTGGTATGCGGTCATGGCCGCCGAGTACACCGGCGAGGTGAAAACGCCCACGTTCCAAGAGTGCCTGTTCGGCCTCACCGGCCAGTGGCCGGAGGGGGAAGGCTACGCCGCATGGCAGAAAGCCAAGCTGCCTCGCCTCCGCCTCGGTGTGCCGGACGGCACAGAGCTGGCGAAAGAGATGGATGAACTGATAAAAGGGGAGAGCAAAGGATGACGACGGTACAGCAGATATACGAAGAGATGCAGCGCATCGCGCCGCTGGCGCTGGCCGAAAGCTGGGACAATCCCGGCCTGCTGGTAGACTGCGGCGGCGAGGTGTCCCGTGTGCTGGTGACGCTGGACATCACCCCCGAGGTGGTGGAAGAGGCCGCCCGGAAGGGCTGCGGGCTCATCGTGGCCCACCACCCGGTCATCTTCTCGCCCCTCAAAAAGCTGAGTGGGCAGGACGTGGCCTTCCAGCTGGTGAAAAGCGGCATCTCGGCGATCTGTATGCACACGAATCTCGACGCCGCCGAGGGCGGTGTCAACGAGGTGCTGGCCGGGTTCTTCGGGATGCGGGAGATGGAAGCCTTCGCCGAGGGCTGCGGCCGTGTGGGCAGCATCGAGCCCGTCACAGTCCCCGAGCTGGCAAAAAGGGCGCAGAAAGAGCTTGCCGCCCGCTGCAACCAGCCGTCCGACGGCCCTGCGGTGCAGATCAAGTTCGCCGACACCGGCAAGGTGGTGCGGCGGCTGGCCGTCATCAGCGGCGCAGGCGGAAGCCTCTTCGAGGACGCCATCGCGCAGGGGGCAGACTGCCTGCTGACCGGCGAGGCCAACCACCACCACGCCATCGACGCAAAGCGTCTGGGGCTCTCACTCATCGCAGCGGGCCACTACGCTACGGAGTTCCCGGTAACGGCGGCGGTGGCGGAGAAGCTGCGCAGGGCCTTTCCGGAGCTGGAAGTCCTTGTGAGCGAGGACGCCCGGGACCCCTATACTTATTTATAATAGAACGAGGTAATACAAATGGCATTGGATGCCGCGACACTGGCGCTGACGGCGGCGGAGCTGAAGACTACGCTGGCTGACGCCAAAATCGCAAAACTGTTTGAGCCGACCCGCGACGAGCTGGTCATCACCCTGCGCACCCGCACGGAGACTGACAGCCTGCTGCTGTCGGCCCGGAGCGGTTCGGCGCGAGTCTGCCTGACCGAGGAGAGCTTCGAAAACCCCGAGACGCCGCCCTCTTTCTGTATGCTGATGCGCAAGCATCTCACCGGCGGGCGTCTGCTGGACGTCCGGATGGAGCCGGGCGACCGGATCGTCTACTTCGAGTTCCAGTGTACCAACGAGATGGGCGACCTTGTGCGCAACATCCTCTGCGCCGAGCTGATGGGCCGTTACTCCAATCTGGTGCTGGTGCAGAACGGCAAGATCATCGATGCCCTCAAGCGGGTGGACTTCGAGGACAGCGATGTCCGTCAGCTCCTGCCCGGCCTGCCCTACACGACGCCCCCCAAGCCTGCCCGGCCTGATTTTCTGGCCGTCAGCTCGGCGTCCATCGTGGCGGCGGCCTGCCAGCGCGACCTGCCGGTGGCAGACGCCCTGAACAAAACGGTGGCCGGTGTCGGCCCGGTGGTCTGCCGCGAGGCCGCATGGCGCGCCTTTGACGGAGAACATCTGTTGGCCAACGAGCTGACGGAGGCCCAGAAGGTCCGGCTGATGGCGGCCATCGACGAGCTGAAAGAGATCTACGACGCGGGCGGCTGCCCCTGCAGCGTCACCGCTCCGGACGGCAAGCCGGTGGAGTACACCTTCTTCCGTCCCCGGCAGTACGGCGAGAAATACCGCATCAAGGAGTGGCCTTCCTTCAACGCGATGCTGGAAGGCTATTACGCCGAGAAAGACCGCGCCGAGCGCCTGCGCACCAAGAGCAAGGAGCTCCACAAGGCCGTCCACAATATGTACGAGCGTGCCGTCCGCAAGCAGGCGGCCCGTCAGGAAGAGCTTGCCGCCAGCGGCAAGAGCGAAAAGCTCCGCCTCTACGGCGAACTGCTGTCGGCCAACCTCTACCTCGCCGAAAAGGGCATGAAGAGCATCACGGTACCGAACTGGTACGATGAGGGCAAAGAGGTCACGATCCCGCTCGATTTGCGGTTCAGTCCCAGCCAGAACGCCCAGAACTTCTTCAAGAACTACAAGAAGAAGCAGACTGCAGCCCGGATGCTGGTGGACCTGCTGGCCGAGGGCGAGAAGGAGATCGCCTATCTGGAAACGGTGCTCTACGAGGTGGAGACGGCTTCCGGCGAGGCGGCGCTGAACGAGATTCGCGCCGAGCTCAAGAGCCAGGGCTATCTGAAATACTACAAACAGCGGGACAAGCGCCAGAAGCCCGCCGACTTCCTCCGCTTCACGTCCAGCGACGGCTTCGAGATCCTGGTAGGCCGCAACAACGCCCAGAACGACAAGCTCACCCTCCACACCGCCCGGGGCAAGGATCTGTGGTTCCATGTTCAGAAGGCCCCCGGCAGCCACGTCGTGGTCATGAGCCGGGGCGAGGACATCCCCGACACCACGAAGCAGGAGGCCGCAGAGCTGGCTGTCGTGTATTCCAGCACCTTCAAGGCCGGCGCCGCTGCCAAGGTGGCCGTGGACACCACCGAGGTGAAGAACATCTGGAAAGCCAACGGCGCAAAGCCCGGCATGGTGCTCTATGAGGTGTACACCACCGTGTACGTCACCCCGAGAGAGGGGCTGGAAAAGGCACTGAAAACAAAATAACTAAGAGGGGCTCCCCCGGGAGGCTGCTGCATCTGAGCGGATGCGGCGGCCTCTTTTTTTGTGCCCGGGGGCGGCACCCGGCGGGGCAGGGGACGGCTTGCGGCATATTGCCGCAAAATTGAACATTTTAAGTGAAAATTTTGTTATTTTTCCCTATTGCAAATATGGGGGGGGGGGGGGGGGGTACAATGAAAATAAGAAACACTCTCAACAAAGAAGTACAAAAAGCACAAGAAAACGAAAACGTAGAAAAAGAAAGGAGACCTCTACCATGAGGAAGACCGACGCATTCCGCCGGGCAGCAGCTCTGTTGGCAGCGTTGAGCATCACGGTGTCGCTGGCGGCTCCGGCCTTTGCAGGGACCTACTATATCGACAACGGCGATATTACCGTCACCAAAAATGCGGATGGCAGCCAGACCGTCCTACAGAACGGAAATACCAGCAATGACAGTGGTGAGATCATCATCACCACCACTACTGCGGCTACCACCACGCTGGAGAGCGACCTGGAAGGCCCCGCAGCAGAGGATTCCGGCTTTGGCCCTGTGGTAGAGGACAACTACCAGCCTGCTGCCCCGGCCCAGCCGGAGGATGCTGAGGAGCCGAAGGATGCTGACCAGCCGGAGGGCGCTGACCAGCCGGAAAGCGCCGACCAGCAGAAGGATGCCGACCAGCCGGAGGGCGCTGACCAGCCGGAAAGCACTGATCAGCCGAAGGATGCCGACCAGCAGGAAAGCGCTGACCAGCCGGAAAGCGCCGACCGACAGGCCCAGCCCCAGCAGGCAGCCCCGGCTGCTGCTGCCGCCCCTGCCCGCAACATCATTACGGTGATCAACAACTTTGCCAATACGGTGCTGAACCTCACCCTGAGAGACGTGAAGATCGATGTGAGCGACACCGGAAGCTATTGGGTAGAAGGAAAAGCCGCCCTGAGCGTTCAGGGAAAGGGCAATGTGGAGATCGAGCTGGACGGCAATAACGAGCTGAAAAGCGGCGTTCAGAGGGCGGGCCTTGAAAAAAACACCTCCACCTCCACAGGCACGCTGACCCTGAAGGACGATAAAGAAGCCGGCAGCGGCAGCCTGAAGGCCACCGGAGGCAAATATGGTGCTGGCATCGGCGGCGGCAACTACGGCAGCGGCGAAAACATCACCATCACCGGCGGCAGGGTGAATGCTACCGGTGGTTGGGGTAGTGCCGGCATCGGCGGCGGCAACTACGGCAGAGGCAACTACGGCAGCGGCAAAAACATCACCATCAAAGGCGGCACGGTGACTGCTAAGGGTGGCGACTGTGGTGCCGGCATCGGCGGCGGTAATGGTGGCATCGGCGAAAACATCAAGATCACCGACGGCACGGTGACTGCTAAGGGTGGCGACTGTGGTGCCGGCATCGGCGGCGGCGACGGCGGCTACGGCGGCTACGGCAACGGCAAAAACATCACCATCACCGACGGCACGGTGACGGCTACCGGCGGCAGAAATGGTGCGGGCATCGGCGGCGGTGATAGTGGCATCGGCGAAAACATCACCATCACCGACGGCACGGTGACGGCTACCGGCGGCATCTATGGTGCAGGCATCGGCGGCGGTGTCAATGCCAGCGGCAGCAATGTCACCGTGAGCGGAGCCGCTCAGGTGACGGCGACCGCCGGCAAGAGCGATGGCTACTACGGTGCCGGTGCTACCATCGGCAGCGGCGGCAATGAGACGGGTGGTCAACCTGTCGACGGCGAGGAGATCCAGGCGGACATCCGCGGCGTGACCACCGGCTACATCCACCACATCATCTACGAGCAGGACGGCACCACCATAAAACGGGAGTGGTGGGAGCCGGAGCGCCCCCAGCCCAACCCGGAGGACCCGAATGCCCCGGCGGGGGAGAGCAATGAGGTGAGCCTGGGTACCCCCGGCCTCCATGTGGAGACGCTGGAGGGCGACCTCCTGCCTTTTGACGCCCAGCAGCAGGGCAGCACCCTGCGGGTAACGTCCAACACTCTGGCCGCCCGGCTCCACGGCACCCGGCAGGCGCTGGAGGCTCTGCAGGAGCAGGGAGTGGAGCAGATCCAGTTTGTCACCAGCTTCAAAACGACCACCCTGCCGGTGGCAGAGCTGCTGGCAGAGGGTGGCAGCTGGTTTGCTCTGGAGCACAACGGCCTTGTAAGCCGGCGGCTGAGCGCAGCTCAGGCCGAGAGCCTGAAGTGCCAGATGCGCTAAAAAAATACAGACCCCTTACAGGGGCCGCCTTGGGGAACCACCCGGGGCGGCCCCTTTTTTGTATAATGAAAAACCACTCGCTAGGCGAGTGGTTCAGTAAAAGACTTCTTATGAAAAACCCCCGGCTCCGCCGGGGGATATTTATTGTTTCCCATGGAACGTCATTCAAAATAATCTGCGTATTCCTCGGTGAGCTTGGAGCCCAGACGGCGGATGCCGCCGTAAAGGTGGCGTTCCACCAGCGGCTCAAAGGCTGCGAGGTCACACCGCTCGATGGCGTCGATGAGATTGTGGTGGTCGGCCACCACTTCGGCGAGCCCGCCGGTGGTCAGAGTGTCCAGCATCCGGAAGCGGCTGTAGTCGGCGTGGGCGTTCTGCAGGGTCCGCCAGAGATACATCTTGCCCATGGCGGAGAACCACGTCTCGTGGAGCCGGGTGTCAGCCTCGTAGAGACGGTTGAAGTCCAGCGTTTCGGCCTTGGCCAGCTCGTCGTAGGCGGCGGCACGCTGGCGGATGAGGGCGCGGTGCTCCGGTGTGCAGTGGGGCGCAAAGTCCCGCAGGACCCGGGCCTCTACCGCGATGCGCTCATAGATCAGCTCGTCCACGATGTCCCGGTTCAGCCGGGTGACAGTAGTGCCTTTGTACGGCACAATCTTCACCAGCCCGTTCTCCTGTAACCGCTGCAGCACCACCCGGATGAGGGAGCGGGGCGCGCCGAACCGGGTACAGAGCGGGTTTTCGCTCAGCGAACAGCCGGGCCGGAGGGTCAGATCGATGATCTCCCGCTCGAGGACGGCGTATATTTCAGAATCTGTTTTATACTGTTGTTCCATTGTCGTTTTCCTGTCTGATGCCCCAAGCGGGCCATGTCCCGGGGACCGGGAGGCGGAAGTCCATTTCCTTTCCGGTGTCGGGATGGATGAAGCGGAGCCGGGCGCTCTGGAGCGCAATGTCTCCCTTGATGCGGCTGCCGTATTTGCCGTCGCCCCAGAGCGGGTGGCGGCGGGACGCGAACTGCACCCGGATCTGGTGGGTGCGCCCGGTGTGGAGGGTGATGTCCGCAAGGCTGGCGCTGCCGTCCGGGGCGGAGGCAGAAATGCGATATTCCAGCACAGCCTCCTTCACGCCCTTGCGCGGACGGCTCACCGGAAAAACACGGCCTTTCCGGCTGTCCTTGAATAAGTAGTCCCGCAGGACGCCTTCGGCGGGCAGCTTTTCGTCCGGCCCGCCCGCGATGAGGGCGCGGTATTGTTTCACGAAAGGCGGCGCGTCCGGCGTGCCGGCGGCAGGATCGGCCCGGCCATCCTGTTCGGCATAAAACTGCTGGCTCTGCGTCACCTGCCGGCTGAGGGCGGCGGCTGCCTGCGGGGTCTTCGCATAGACCATCAGACCCGACACGCCGGTGTCCAGCCGATGGATGACCCCCACATAGGCGTCGGGCCTGTCCCAGAGCTTCCGAAGGACGGCGGGTACGCCGTCCTCGCTGGAAAGTCCGGCGGGCTTGTCCAGAACCACGAGGGCTGTATCTTCGTAGAGTATCACAGCCTGCCCTCGTCCACCAGCGCCTTGAGCTTGAGCACGCCCGCGATGGTCTTGCCGTCCTTGATCTCGCCGCTCATGACCATCTCGTAGGCTTTTGCCAGCGGGATGCGGTCGGGCGTCAGGAACTCGTCGTCGTCCAGATGCATCTGGGTGGTGTGCAGGCCGGTGGCCACCCACATATAGATGATCTCAGTGTCATAGCCCACCGTGGGGTAGAACTCGCCCAGCGGGGTGTAGTGGTCGGCGGTCAGGCCGCACTCTTCGCCCAGCTCCCGCTTGGCGGCTTCGAAGGGGTCTTCGCCCTTTTCCAGCTTGCCGGCGGGCAGCTCCCACAGCTCCTGCTGCATGGCGTAGCGGAACTGGCGCACCATGCAGAGGGTGCCGTCCTCAAAATACGGTACGATGCAGGCCCCGCCGTGGTGGTGGACCACCTCCCGGATAGAAGTCTCACCGTTTTCCAGCAGAGCCACGTCTTTGGTCAGCGTGACCACCCGGCCTTCAAAGAGAACTTCGCTCGAGAGCGTCTTTTCAAAATGTGCAGCATCCATCGTTTTGTGCCTGTCCTTCCCTGCGCTGTGCAGCGCATGATACTATAGATAAAGTTTACGGCAGAATCTGTACAAATGTCAATTATAAATTTAGAATTTTGTAAGAAAAAGCCTCATGGATACTGGATTTTGGAGCACAACACCGTCATGGATGCAGCAAAGAACACATCTGTAAAAAAGCGCTAAAAAATTTCTTGAATTTTTGTTGTGTTTTTACAGTCGGTTTGCGTTGCCTTTACCGGCGGAATTTGCTATTATATTAGATGAGCAATAGTGCCTTCATGGGGTTCTCCGGCCCCGGGCAGGGCTATTGCCCTTGATGAGCGTGTGCTTTTGTGGAGTTCTCCGGCTCCGGCGAAGTGCGGCGCTTATCAGTTGAGCAATACGTTTTTCAAAGGAGTTCTCCGGCTCCGGTAAAAAGACGTTTGCCCCGCGCAGAAGGTACCAAATTCTGAATGGAGGAAGAAAAATGCCTAGAGCAAAGCAAACCATGGATGGCAATACCGCTGCCGCTCATGTAGCATATGCCTACACGGACGTGGCTGCCATCTACCCCATTACCCCCTCTTCTCCGATGGCTGACTCTGTGGACCAGTGGTCCGCTCAGGGCCAGAAGAACATCTTCGGCAACCAGGTCAAGGTCGTCGAGATGGAGTCTGAGGCAGGCGCTGCAGGCGCTGTGCACGGCTCTCTGGGTGCAGGTGCTGTTACCACCACCTTCACCGCTTCTCAGGGCCTGCTGCTGATGATCCCCAATATGTACAAGATCGCTGCTGAGCAGCTGCCCTGCGTGTTCGATGTTTCTGCACGTACCGTTGCTACCCAGTCCCTGAACATCTTCGGTGATCACAGCGACGTTATGGCATGCCGCCAGACCGGCTTCGCAATGCTGGTCGAGAGCAGCGTGCAGGAAGTCATGGATCTGTCCCCTGTTGCCCATCTGGCAGCAATCGAGGGCAAGGTTCCCTTCCTGAACTTCTTCGACGGCTTCCGTACTTCTCACGAGTACCAGAAGATCGAGAAGTGGGACTACGCCGATCTGAAGGAAATGTGCAACATGAAGGCTGTCGAGGAGTTCCGTGCAAAGGCTCTGAACCCCGAGCACCCCAAGATGCGCGGTTCCCACGAGAACGGCGACGTGTTCTTCCAGCATCGTGAGGCCTGCAACTCTGTCTACGACGCACTGCCCGCAGTCGTCGAGAAGTACATGGCCAAGATCAACGAGAAGCTGGGCACCAACTACGACCTGTTCAACTACTACGGCGCACCCGATGCCGATCGCGTCATGATCGCTATGGGCTCTGTCTGCGACGTTGCTGACGAGGTCATCGATTACCTGAACGCTAAGGGCGAGAAGGTCGGTATCGTCAAGGTCCGCCTGTACCGTCCCTGGGTGTCCTCCGCTCTGCTGAAGGTCCTGCCTGCTACCGCTAAGAAGGTCGCAGTTCTGGACCGCACCAAGGAGCCCGGCTCTCTGGGCGAGCCCCTGTACCTGGATGTCGCAGCTACCCTGCGTGAGGCTGGCAAGAATGATGTCATCCTGACCGGCGGCCGTTACGGTCTGGGCAGCAAGGACACTCCCCCGTCCTCCATCTTCGCTCTGTTCAAGG
>OBIA01001690.1_pt1 | contig 10086 bp, 8 predicted proteins | sample 1519911 | NCBI WGS metagenome assembly OBIA01 (sample SAMN04209236, study PRJEB22552) | human gut metagenome | biome: gut; material: feces | host: Homo sapiens | place: USA: Oklahoma | reverse complement strand
ATGTGGTGTTGTATGATGTGCTGGGTGATGTTGTCTGCGGTGGATTTGCAGCACCGATCCGTGAGGGCTATGCGGAGAAGGTACTGATTGTTACATCCGGTGAGAAGATGGCTCTTTATGCAGCCAATAATATTTCAAGCGCTGTGAGAAATTTTGAAGATCGCAGCTATGCCCGGATTTTCGGAATTGTACTGAACCATCGCAATGTGGAGAATGAGACAGAGAAGGTGCAGGCCTTTGCAGAGAAGAGTCATATTCCGATTGTGGGAGAGATTCCGAGAAGTGATGAGATCATCCGCTATGAAGATCAGGGCAAGACTGTCATTGAAGGCGACAGAGATTCCGAGATCAGTCAGAGATTCTTTGATCTGGCCAATCTGCTTCTGGAAGATGAGGCGAAGAAAGCCCAGGACGGCGAATAAATCCGGAGGAGGAAATTTATTATGATGCAGGATGCATTTTTTTGTACAGTCGGTGAGCTGGCGGCAATGGGAAGAGAGAATATCCCGACGCAGTTTATTTCCGGCGCACATTTAATATACAGTTCTCCAGCTACGCTGGCCTTTAATTCACCGGGTGCGGAAGGTTTTGGCGTCAAGCGTGCAGGGCTGGCAATCCCTGATTCTATTATGCTGATCGTGGCACCGGGATGCTGCGGCAGAAATACATCATTGATCAGTTCCATGAGAGAATATGATCAGCGGTTCTTTTATCTGATGATGGACGAGACGGATATTGTTACGGGGCGTCATTTGAAGAAGATACCGAAAGCAGTGAAAGAGATCTGTGACAGCCTTGAGAAGAAGCCGTCAGTTGTGATGATCTGCATTACCTGTGTGGATGCACTTTTGGGAACAGACATGGAGAGAGTCTGTCGAAAAGCCCAGGAGGCGGCAGGTCTTCCTGTGAGACCATGTTATATGTATGCATTGACCCGTGAAGGCAGAAAACCGCCGATGGTACATGTTCGTCAGTCCTTGTATTCTCTGCTTGAACCGCGTAAGAAAAAGGGGAATGTAGTGAATCTGCTGGGCTTTTTTTCACCCCTTGTGGATGATTGTGAGCTATATGATCTGCTGCATCAGGCAGGTGTGAAGACCATTCATGAGATTTCTGCATGCAGGGATTATGAGGAATATCAGACCATGTCGGAAGCTAATTTCAATCTGGTGCTGCATCCGGAGGCGAGATTTGCGGCGGAAGATTTTCATGACAGATTGAAGATTCCTTTTATCGAACTGACCCGATTGTATCAGATTGACAAGATTGGCAGCCAGTACAGAGCCTTCGGCAAGGTACTGGGTGTGACTTTTGATGATCAGGCAGCGGCAGAAAGCGCACAGAAGGCAGTGGATGCCTTTAGGGTGCAGTATCCGGAGGCCTCTTTTGCGGTTGGAGAATGTATGAACGGCGATGCTTTCGAACTTTCCCTGGCATTGGTACGATACGGATTTAAGGTGCCTGAGATTTACGGCACCATCACCGCTGAGAACTTTATTTATATCAAGCAGCTGGCGGCTATAAGCCCTGAGACGAGAGTTTATTCCAACATGGAACCGACCATGCTGTATTATGATGGTGAAAATTCAGGTGTGAATATGGCCATTGGCAAGGATGCGGCCTATTATCATCAGAATTGCCCGAATGTCATGTGGAATCAGGACAGGCAGCCTTATGGCTATGCAGGGGTTCGCAGATTGTTTGAGGCTTTGACAGAAGCAGAGAATAGATGGGAGGAACAGCCATGAAGGGATTAAGAAAATATCTAACACCTTTTGCACCGGATCAGTCGGGGGCTGTCTCCGTTTTGTATGAACTGGGCGGTATTCTCGTGATCTGTGATGCGGGAGGCTGTGTCGGCAATGTCTGTGGATTTGATGAACCAAGATGGTTCTCAAGGAAAAGTGCTATTTTCAGTGCTGGGCTGAGAGATATGGATGCCATTCTCGGAAGGGATGATCGGTTGGTAGCAAAGCTGACATCGGCAGTTGAGAAACTGGATGTATCTTTTGCAGCGATCATCGGTACGCCGGTGCCGGCGGTGATCGGCACGGATTACAAGGCACTGGGCCGTATGACGGAGAAGAAGACAGGACTTCCGGTGCTGACCATTGATACGAATGGCATGGATTTATATGATAGAGGTCAGGAAAAGGCCTGGCTGGCACTTTTTAAGAAGTTTGCGGTGGATGAGATGCCTGTGGAAAAGGGCAGAGTCGGCATTATCGGTGCAACACCGCAGGATCTGAGTGATTTATCCGCAGGTGACAGATTACGGCAGATATTTGCAGCCGATGGTAAAAAGGCTGTTTGCTATGGCATGGGTGATGGCCTGGATGCGGTGAAGCAGGCAGCTTCCGCGGAATATAACCTGGTTGTTTCACCATCTGCCCTGGAAACGGCCAAATATCTTCAAAAACAGTTCGGAACACCGTATGTTGTCGGTTATCCTTTGGTGAAGAATATGCTGCCGGAGGCTGATTATACAGGCAAAAAGGTATTAATTGTGCATCAGCAGGTGATGGCGAATGCGCTTCGTGAGGAATTAAAGATGCGCGGGGCATCAGAAGTGAAGGTCTGCAGCTGGTTTGATCTGAAACCGGAACTTCGCGAAGAAGATGATGTTTATCTGAAAGAGGAAGATGATTTCACAGAACTGGCAGCGGACAGCAAGTGGGATGTGGTCATTGCGGATGATTGTATGAAATCGATGCTTCCGAAGTTTGATGGACAGTTCATCGGCATCCGGCATTTTGCTGTTTCAGGCAAATTAGGAGGCGCATGCTGATGAATCAGACAGAGACAAGAAAGATTCGTGTTTACGGCATTGTGCAGGGCGTTGGGTTTCGTCCGACAGTGAGTCGGCATGCGGTTAAAAATGACATTCACGGAAGCGTCTGCAACAAAGGGCCTTATGTGGAGATTTTTGCACAGGGGACGAAAGCACAGGTGGATGGCTTCCTTGAGGATTTGGAGAAACGACCGCCGAAGCGTGCGGCTATTTTGAAGATAAATGTTGAACATCTTGATAATAACCCTGAATTCGATGGGTTTGAGATTATAGAAAGTGAAAAGACAAAGGGAGAAATCTTTGTTTCACCGGATATTGCCATTTGTGATGAATGCAAAGAGGAGCTGTATGATCCGAACAACAGACGCTATCTGCATCCTTTTATCAATTGTACCTGCTGCGGGCCGAGGCTGACGATCCTGGATGCGCTGCCTTATGACAGAGAACGGACCAGCATGAAGGAATTTCCGATGTGTCCGGAATGTGCGGAGGAATACAACAATCCGGAGTCGAGACGATTCGATGCCCAGCCGGTGTGCTGCAATGACTGCGGGCCGGAGGTCTATCTGATCGGACGTGACGAAAGAGGCCGTGAAGCGATCACTTATACGAGAAAAGTGATCGCCTCGGGCGGCATTGCGGCGATTAAGGGAATCGGTGGTTTTCATCTCTGCTGTGATGCCACCAATGAGACAGCGGTTGCGAGACTTCGTGAATTGAAGCGCCGGCCGATGAAACCATTTGCCATTATGGCGCGAAATATGTCGGCAGTTCGGAAGGAATGTCAGGTGACTGAGGTGCAGGAGGAAGTCCTGGACGGTCATCAGAAGCCGATTTTGCTGTTGGAGCGGTTGGACAAAGCTGACAGTCAGATCTGTCCGTCTGTGGCGCCGGGCAATCCGAAAATCGGTGTCATGCTGCCGTATGCACCGGTACAGCTGTTGATTTTTGATTATGATGATGGCATTCAGATGCCGGATTATCTGGTGATGACCAGCGGCAACACATCAGGAGCGCCGATTTGCAGAGATGACAATGATGCAATCGCTGAATTATCTCATCTGTGTGATTGCATGTTGTCTCACAATCGCAAGATCAGGATCCGTGCTGATGATTCGGTAATGGAGTATTACAAGGATAAACCTTATATGATCCGGCGCTCCAGGGGTTATGCACCTCTGCCGGTGATGGTGTCGGCACCTTGGAAAGGCCAGGTTCTGGCCGTGGGCGGAGAACTGAAGAACAGCTTCTGCATCGGCGTGGACGGAAGATTCTATCTGTCGCCGTATGTGGGGGATTTGGAAGATCTGCGAACGGTGAATGCATTGCGAGAGACCATTGGACGTCTGGAGACGCTGCTTGAAGTGGAACCGCCGGTGGTGGTCAGTGATATGCATCCAAGATATAATTCAACCATGATCGCGGAAGAATCGGGATTGCCGGTGATCAAAGTGCAGCATCATTATGCGCATATTTTATCCTGCATGGCCGAGAATGACTGTCAGGAACCGGTTATCGGAGTTTCCTTTGACGGAACCGGTTATGGCATGGACGGCACCATCTGGGGCGGCGAAATCCTTCTGGCAGATTATAAGGCATTTCAGCGGTTTGGATGTATTACACCATTCCTTCAGATCGGCGGTGATGCATCCTCCAGGGAAGGATGGCGAATTGCCGTTTCAATGCTGTACGGACAGATGAAAGACCGTGCAGCAGCCATGACAATGATTGAGAAACTGAATCTGTGCAGTGCGCAGGATGCCAAAGTTCAGATGACTATGGCGGACAGGAAGATCAATGCAGTGATGTCCACCAGTGCCGGCAGATTATTCGACGGTGTCAGTGCCATTTTGGGAATCCGGAAGGCTTCAACATTTGAAGGCGAGGCATCCATGGCATTGGAATTTGCAGCGGAAGCGTATGAGAAAAAACATCAAAACGCAGTTGATCTTCAGAATGTGATGGATGAGATGCGGAAGCAATTTCCGTTAGCCGCATGCATAGATAATAAGGAATCGGAATCCACAGAAATAAATAAGCCGGAACAGGTGAAGGCAGTCCTGAACACAGGTGCTTTGGTGAAAACCATTGCGGAAGCCAGACTTGCAGGCGCAGATACAGAAAAACTGGCCTATTTCTTCCATTGGATACTGGCAGAAGAAATAATAGCGGCCTGTCAAAAAGCCAGAAAAGAAAGCGGACGGGGTACAGCAGCATTAAGCGGCGGTGTCTTCCAAAATCAGCTGTTATTGAAAATGGTGGATGAAGGACTTCAGAAAGAGGGCTTTAAAGTATTGAGACATCGCCTGGTACCGCCAAACGACGGCGGCATTGCACTTGGTCAGGCAGTCTACGCTATGGGGTCTTTGACAAGATGATTGAATGAATTTTGTAAATGAAAACAACGGACACCCGTCCGAAACGTTTTCATTTACAAAATCATCAATACAGCTTGAACAGAAGAAAATAGACGGCTGTTATCATAGATTTGTGATAAACGCAGAAAAGTATTAAGCAGCATAGCTATGACAAAGCCCGGGCCGAGGACAATGCCGAATAGGAAAGAGAAAGAAGAGAAAGTTTTCGGGTCATAAATTAAGAAACTAATAGAATAGATAGAGTGAGATTCCTATGAACCAGGTATTTGCGAGACGATTTTCTTGGAGAAACATATAAAATTAACAGATTCACGGCAGGTGCTTCTGGCACGACCGGTACTTAGACGGTGTTTTTTACCGTCTTATGTACCGCTGTCAGTGACAGGCAGCGAGAGCGTGCCTGCAGTGAACTGATAATTTTATATGTTGTCTAAAAATATATTTGCAAATACCGGTCGATAGTGAAGCGAAAGGAGATTTTGAGTATGTGTGTAGGTTTATCAGCGAAAGTTGTTAAAATTAATGATGGTGTTGCAATTATTGATGCGGGCGGTGCTAAACGTGAGATTTCTTCTCAGCTGATTGAAGATTTGGAGCCGGGAGATTATGTCATGGTTCATGCCGGTGTGGCCATTGCCAAGATTACAGATGAGGATGACAGTGAAACAGATCAGGTGCTGGAGGATTTATTCTGATGAGTGAAGAGAAGAAGAAAACGGCGAGAGAGATAATAGAAGGCTATGACGGACCGCCTGTGCGGATTATGGAGGTGTGCGGTACCCATACTCATGAAATTTTCAGACTGGGTATCCGAAAGCTCCTGCCGAAACAGGTAGAATTGATTTCAGGGCCGGGATGTCCGGTTTGTGTCACACAGGTTGGCTTCATTGATGAGGCCGTTTATCTGGCGTTGGAATGCGGCGTGACAATCTGTACATTTGGTGACCTGGTCCGTGTGCCTGGAACGGAGATGAGTCTTGCCGGTGCGAGAGAAAAGGGCGCAAAAGTACGAATTGTGTATTCCCCGGTGGATGCAGAGCAGTACGCTAAGGATCATCCGGAAGAGCAGGTTGTTTTTCTGGCTGTTGGTTTTGAGACAACGACACCGGCCAGCTGTCTGGCTGTAAGAAAGGCATCGGAGGATGGAGTGACGAACTTCGCGCTGTTGGTGGCCAATAAGACGATGCCGGGTGCTTATGCAGCACTGAAAGGCAGCGCGGATGTTTTCCTTTATCCGGGACATGTCAATGCCATTACAGGTACGGAATTGTGTGAATCACTGGTGGATGAAGGCGTCAGCGGTGTTGTGGCAGGTTTTACAGCCAAAGAATTACTGACAGCATTGGCGGTGGCTTTGGTTAAATTCCAGGAGGGCAAACCGTTTTTCGTCAATGCTTATCCGAGAGTGGTGACACGGGAAGGCAGCCGAGAGGCACAGAAGCTGGTGGCAGATATGATGGAGAACTGTGATACAGAATGGCGCGGACTGGGGATTATTCCGAATTCAGGCCTGCGTCTGAAAAAAGAATGGGAAGCCTACGATGCGAGAAAGAAGTTCCATGTGCCTGAGATGAAAGGACGAAGCAATCCGGCCTGTCGATGCGGGGATGTTCTTCAGGGTAAATGCAAGCCGTCGGACTGCAAGGTATTTGGCAAAGGCTGTACGCCTCAGCATCCGATTGGTGCCTGTATGGTATCCAATGAAGGGGCCTGTTCCGCTTACTATCAGTACAGCTAAAATAAAAAATATTATAACTGTTCAGAGCCAACTTCCAAAATGCTACGCATTTCGTCGGTGTGGCGTATCCGCCAAATAAAATTTCAAAAACAGTCTTAAAAATGCAAGCATTTTATACCTGTTTTTTGAAATTTTGCTTGGCTCTGAACAGTTACAAAATTCTATGACATACATATGAGAATCATGCAAAAGGAGACATTTCTGATGAATAATAAAACAGTTACAATGGCTCACGGTGCCGGCGGCAAGCAGACATCTGAACTGATCGATGAAGTATTTAAAGCACATTTTTCAAATCCGGATCTGACAGCGGATGACGCTGCCGTTCTTCCGGCTCCAAAAGGAAAGATTGCCATGTCAACAGATGGTTTTATCGTATCGCCGGCCTTTTTCCCTGGCGGCAATATCGGCAAATTATCCATCTGCGGTACGGTGAATGACCTGGCTTGCATGGGTGCAAAACCGTTATATCTTTCCTGTGCCTTTGTTATTGAAGAAGGTTTCCCGATGGAGAAACTGGAAGAGATCGCAGGTGCGATGGAGAAAACAGCCAAAGAGGCCGGTGTCCGCATTGTATCCGGTGATACGAAGGTTGCCGGAAAGGGTCAGGTGGACGGTGTCTTTATTACGACAACAGGTGTTGGAGAAATTCTTGATGGTGTCAGCACATCCGGCGACTATGCCAAACCGGGAGATGCTATTATTGTAACAGGTGATATCGGCCGACATGGATGTACGATCCTGCTGGCAAGAGAAGATTTTGGTATTGATGCGGATGTAACCAGTGACTGTGCACCATTGTGGCCTACAGTCGAATCTGTATTAAATGCCACAAAAGATGTCCATGTGATCCGTGATGCCACAAGAGGCGGCGTTGGTACAGTTCTTTATGAAATCGCAGGACAGAGCAAGGTCGGTATTCGTTTGAATGCAGCAGATGTGCCTGTGGCACCGGAAGTCAAGGGTGTCTGCGGCATGCTTGGTCTTGAACCGCTTTATCTGGCATGTGAAGGCCGTCTGGTGATCATGGCGCCTAAGTCAGAAGCAGAAAAGATTGTCGAAGTACTGAGACAGTGTCCATATTCAAAGGATGCGGCCATTATTGGTGAAGTTACGGAGGAACAGCCGGGACACGTTGTGATGACAACAGAGATTGGTACCCAGGCACTGCTTCCGCAGCCGGGCGGCGAGCTGCTTCCGAGAATCTGCTAACAGTCACTGATCGGTGAGTGACTGAAAATTCGGTTTGAGGGTCAGATTTTTGATCTGGTCATAGCCGACAAAATGGAGTTAATATGGAGAAAAAAATGGAAACGAGAGTGGCAGTCATTGCGATTATTATAGAAGATGGCAGTTCAGCACAGGAAGTGAATGAACTTTTACACGGTGCAGCCAAATATATTATCGGACGCATGGGAATCCCTTATCGTGACAAAGGGATCAGTATTATCAGCATTGCAATCGATGCGCCGCAGGATATCATCAGTACGTTGTCCGGCAAAATCGGCCGGCTGAAAGGTGTATCCGTCAAAACGGCGTATTCCAATGTTGTTTCAAAAGAGAATTAGAACCGCAGTTTATACAAAAGTTTTAAACAGCAAATGAAAGCGGAGAAGATAGAATGATTAAGATTGCTATATATGGAAAAGGCGGTATCGGCAAATCAACCACTGTTTCGAATGTAGCTGCCGCATTAGCGGAAAAAGGGCTGAAAGTTATGCAGATCGGCTGTGACCCGAAGGCGGATTCAACCATGCAGCTGAGACATGGTGAAGCCGTACCGACTGTACTGGAGCTGGTGAATCAGCGCAAAAATGATTTTGAATTAGAAGATATGGTTCGCATCGGATTCGGCGGCGTCGTCTGTGTGGAAGCAGGTGGCCCGACACCGGGGATGGGCTGTGCCGGACGCGGTATTATTACGGCACTGGAGAAGCTGAAGGAAAAAGGAGCCTATGAGGTTTATCAGCCGGATGTTGTGCTTTATGATGTTCTTGGAGATGTTGTCTGCGGCGGATTTACCATGCCGATGCGAAAAGGCTATGCGGACAAAGTATTTATCATTACTTCAGGGGAAAATATGTCTATCCATGCCGCGGCGAATATTGCCATGGCCATCGACAACTTCAAAAACAGAGGCTATGCATCTCTGGGGGGTTTGATTCTGAATCGCAGAAATGTTAAGCGTGAAGATGAAAAAGTGGCGGAACTGGCAGATGATTTTAAGACATCTGTGGTGGGCACTTTATCCCGCAGTGAGCAGGTACTTCTGGCGGAGGAGAAGCAGCAGATCCTTCTGGAGGCTTTTCCGGACAGTGAAATGGCAGATGAGTACAGGAAACTGGCGGAGCAGATACTGGCTGTGTGTGAAGCGAGAGAATAGAAGGAGGCCGTTTTATGTTGAAAAGACTGGGTGGAACAGTCGATCCAAAAGGAGCGGCGACGGCCATCAAAGATGCGGAATTTCCGGCGCCATTTGCATCAGAACTGGAATTCAATTCGCCGGTACACGGAACATGGAATATCGTTCACACCGGCATGAAGGTGCCGGATACTCATCAGATTTACGTCTGTGCTGATAACTGCATGCGGGGTGTTGTTTTAACAGCGGCAGAGATGAATGAGGCGGAACGTTTTTCCTTTGTTATTCTCAAGGAAGAGCATTTGCTGAACGGCAATCTGGAAGATATTACCATCGAAGGTGTGGCGGATGTGATCGAGAGATTGGAACAAAAGCCGAAAGCGGTTTTTCTGTTTACAGTTTGTCTGCATCATTTTCTGGGCAGCGATCTTGAGAGAATCTACGATGAACTGGGAAAACGATTTCCTGAAATCTGTTTTGTCAGATGTTTTATGGATCCGATCATGCGAAAGAGCGGTCTGACACCGGATCAGAAGCTGCGTTTGTCCATGTATGATCCTTTGAAGAAAGGAACAGTAACAGAAGAAGGGCAGCGAAGAATATCTATCCTAGGCAGCGATTTTGCACTGGACGAGACATCAGATCTCAAGAGATTGCTCAGATGTAATGATTATCAGATTAAAGAGTCCCCGGTTTGTGAGTCCTGGGAAGATTATCTTTCTCTGTCAGACTGCCGGATGATGCTGAACTGTTATCCGTCAGGAAAAGCCGGTACGGAATGGGCGGCAGAGAGACTGGGGCGGCCATTTATGTATAT
>OBIA01001679.1_pt1 | contig 10161 bp, 4 predicted proteins | sample 1519911 | NCBI WGS metagenome assembly OBIA01 (sample SAMN04209236, study PRJEB22552) | human gut metagenome | biome: gut; material: feces | host: Homo sapiens | place: USA: Oklahoma | reverse complement strand
TATCTTTTAGAAGGTAAACCAGTTCCTGATTATGCCACTTTTGCTCGTTTTCGCAGTATTCATTTTGCACCGTGTGCGAAACGGATTCTCGCTGAAATGTCTAATCTTCTTTATGAGCTTGGAGAAATTTCCGGAGAATCGATTTTTATAGACGGCACAAAAATCGAAACCTGTGCGAATAAATACACATTTGTGTGGAAAAAAGCAGTAACAAAAAATCAGGAGAAGTTATTGATTAAAATCGCAGATCTTATTGCAGAATGCGAACAGCTTTACGGTATTCAGATTGTTTACGGTGATACTGTTAAAATGAAACATGTAAAACGGCTGCGAAAAAAGCTGTATGCATTAAAACAGGAAGAAAACATTGTATTTGTACATGGTATCGGGAAACGAAAAACTCGGCTGCAAAAGAATATCGAAACATTAGAAGACTATCTGGACCGTTTAAAAGGATATACAAAAAAAACTGCATATTTGTGGAAAAAGGAACAGTTATTCTAAAACAGATCCAGATGCAACCTTTATGCGGATGAAAGAAGATGCAATGGGAAATGGACAGTTGAAACCAGTATTTAATTTACAGCATGGAGTTGACTCTGAATACATTGTATGGCTGACAGTCGGACCGCAGCCTACAGATACCCAGTTTTGGATTGTGTTAAAGTACGGCTTTTTTACGAAAAAAACTATCGTTTCAATAGACACAGCGCAATTATATAGAGAAAATCGAGAAAAAGGAAGCTGCCGCTTCACGATTTACTAATCGTTAAAGCGACAGCCCCTTTTTGCAGTTCCCGTGCTCCTATGTTTTTTAATGAGTGAAGGCTAAAATCCACTTTTTGTTTCAGTGTTTTTTCTAAATGGAGTGGATGAAAAATATTATTGTTTTTAGAGGATAGATATGCTATAGTAAGTCTACTCACAGAAATTCTTTCTGTGAAAGATACCGGCAGTTTCGCCGGTCTGAGGAATTCCCTCAAAATTACCCGATACAATACAACAACAGTTTTTGCGTGGATAGTCTTGTAGAACAGTTCTTTTTTTCGTATACTGATTTTTAAGAGAAGGTCTTAAAAAAGAGAAAACGTTTTCTTTTTCAGAGGAAAAACTTTTGGCGAAAGTAAACCTAAAAGCAGCAAGCTTAAAAGTATTTTCCCGCCTGTACTACAGGACTTATTCATGCACATGAAAGGAGAGCCTATGGCAGGAAAAGAAAACAGAGAAATTAAAAACAGTGTCTTTGTAGATCTGTTCTATGAGGACGAATCAGCAGAAGCGAATGAGATCGCGCTTTTTAATGCAATCCATGATGAGCCGTTGCCGGAAGGAACGAAGATTCGGAAATTCCGTGTAGACAATACGATCTATATGAATTTTCAAAACGATATTTCTTTTGACGCAGGAGGAAAAGTGATCGTATTCGGCGAGCATCAGTCTACGATCAACGAAAACATGCCCCTTCGGAGTCTGCTGTACATCGGGCGTGCATATGAAAGACTCGTGCCACCGAGAAGCCGATATAAAAAGAAAATCGTTCCCCTTCCGACACCGGAATTTTACACATTCTATAACGGAAAAGAAAAGTGGGAAAAGGAAAAAGAACTGCGCCTGTCAGATGCCTATATCGTAAAAGACGGTGAGCCGAGTCTGGAATTAAAAGTAAAGGTCATCAATATCCGGCCGGAAGAGCATCATGAAATCTTAGAAAAGTGTCAGGTACTGAAAGAATACAGCCAGTTCATGGAAATCGTGCAGAACTATCAGATCTCCGGGGAGGAAGAGCCTTATAAAAAAGCGATAAAAGAGTGCATTGAAAAAGGGATTCTTGCTGATTATTTAATGCGAAAAGGAAGCGAGGTTGTCAATATGTTATTAGACGAATATGACTATGAGACAGATATCGAAGTGCAGAGAGAAGAGGCAAGAGAGCAGGGGAGAGAAGAAGGTAGAAAGCAAGGACGAGAAGAAGGTAGAAAGCAAGGACGAGAAGAAGGTAGAAAAGCAGAAAGAAGCACTCTTATTCAGAAAAAACTTGAAAAAGGAAAAACGATTTCTCAAATCGCAGATGAGCTTGAAGATACGGAAGAAAATATTGCTTGTCTGATTGAACAGTTCCATCTTCGTATAAATTGATCATAGGTAAATCTATAGAACAGGGGAGAAAATGCATTTTCTCCCCTGTTTGATAATTTTATAAAAACGCAATCCAAGAATGCGTTGAAAAAGGATTTTTTGCAACTGAAAGAAAATCGACAGAAGCTTTATATATGTTGAAAATTGACGAAAATAGTGGATATAAGGGGTGAGAAAAGTAAAAAAGTACAAATGGGTAATGATTTATATAAATACATTTATTGAAAATTATTATATAATAAAGTACTTAGTGGTAAATGCAAACATTTTGTACAATTTACCCGTAGAAAAGGAGGAGAAGGAAAAAGATGAAATGGACTAAGAAAATGAAAGGAGCAGGAAAGAAAGCTGCTGTAACTGTTACGGCGCTTGGCATGGTGCTTACAGCATTTCCGCCGATACCGGCGAAAGCTGCGGAAGAGTTTGCCGGGCAGTTGACAAGCGTCGAGTCAGTGGAAAAAGGCAGCAAGGACAATATCGTTGTTGTGAAATTCAATGGTGGCGTTACAGCGCAGCTTACGTTTCTTGAGGATGGGATCTTCAGATATAACGTAGATCCGAGTGGCGAGTTCTCGAAATATGCGACTCCCAAATCGCAAGCTCATGTCGGAAGGATTCAGCAGTATTCAGACGACTCTTCTAACTATTCACATCCAAAGGCTGATATTTCGGATAAAGATGGAAAAATTACGATTAAAAGTGGATCGGTTTCTGTCGAATTCGATAAAGCTACGGCGAAGATGAAAGTTTTAAGTGGCGATAAGGTCGTGATGGAAGAAAAAGAAGCATTGTCCATCTCGAATTCGGCAACAGTGCAGACTCTTAAGAAGAACAATGGAGAGAACTTCTATGGCGGAGGTACGCAGAATGGAAGATTCGTACATACAGGCGAGACGATAAATATTGCTAATGAAAGTAACTGGACAGATGGCGGAGTTGCATCTCCAAATCCATTTTACTACACGACAAGTGGATATGGTGTTTTGAGAAACACATTTGCAGACGGTAAATATGACTTTGGAAAGAGTGAAGGAGATACTGTAACAGCGACTCATAAAGAAAAAGAGTTTGACGCTTATTATTTTGTTTCTGATGGAAAAGACAGCAGTGAAAAAACACAGGAACTTTTGAGTGAGTATTATCATGTAACAGGTAATCCGGTTCTCCTTCCCGAATATGCGTTTTATGAAGGTCACTTGAACGCATACAACCGTGATTCATGGTCAGATACAGAAGGTGGGAAGGGTTGGACAATCAAAGGAAATGAACCTTACACAAGTGCAGGAACGACAAAGTATGAGAGCGGAATGTCTACGGGATATAAACCGAAAGATGGAATGAACATTGAGTCTTTGAACGGCACGAAACCAACAGTAGGCATCGAAAACTATCCAAAAGTAGAAGCTCCTTATAAGTATTCGGCAAGACAGGTGATTGACGATTATTTTACATATGATATGCCAATTGGATATTTTCTCCCAAATGACGGATATGGTGCGGGATACGGTCAGAACGGATATGGCAAGACAGGCGGCGTTGATAATGAAGGAAAAAGCTCTCAGGAACGATTGGCGGCAGTAGCGGCAAACGTACAGAATCTTGCAGACTTTACAAAATATGCAAATGAAAAAGGGGTAGCAACAGGACTTTGGACACAGAGTTATCTGACACCGGATTCTAATCCGAAGACAGAATGGCAGCTTCTTCGTGATTTTAAAAACGAAGTTAAAGTCGGTGGTGTTTCTACATTGAAGACAGATGTTGCATGGGTTGGACATGGATATTCCATGCAGCTTGACGGTGTGAAGACAGCTTACGATATTGCTACAACAGAAGGTAAGGTACGTCCGAACATTATCTCTCTTGACGGATGGGCAGGATCGCAGCGTTACTGTGGTATTTGGACAGGAGACCAGTACGGCGGTGAATGGGAATACATCCGTTTTCACATTCCTACATATATCGGAACTTCTCTTAGCGGTAACCCAAACATAGGAAGTGATATGGATGGTATCTTCGGTGGAAATCAGTTGATTGCTACAAGAGATTATCAGTGGAAATCATTTACACCACTTATGCTTAACATGGACGGTTGGGGAACTTATGCGAAGATGCCATATACGTTTGGAGATCCATATACAGGAATCAACCGTATGTATTTGAAAACAAAAGCACAGCTTCTTCCGTATATTTATACTGGGGCAGCTTCGGCGGCAAACATTGATACAGGCAATGGAGATACAGGACTGCCGCTTATAAGAGCAATGTTCCTTGAATATCCGGACGACAGTTATGCAAGCAGTAAAGAAATGCAGTATCAGTACATGCTTGGATCGAATCTTCTTGTAGCTCCGATTTATAAGAGCACTGCTGCAGATGATAAGGGAAATGATGTAAGAAATAATATTTATCTTCCGGATTCAAAAGAAGTGTGGATTGACTATTTCACAGGTCAGCAGTATCAGGGAGGACAGGTTCTCAACAACTTTGCAGCTCCACTTTGGAAACTTCCTGTATTTGTGAAAAACGGTGCTATTATTCCAATGTGGGAAGAAAATAATACACCGGAGCAGATTAAGAAAGAAAACCGTATCGTCGAATTTTGGCCGGATGGAAAAACATCTTACACGATGTTTGAAGATGACGGAAAATTTGTGGAAAATGATCTGAAAGAAGATGGCGATTATGGAAAAATTACGAAAACTTCTTACGGCGCTCATGTATCTACCAAGTATACATCTGAGGTAAAAGATGGAACAGCAACGCTTACTGCTGAAAAATCAACAGGAAACTACACTGGATACAAGAAAGACAAAAATACAACATTTGTTGTAAATGTATCCAAAGAACCTACAAAAGTTACAGCGAAAAACGGAAGTGATTCATTGACTCTCGATAAAGTGCAGAGCAAAGCAGACTTTGATAAAAAATCGGCTGAAGCAGGTAAAGCAGTCTACTTCTATGATGAATCTCCAGCAATCGAGACATATGCATCGGAAAAAGAAACAGAGATTGCGAACCTTGTAAAAGATGTGAAGAGAACACCGAAACTGTATGTGAAATTTGCACAGGCAGATGCGAAGAGTGTTGCTCAGACATTAGTACTTGAAGGATTTGAAAATGACGGAAAACTTCCGCAGGATAAACTGAATAAGAACCTTACAGTTCCTACTCTGACAGAAAATGAGGAAGCAAAGACACCGACAAGCATCACTCTTGCATGGAATAAAGTAGCTGATGCGACAACTTACGAGCTTCTTGTTGACGGAGTTGTATTCTCTGTAGGAGATGTGGAGACATATACACATACAGATCTCGGATATCACTCAGAGCATAAGTATAAAGTTCGTTCTAGAAATGCAGAAGGATATTCTGAATGGAGCGAAGAGAAGACGTTCCAGTCAGCAGAAGATCCGTGGAAAGATACACCGGCTCCGCAGACAATCACATGGACAGGCGGTCTGTACGGAAATCACAGTGCTGATTTGGCATTTGACAGAACGTTCCAGAAATCTGATGGTGGTTTCCATTCAGATGGAAATGCAATCGGACAGACTCTTACTGTAGATTACGGAAAAGCATATGAAATTGATAAGATTGAGTATTATCCGCGTGATGATGCAGGCAATGGAACTGTTGAGGAAATGAAATTAGAGACAAGTCTCGATGGTGTACATTGGTCAGAGGCAAAAACATACAAATGGGCAGTAAATAAAGATATGAAGTTGATGGATAAGCTGGATTGCGGAGCGCGCTATATCCGGTTTACACCACTTAAAGCGCTCGGTAATTTCTTCTCGGCAAGTGAGATTAAAGTATATAAGAAAGAAAACACAGGGGCGTTTGCTGTCGGAAGTACCAATAAGGCTGAGGCGGTTACGGATGCTGATTATACAAATATGAAAAATTATCTTGGTGTATGTGAAAAAGATAAGTTGTTTGCAGATCAGATCAAGAGCCGTTACGGCGATATTAACATGAACAATATCTATGATGTTTATGATTACGCATTCACAATGTTCCAGTTAGATGGCGGAACGAAGAAGACGGATAGTGTTTCGGGAGAAGCTATGCTTCTTGCAAGCAGCGACAGCGTGAAGAAAGGCGAGACGTTTACAATCGACGTTTACGCGCAGAATGTAGCAGGACTTAATGCATTCGGACAGGTAATTAATTATGATAATAGCAAAGTGCAATATGTTTCTTGTGAAGTATCACCTCTTCTTGCTCAGATGGAAAATCTGACGGCTAATAAAGAGTATGATGACAGAGCATATGTAAACCTTGCATTTGCAAACCGTGGAGACAAAGAACTTTATGCCGGAAGTGACGTGCTTGCTACAATCACAATGAAAGCAAAAGAGAACATCTCTACAACAGATGCGAAAGTGATCGATCTTTCTAAAGTAACTTTGATCGGACCGAACTACAGCACGATCGAGTCAGAGGTAGATACAGAAGTTGAGATCCCGGATGTTCCGGCAACAGAGAAGAAGTTTGGACAGGCAGACTTCGATATCACAATGACAAATGAGAAACTCACAGAAGATAACACAGATGATCCGAATGTAAATAAATTGATCCAACAGAATAATTACAACGGACTGTTTGATGGAACATTTGGGCGTGATTTTGAGTTTAAGTGGGATATTTCATCCAACCATGTAAACGGAAAACTTCCGGACTATATCATCCTTCCGACAACAATGCATCTTGCATTGAAGAATCCGGAAGCACTTAATAAAGTAGTCGTATCTAATGCAAATGAAGGAAACGGTTACTTGAATAAAGTATCTGCAAAACTGATCTATACAGATGATACATCATCAGACGAGATCAAGTTTGAAACAAAACAGGAGAAATATACATTTGAATTTGCAGGAGACAAGGCGGTAAAAGAAGTTCAGATTACATTCTTAGATGCAAAATCAACAAGTGATGTGAAGAACATGCTCACACTTGCAGAACTTGAACTGTCAAATCTGTCTAACACACCGGTTACAGGAATCACAGCAGATCCGAACAATGCAAAAGAGATGTATGTCGGAACACTGGCAGACATTAATGCAACAGTTCAGCCGGACAATGCAACAAACAAATTCTTCACAGTAGAAAGTTCTAATGAGGACGTTGTGAAGATCATTACGCTGGCAGATGAAAATGGCTATCCGATCTACAAAGCGAGAGCGATGAAAGAAGGAAAGAGTACGATCACTCTGACAGCCGCAGGAAACAAAGAAGTAAAAGCAACATACGATATCAATGTTAAAGCCGGCGTTGATATTTCAGGATTAAATGAAGCGCTTGCTAAAGCTCGTACATATCAGTCATCTGCTTACACAGAAGAAAGTTATGGACAGCTTACAGCAGCAGTAAATGCAGCTACAGAATTACTTAAGGGCGAATATACGAAGAATCAGGTACTTGAAGCGCAGATGGCAATTTACGAGGCAATCGACGGACTTACATTCCGTCCACTTGATGAGACAAAACTGCTTGATGCAAAAGCAGAAGGATTCACAGTGACGGCAACAAGTGAATGTGATCCTGATAAACTTGAGGATGGACTTGCAACAAACGTACTTGACGGAAAAGAGGATAATTACTGGCATACAGAGTACAACAAAGATGTATTGCCGCAGAGCCTCAATTTTGATCTCGGCGGACTTTACAACTTGACAGACATTACATTCCTTGCACGTCAGGGAGTAACGAACGGTGATATCCTGAAAGCGCAGATCTTTGTAGGAAGCGCCAAAGACGATATGAAATCTGTCGGAACATATGAGTTCGATGAAGAAGGCAATGTTCTTGTAAACAGAGATCAGTATCAGCAGATTGCTTTTGATGCGAAAGATGTAAGATATGTAGAGTTCAAAGTTCTTGAAGCAGGAGCACAGGATAAATTCGCAAGTATGGCAGAGATCCGTTTCTACGGAGAGAGAACGACAGCAGCTCTGAAAGCTCTCTATGACAGCTATGTGGCAGAAAACTTGAATAAAGCAGACTACACAGCAGACTCATGGGCAGTATACGAAGCGAAGATGAATGAAGCGAAAGCTCTCATCGAAGCAAAAGATACAACAAACGCAGCAGCAGGCGAAGCTTTGACAGCATTGCAGACAGCGCATGACAGACTTGTGAAACTTAATCCAGATCCGCAGCCGGGCGATGTAGATAAGAGTGGACTGACGACTCTTTATAATCAGTACAAAGACACCAAAGCAGACGGATATACAGCAGAAAGCTGGACAGCATTCAATGAAGCTCTTATGAAAGCACAGAGTGTTCTTGCAAATCCGAATGCAACACAGGATGAAGTAAATGCAGCAAAAGAAGCATTGCAGACAGCTTATGACGGTCTTGTAAAAGACACAACTCCTGATCCGAACCCGAACCCGAATCCGGATGGAAACGGCGGTAGTGGCGGAAACAGCGGAAGCAATGGAAACAGTGGAAACAGTGGAAATAGCGGAAGCAATGGAAGCAACGGAAACGGTGGCAATGCAGCTGTTGTTACAGGTGACAGCGCAAACATCGCAGGATATTTGATGGCGCTTGTGGCAGCGGGCGGAATCGCTGTAGTAACATTCTTTAGAAGAAAAAGAGTGAAATAAAAATATCTGATTCGTAAGATGAAGATTATATGAAACAAAAAAGGCGGTGCGCGTGAGGCACCGCCTTTTTTGTGCGACGAGTTAAAATTCGGGATTGCAGGAGAAGAGATTTTTCCAAACAGGAAGATCGGATTTATGAGAGATGGAGTTTCAAATCTGAAATTCCATCTCTTTTCCGGTTTTGGGATGATGAAATGTTAGCTTGTAAGCGCAGAGATGAAGTTGTCCTGCCTGAAATCGTTTTGTCGAAGATTGTACGGAATTCATATGATCGGTGATTTCTTTGCCATATTTTCGATCGCCTATAAGGGGGTGTCCGAAATATGCCATTTGCACACGAATCTGATGATGTCTGCCTGTGTCAAGATGGATTTCTATTAAGGCAGAAGATTCATTTTGCAATGGCGGCTGCCTGTGGTTTCGGGACGTGTGTTTTGGCGTGTCAGTCGATTTGGAATCGGTAAATTTTTCGTTTCCGGGCGCACCGTATGTTTCTATTGTTCTGTAGTGAAGTCTGGCAAGTTTTGCTCCCGGAGTCGTTTTCGTACAGACTGCGGAACTGTTTGTACGGGTATCTTTGACGAGATAGTTTTCAAGAGAGCCTTCCTGCGGTTCGGGAATGCCTGATATTACTGCAAGATAATATTTCCCAAATTCTTGGGAAGTGAGCTGGCGGTTTAGTTCCTTTGCGGCGGCAGGTGTTTTTGCAAAGACGAGAATCCCTTCTACAGGCTGGTCGAGGCGATGAATGATCGCAAGATACGGTTCGCCTGATTTTGCCCGGTGAAATTTACGTGAAGAAAAAAGATGGTTTTTGAGCAGGCTTTCCATGTCGGAAGTTCCGATATGACTGCTCTGAGTCGGCGTTCCTGCGGGTTTATGGCAGACGATGATCTGCTCGTCTTCGTATATAATAAGCGGGGATGCATTTTTTATCATTTGTCTTATTTTCGCTCCTTCGTATTATTGACTTTTCAATGTGTTACGGCTAAACTGATTATCATATAAAAGAATTTTCAGGTCAACCCTTTAAGGAGGAAATTCATGATAAATAATGAGTGGGAAAGATCGTTGGATGAATTGAATCGGACGATTCAGGACGCTATCGATCATCAAAATTACGGACGGTTAAATCAGAATGTGACGGATACGATCGGACGTGCGATGGAAGGACTCTCCAGAGGACTAAGAAACGGAATCCGTTACGGAAGTGATGCGATGAATGCCGCTGCGGATAATTTTGCACAGAGGCAGAGACAAGCGGGAAACACACCGCCGTTTCATAATCAGGGAACAGGATCTGCAGGTGGTTTCACGCAGAATCAGGGAGCGGGCTCAGCAGGCGGATTTACACAGAATCAGAGGACAGGCTCAGCAGGCGGATTTACACAGAATCAGAGGACAGGCG
>OBIA01001678.1_pt1 | contig 10166 bp, 5 predicted proteins | sample 1519911 | NCBI WGS metagenome assembly OBIA01 (sample SAMN04209236, study PRJEB22552) | human gut metagenome | biome: gut; material: feces | host: Homo sapiens | place: USA: Oklahoma | reverse complement strand
CCGGCAATTAATTTTATTAAATTACTCATCCAGCATATCCTTAAAAAAATTTAAAAATGATATGCTACTATAGATTTTGTGCCAAATACCGCGAAATCGAAACTTAGCTACATAAAACTGTCCGTAAATCAAAACATCGGAACTTTCTTGATTTTAATACCTGGCGTACACTGTTTCTACTTACTATAGTCTACGATCCTCTGCAATGTCCAAACCGTAAAAAAGAAATGCTCTTTCATCTTCAATCTTTTCCATACTGTACTTATTACAGATAGTAATCGAGTAGGAGGCTAATCATTAATTGATTAGCCGACCTCTCACACCACCGTGCATACCGTTCGGTACACGGCGGTTCTTTAGTTTTCACATACTGTTAGATAATAGTCAGACATGGACGTGTATCCCAATCTGGCTATTATTTTTTCGAAAAAATTTGGTTCAGCACTTGTGCCATTCTCCAGTAACCTTTTCTACTACATGCTAGTTCTTTCGCCATCCAGTGTTCCATACCCAATGCTTTTAGCATTCGGTATCTTGTTTTTATTTTCTTCCATTGTTTCCAATAGACTGCTCGGATTCTCCGTCTTGCCCATTCATCTGTTCTTTTTAGAAGTCCTTTCATATCTGCAAGTCTGTAGTATTGCACCCATCCTCGCACGTACTCCTGATACTCCTTTTCTCGTTTTTTATTGCTTATTCCTTTGTTCCGGTCTGTCAATTCCCGGATTTTATTTTTCATCTTAACCACTGACTTTGCATGTACTCTGAGTCTGCATTTCCCTTTATATCTGTAAAAGGTGTAGCCTAGATATTTGACTTTGCTGATATGTGCTACCTCCGTTTTCTTCCTGTTTACCTTCAGGAAAAGTTTTCCTTCAATAAATGGAATGATATTTCTCAAGGTTCTCTCTGCACTCTTTTTGCTCTTACACAATATCATGCAATCATCTGCATATCGGACAAATCTGTGTCCTCTGCGCTCCAGTTCTTTATCTAATTCATTTAGCATCACATTACTAAGCAGTGGACTTAATGGTCCTCCTTGCGGCATCCCTACCTCTGTACGTTCAAATATTCCGTCTGCTATAACTCCCGCATTCAGATATTTATGTATCAGCGATATGACTCTGCCATCTTTTATGGTTCTTGACAATACCTCTATCAGTTTACTCTGGCTTACTGTATCAAAGAACTTTTCCAAGTCCATATCTATTACATATACATAGCCCTCGTCTACATTCTTTTGGCATTGTCTCAGAGCGTCGTGCGCTCCTCTTCCTGGTCTGAATCCAAAACTGTTCTCTGAGAATTGCTCCTCATAGATTGGCGTTAATTCCTGTACGATTGCCTGTTGAATAACTCTGTCGACTACTGTAGGTATCCCCAGTTGTCGATATTCGCCTTTTGTTTCCTTTGGTATTTCTACCCTTCGAACTGGGTTCGGTTTATATTTACCTTCCCTTATCTTTTGTATCAGGCTTCTCTGGTTTTCTCTAAGGAAGGGCAGAAGTTCATCCACCTGCATTCCATCAATTCCACCTTTTCCCTTGTTTCTTTTGACTTGCTTATAAGCCTTATTAAGATTATCTTTTCGCAAGATCAATTCCAAAAGATTGTTCGTCCAATAGTCTGTGATGACACTGCTCTTTTCAGTAATCTTAGAGTAGTCGAACACTTCTGCATACTCTTTCTGTTCCGCAGATACCATTTGCAGATAGTCCTCTATATGAAGTTGTCTGTTCTTATATCTACTTTCAGTTACTTTCATTGCTTGTGTCTCCTAAAGTTCAGCCCTTCGCCGATGTTTGCAACCATCGGTTTACTATGGCTTCTGCTGACTTCTCGCCATTCGTTGTTACTCACGGACTTCATACTCTGTTTTCGTCCGCTGACGAGACCTCCCTTGGTACCACACGTCACTTTCTCTCCATATATCTGCCACATTTACTACAGTTAATTCCGAGTAGTTATTGGACTTTGGTTTGTTTGGCAACCTTATCCTTAACTATAGCCTGATGTGATTTCTGTTCGTCAGACCAGAGATTTGCCTCCACCTTCCTTCAGATTCCACCTCACGATGGACACCCTTGGTCTTAGCTGTATCCTTCCCACTACTAGGGCGGATTAGGAACTTTCATCCATTAGTGACGTGCGCCGCAAGGCACACCAAAAAAAAAGAACAGACTCAATTAAGAATCTGTCCTTTTCGTTTTGAATTTTTAATTCATATTCCTAATTTATCGAACAAAATTTCATTTCTTTTCGTTGTGTCATCAATGATCTTATCATATGACAAAATTTCAATGTATGCATTTATAACATTGTTATAATAATACATCCCTAATTTATCCGGTGTTTCACAAAAATTATATTTTCTTGCTATCCTTATTAAAGTATTTGTTATGTCACATACAGCATATAAATATAATTGTGTATTATCACTTGTTTTTATTGTCCTTCCATATTTGTCTTTAACAGTATTTTCTTTAAGTTTTTCTGCATAATCCATCATCTGATCAATAGGATTATCACTTGATGTATAATCATCTCGCATCGGTCGCTTTAATTCAAATATTATGATGGTTCCATATTCTCTTCCAGTATTTTCTTCGTCTGATACTGCAACTGGACTATCTAGAAGTAGTACATCTGGTCTCCCCTCCTTTGAATCATTATTAAATGGAACGTCTGAAGATATATAATCACAATATGCTAATTTTTCATCAATTAACCACAAATTATGAGCCTGATATTCAATTTCTTCAGAAGTTCTCCGCATTGGATAAATAAGATTATGAATAAATGCTTCTTTGCTATATTTTCCAAAATCATTGGACCGAATTCCTTTTTTTAACAATTCCAAAACAACTTTTCTGTGTGCTACATATTCAGCTAAAGATGATTTGTTTGCTTCACTGATCTTAGCAAATTGATTGGCAAATTTTTCTTGATATGAATCCAAATTAACAGCACCGACTTCTAATGTTTTTAATATTTTTTCATTTTCTTCTTTTAATTGTTTTTCAAATTTTCGTTTAATCTTATGTAGTTCATCATCTAATTTTATCTCAGAAAGAGACGGTTTTATAGATTCAATATCTTCTTCCATGTAATTTAATAAATGTCTATACTGAGGAGCTGTTGTTTTTATATACTTAGCAATTCTTTCTTTTTTCTTTTTCTTTACTTCTTTCAAATATTCTGATAAATATACTTTGATTTCTTCGGATGTTTTTAAGATAATATCATTCATCCCTATTTCCAAATCATTTTCTGCTATATTAGGAATCATGAAAGAAGTTCGGTTTGTTCCAACGTTTTTATCTAAAAACTCTCCTGACAAAACCCCAGCATAATAATACCCATTCTCAAGAAAAAGGTTTTTATCAAGATCAACAATATATTTTTCTATATTTATTTCCTGGACCATCCGATCATTCGCATAAAGGTATAATTTACTTGCATCAAATGATGAATCCATAATTTTTGCATGTCGTAAGAAAAATTTTTCATTTTTAATTTCAAATTCTATTAGGTTTGATTCTTCTTGTATAGAATTTCTAAACATTTGATTTATATTATAAGTCTGCTGGTTGATATCATCTACTACTATAATTTCTGGACATGTTGGTGACATTAAATAGATAAAACAATGCTGCATGATTTTCGTGGCAACATTATCGCCTCCTTTTGGAAGTTTATCTTTATATGGTGATAAACAGTCTTCTAATATTACAACTGTTTTATTATCTTTTAATTCATCAATTTTTATTAATGAATCATTAATTTCATCTTGACCCAACATAAAATCAAAACTTCTTTTTACCCATTGATTACCATTTTCAAAGCAGCTTTCAATTTTAGCTTTTCGGAAAGCCTTTAGCCATGTAAACCTACCAACGCCCTTTCCACCTTTTTCAATTCTATATGTAGAATCTAATTGTAAAAAAGATTTCATATTAGCATCATTAAAACCGATTCCATTATCAATTATAATAAACCCCGTAATATCATTAATGCTGCCATCAATCCCATCTGTCTGAATGTACTGTTGTGGTTCACGTACAATATGAACCATAATACGACCATTTAGAGTATTTTCTTTTTGTTGTCGTTCATCAATGGCATAGATAGAATTAACAATTGATTCGTATAGAGGCATCAACGCTTTTGTTGCCGGTAATTCAAAATTTCTAACTCGACCTGATAAATTACTTGTAAAAAATGACATTAATTTAGTCCTTTCTTCTTTTTTCATATCAATTTTGATCTTCTTGTTATGACTCATTTTATCAATTTTTTTAATTTCCTTCAACATCTCCACCTCACAATCTATTACAAATATGAGTTTTTTCACAAAAAATATTTTTCACATATAAAAAAAAGAAGCAGCCTTTCAAAGAAAGCCACTCCTTTCGTTTCGTTATTTAATTTTTACTTTCTTCACACTACTCCACTTACCATAAGCCTTTGTTTTTCCAACCTGTTTGTAAGCTCTGACTCTGACATAAACTGTTTTCTTTTTCTTGAGTCCTTTTACTTTGTAAGAAGTGATCGTGTATTTTTTGCGTTTTACTTTGATCTTTTTGTATTTGAACTTTTTCAGATCTTTTACTTTCTGCCCTTTAAAGTTTTTCTTGTAAGAATAGCTGATCTGGTATCCTGTGACCTGATCCTTATTCTTTAAGATATTGATCGTAAACGCTTTCTTTAATGCTTTGATCTTCTGGATCGCAGCTTTCTTTACAGAGATCCTGATCACAGGAGCTGCAGTTGTTGCAGTTTCTTTTTTTGCTGCAGTCGTTCCTGCTGTAGAAGAATCTTCTGTGCTTGGTCTTGTTTCTGTCGTAGCAGGTTTTGTTTCTGTTGTTGTTGTAGTAGCTGCAGTTGTTCCAGTCGTTGGCTTTGTCTCAGAAGTTGCAGAACTGCTTTCTGTTGTGCCAGTCGTTGGTTTTGTCTCCGTAGTCGTTGTTGTAGGTTTCTGATCTTCGGTTGTCGTAGGAGCTTTCTTTTCGATCACAAACGTAAAGTTTAATTCATACCCTTTGTAATCTCCCATACCGATGATCTTCATACTTGCAACACCCGGATCGATGTTATTGCTGTATTCTACCTTGTAATCTACATTTTCCTGTAATTCTTTGTCACAGTGGCTGCATCTCATATCAGGATCGATCAGGACCGTATTTCCAGTCCATTTAAATGTTCCAAGACTTTCTCCATCTTTGTGTCCTGTCACGCTGAATCCATTCCAACCATGCTGTTTTTCAATATGGTATGTATAAGTTAAAACAGTTCCTTTTGCATCTCCGATTCCGACAACTTTGACCGTTGCAGTACCCTCTTCAATGTTATTGGAATACTCTAGCTGATAATCTTTTCCTTCGACAGCTTCTGTATCAACTACAGATCCATAAATATCCTGAACATAGATCTTTCCAATATCTGGTTTTACTTCTTTTCCTGTCCATTTGTAAGTTCCAAGATCATCTCCATTATAATAAGATTCTGCCTTTAGATCTTTTGCTTTTAATGTATAGGTAAAACTAAGCTCATACCCTGCATATTTATTTAATCCTACAACTTTTGCTGTACCTTCTCCCGGATGATCTGTATTAGAGAATGTGATCGTATAATCTTTTCCATTTTCCAATTCTTTTCCGCAATGATTACATGCAATAGGAATATATGGAGTTTTTTTATTATATCCCCATTCGCTCCATTCAAGACTTCCGATATGGTCACCATTCTGATACGTGTCATTATAATACTTGATACCATTCCATCCACAATCTTCTTTGATCTCAAAATTAGCGGTCTGGTCAACACCTTCATAAGCACCCATACCAACAACTTTTACTGTTGCAGTACCGACATTTACATTGTTTTTATATTCCAGTTTATAATCTGTTCCTTCTTTTAATTCCTTGTTGCAATCAGCACAACGGATCAGAACATCCGATTTTACTTCTTTTCCAGTCCAGTTATAACCAGAATATAAATTACGGATATAGTATCCCTCTTCTCCATGCTTGTGATATTCCACATTTACAGAAGTTTTTGCTGTCATTCCCTCAAAAGCACCGATCCCCTTGATCGTCACATCTACTTTTCCAGTTTTTTTATAATCAGAAACAATGACTTCATAATCTTTATCTCTTCTTAAATTGTTATGACAATCTGCACAGGTTACATCAATGCTTCTTTTAATGTTATCTAAAAGATTCTCTGTTTCCCACCATTCTTTATAAACAATTGTTTTCTGATCCGCTGTTACATCGATCCCTGATCCTGCCTGTGTTAATTTATAAGTTGCTGTATAATCTCCTGCAGTTGCAGTAATAGTTGCTGTTCCATGCGCGTTTTCTTTTGTAGTGACCACACCATTGCCATCAACCGTTGCAAGATCTTCATTCGAACTCTTAAAAGTTACCACATCGGTACAATCATCTTCAGATAATTTTGCGATCAGATGAATTTCATGAGAGTTTCCATCACATAAGATCTTATCGGATGTTTTATTGAGTGAAAGGGATGTCGTTTTCTTTTCTGGGAGAACATCATATACTTCTTTTTCTCTCTGATAAATATACATAACATGTTCTTTCCAATACTGTTCGAATTCTTCTTTTAAGGCAGCAGTTTTAAATTTAATTGTCTTTGTTCCTAATACTGCATCGTCTTTTCCGGCATCACTATCGTTAATTGAATAAAAACAATGATATGCAAACAGTGGCATTTTATTTCCATAAACATCAACTTCTAGATTTTGCTGTGGCATAGAATTAATGAGCTGGAATGCTTCAATATTTGCTGGGATAATCAACTTACTATATATTGTATCAAATGAACTATATTTTCCATTATTATCAACAACATCAATAAATGTAATTAATCCTGCATATCCGATTGCCGTAATATCATCATTGATTTTTAATGTTCCATTATTTTTTTGTGCATCGGCTTTCTGCATTTGTACTGGATATCCCAATAAAATTTTACCGGTCAATGTTCTTTCTTCTCTTTCTCCATTTTGAACTCCAACATTTCCTTTAATCTTAGAAGAATATAATTTACCATCTTCGACATATAAATTATGAATATTTTTTTCTTTCTGTACATACTTTTCTAATTTAAAACATCCAGCAAAGCAGTTACACCCAATTCCTAATCTGCTTGAAAGATCAGTGTTTTTTCCAATATAAACTGTTTTTAAATTATAACATGTTCCAAACACCTGAATTCCATCAACGCTTTTAACATTAGACAGATCCACGTCTTCTAATCCAGACTGCTGAAACGTATACCATCCAGTTAATTCCGCTACATTCTTCAGATCGATATGTTTTAAAGCAGCTGTGTACTTAAATGTTTCATATCCATCAATCTTTGTCAGACTCTTGGACAGATCTACATTTGCTAATTTTGTACAGTAATAAAACGCATATTCATCTAAAGAAGTCACGTTATCGTTCATCTGTACATTTTCAATGTTGGAATAAGCAAAAGCTCCGTTCCCAATGGATGTGATGTTTTTACCGAAGACTACTTTTTTGACCGTTTTGTTGCTCATAAAAGCACCTTCTGGGATCTCTTTAATGGTGTCTGGAAGAACTAAAGTATCTTTCTCTAAAGCACATGGTACTTTTGTCAGCATTTCCGTTTCTTCTTTATTATAGACGATACCATCTTTGACTGTCAGATACTTCGCTTTTTCCGGATTTGTCATCTCATACCCTTTAAAAGTCGCGTTATTTCTTGTGTCAAGAAAGCCACTGTCATAATAGTTATGAGAAGATGGACAGCTTCTAAATCCAGAACCGATCTTCTTTAAAGTAGAAGGAATCGTCAATGTTTCCATATCTGTTGCAGAAGAACACCCCATACAGCTCTCCACACCCTCTGGAACAATAACATGTTTTGCTGTTGTATTATGAAATAACGCTGATTTTACCTGATAGGTTGTTCCGTTTAATGTGACCTCAGATGGATATGTCAGTTCATCATTGATCTCATAAGTCTGTACTTCATCCAGATAATTGACTTTCGGACTTCCATTTTCATAAATAATCCCATTCACATAATCTGCGGATACTTCTCCTTCAGCCGTGATAATGTATTTATATCGGATACGATGTGTTTCATCCACATACTGATCCTGAGTAAACTGATATCCAACCTCTCCCTCTTTGGCGTCTTTATTGACCGTTGCTTTTTTCAGATTACTTTCTTTTGCATTCGTATCTTCTTTGATCAATCCTTTTTTCTTTGCAAGCTTTAATCCTTCTTCCGGACTCATCGCATTGATCTGCTGCATGATCTTTGCGCGTTCTTTTTTGTTTAATACAGTAGCTGATGATGTAGTTTTCTTTGCAGCTGCGACTTTTACGGTATCTGCCATCACTGGAACTGCAGGATAGATCCCCTGTAATGACATCATAACTGCCAGTCCAAATGGCACAACTTTTCTTAATTTACGCATACTCTTTCTCCCTCCGTATATAAAACCTGTTTTTGCATCAGGTTATTGAGTCTTTTTTTTAATCTTTACATAATAAATATGAGAGATTTTTATTTTTTTATTTTTCACATATAAAAAAATGGACTTCCAAAAAAAGGAAGCCCGTGATTGTTATTATATGAGATTAATTTTACTCCCTTATGGAGTATTTTAACAGATTTTAGATGAAAAATAAATTATTTAATAAATAAAACTTTGGAACAATTGAATAGCATATGGAATATTGAAAATCCAACAAAAAATTATCACTAAAACAAAAATTCCATAAATAATATTAAGTACAATCATGTATTTAGGATATAAAATCCGTTCATCTTGCTTTTTTGTTATCTCCATGATAAAACGCGTTAATATATAAATAAGATTTGTTAATGCAAAAGCAAGTATAATGGAAATTAAACTGATTCTATATATGCTTGCTTTTGCGATATTCTGCAACACCGATGTAGAAAAGGCAATTCCACCAGTAAAAGCCAACACGATTGATGCAAAAATACCAAGAATGGTAATATATTGCTTTTGTATATCATCCGCTTTTTCTACTGCGTCTTCCATGTGTTCTACATTTCGTTCAATTTCTGCCAATGCATCTGAAACATTATCTAATTGCATTTGTGTTCCCACTTCTATTTGTTTTGAATAATTTAATCGCGAAATCTCCAAATTAATATGATCATACAACTTATTAATTTGTTTTTCAATATTAATTGTTTTACCAGTATTGTCTTTATTCATAGGATGATACCCCTTGCGGATAATATCCATATTTTGAGACAAAACTTCTACATTACCAAACGTTACTTGTCTATCAATAGCTGATATTACTGAAAATATGTCCGAATAAAAATGTCTAAAACTTTCGTTATTTCCAATATAAATATCTTCTAATTCTAAATATATTTTTTTCTTTTCTTTTATTGAATGCAACTCAGTTTGAGATGACGCCAGTTTTAATAATAAAGTTCTAAAATTTTCACGTTTCTCATCATATTTTTCTATATTCACTTTTTTATCCTTTTTCTTTGATCAATTCTTTAGGAATAATCCTTTTATCGCCTAACCCGTTCCTATATGTGATATACCAAGGTTTTCCTTTTGCATGTGTTTCATAAACTAAATCCCATGGATATTTTTCACGTTTATCTTCTATAATTGGATCCATTTTTTTAGTGTCATCTACATCTATAACAATATCATATTTTAAAGTGATTGTAGTAGATCCAAAGCCACAAAATAAAAAATAAATATCTGGAACTACTGGACCGAACTGCCATGCATACATATCCTCTGAAAAAAGTGGGCATCCATATTTTACAAGATACTCTTTTTGTAAATAGTACAATATCTTTTGTAATTGCAGATTACTAATTGCTTTTTTTTCACAGGTACATTTATTGATAATATATTTTGCGATATCTAATGCTTTATATACTTTACTATTCATAATATAAACTCCTTTCTCTATATAATTTGAGAAGGCAAGCCTCTTTTATTTTATTATATTCTACTTCTTAAAATAACACAATATTTTCTTCATTATAAATATGAGATTTTAAGCCAATTATTTTTTCCATATATAAGATCTTTTACAAAAAAAAGAACAGACTCAATTAAGAATCTGTCCTTTTCGTTTTGAATTTTTAAT
>OBIA01001675.1_pt1 | contig 10177 bp, 7 predicted proteins | sample 1519911 | NCBI WGS metagenome assembly OBIA01 (sample SAMN04209236, study PRJEB22552) | human gut metagenome | biome: gut; material: feces | host: Homo sapiens | place: USA: Oklahoma | reverse complement strand
GTGTCATGGCTGTCACAAAGGTTTACAGTGTGCAGGTCATCGCCGGAGCGGCTGTGATCTCCATCATCTGTTCCTTCATCGGCAAATTATCGACCCTGATCCAGACGATCCCGGGTCCGGTCATCGGCGGAATCTCCTTCCTGCTCTACGGTATGATCGGAACCTCCGGCCTCCGCATTCTGGTCGACTCCAAGGTCGACTACGGCAAAAACAGAAACCAGGCCCTGACTGCCGTGATCTTTGTAACCGGCCTCTCCGGGATCAAGGTGAATTTCGGCAATGTGCAGCTCACAGGTATGGTCCTTGCATGTGTTGTCGGCATGATCTTAAGCCTGATCTTCTATATTTTTGATAAGATGAAGCTTACAAATGATCAGTAAGTTTGTTTGAAAACAAATCCTTTTTGTAATGTAAAAACGCCCTGGGCTTCAAAATGAAAGCTCAGAGCGTTTTTTATATGGTCGAAATGACTTTAATATTTACACGGGGTTTCCTGTTCAATATGGATATGATGTCCGCTATAATTTCCAGGAATATGATCCACCTGATATTTCGCCGCTGCCAGTATCTTTGAGAAATTGACACCGGTCTCATATCCCATCTCGTTTAACATCCAGATCATATCCTCTGTAGACAGATTTCCGGATGCACCCGGAGCGAACGGACAGCCGCCTAAGCCGCCAAGTGCAGACTGAACATTTGTGATTCCGCACTCGATCGCTGCCATGGTATTGACCATTCCAAGTCCGCGGGTATCGTGGAAATGTACCTGTATATTTAAGGTCGGATATGCAGCCTTTAAAGCATTGATCACAGCCTTGACCTGTGCAGGATCTGCGATTCCGATCGTATCACACAGGCAACAGGTCGTCATGCCGGCATCTTCGTAATCCTTCAGGAATTTTACAACTGCCTCCGGATCATCATATTTTCCTTCGAACGGGCAGCCAAATGTTGTTGCAAGATCCACTACAACATCCAGATCCGGGTAAGCGGTACGGATCTCTTTATAAGCCTCTAATGACTGCTCATGGGTACGGTTGATGTTCGCTTTGTTATGGCTCTTGCTCAGGGATACGACATAGCAGACCTTTCTTAACCCAAGCTCATAAGCATTCTGTGCACCGCGCAGATTCGGTACAAGGGCAAGCAGATCCAAATCCGGATATTTTTTCAGCACAGCCTCTGTAACTGCCTTTGCATCTGCAAGCTGCGGGATCGCCTTTGGGCTTACAAACGATGTATATTCTATATGTTTAACACCGGCAGCCACCATTTTATCAATGACTTCCAGTTTTAATTCTGTGGCAATCGGCGGTGCGCATTTCACGCTTTGAAATCCATCGCGCGGACCAACTTCGATCACTTCAATTTTGCTCATAGTTCAAATCCTCTCTTTCTGTAATCTCTCATGCTGCCTTTAGATCGTGCCATTTGCCTTCAGCTCATTCAGCTTCGCAGCATCAAGTCCAAGGAATTCGCCGTAGATCTTCTCATTGTCCTCTCCAAGCAGCGGCGCAGCCTTACGCGGATATGCCTTTGTTCTTGTCAGATGCTGAGGAACTGCAGTGATCTGTAATTTGCCGATTCCTGGCTGGTCGATCTCCGGGAACATCTCTCGTGCTCCGGCAATCTGAGGATCCTTTACCAGACGGTCAATGGTGTTGACCGGGCATGCCGGGCAACCTGCATCATTCAGTAATCGATCGATCTCATCAATGGTATAATTCTTTGTCCATGCACAGATGATCTCACGCATCGCTGCATGGTTCTGAACACGGTCCTTGATCTCGGAAAAACGCGGATCTGTCTTAAGCTCCGGCTGCTTCATGACATCGCAGAGCAGTCCGTACAGCTTATTATTTCCTGCTGCAATTACGACATCTCCATCCTTTGCCGGGAATACATCGTACGGATAGGTGGATTCATAACGGTTACCGATTCTCTGTGGAATGCGGCCTGTAGCCTGATAGATCATGGTGATATTTTCCATTGCCGATGCAACAGAATCGACCAGTGCCACATCAACCTTCTCTCCAAGTCCTGTCTTCTGCTTATTGACCAATGCCGCTAAAATACCGATCGTCATATTTAATCCGCCAAGCACATCACCCATCGGAGTTCCGACACGGGTCGCCGGACCATCCGGCCATCCGGTCGTGCTCATCAGACCGCCCATTGCCTGACCTACGATATCATAGCCTGCACGCTTGCTGTAAGGGCCTGTATGACCGAATCCGGAAACGGCTCCGTAAATGATGCTCGGATTTATTTCTTTCAGGACATCATATCCAAGCCCCAGCTTCTCCATCGTACCCGGACGATAGTTTTCAATTACAATATCAGCCTTCTTTACTAATTCCTTGAAAATTTCTTTTCCTTCCGGATCCTTGAGGTTCAGGGTGCAGCCCAGCTTGCTGCGGTTGAAGTTTGCATAGTAAACACTGTTATTATTAATGAACGGCCCCATTTTACGGGTATCATCGCCGCCCTTTGGATTTTCCAGCTTGATCACAGTTGCTCCCATGTCTGCCAGCATCATGCCACTGTAAGGACCGGCTAAAACACGGGTCAGGTCAAGAACAATTACGCCATCTAAAAGATCTTTACTCATAAAGTACACCTCGTTCTTCTGTAGATTCTCTCTATTGTCATATATTTACGGGTTCAAATTTTTTCTGCTGCCTTATAAAATGTTATATACTCCAAGCAGTCCGGCAAGAACGGTCAGAAACAGAAGTAATCCGGATAAACCAAACATCTGAATGAAAAGCTTATTCTCTTTTTCTTTTGTGAAATCCGGATCGGTTGCGTTCGCTGCCATGATCAGGCTTCCTCCGGTAGATGCCGGGCTGAAACCTGCAAACGAAGCAGTCAGGCACATAATTGTAATAAGTCCATCCGGTTTGACACCAACCTGTGCTGCGATCGATCCAACGGTCGGCACCATGGTCGGCCACACAACACCAATGGCTGAACTAAACCAGGAAAGGATTCCTGCTGACAATCCCTGGATCGCTACTGCTGTCTTCGGTGTCATGATCGATGCCAGACCGTTGGACATCAAATCAACACCGCCAACATCGGAAACAATGTTCATCAGCATTCCGATACCGGTAACCATCAATAATGTGGACCACGGAACTCCTTTTATTACAACCTTTTCATCCGCCACATTCCCAAGCAACAGTACAACTGCCACTGCAAATGAGATCAGACCGACATTCCGTTTGAAAAATGCACTGGCAACAATCATAACTACAAAACCGGCTAATGTGAGGATCTGTTTCTGAGTAAAACCAGAGAGGATCTCTTTTTCCTTGCTCTGCGGTTCTTTGATCTGAAAGCCTTTAAAAACCAGGAAAATAATGACGGATAAAATGATCGTGGTTACTGTGGCGTAAATCAATGTGTGCTCCTGATATCCTGTAATTCCCTGTTCACTGGCAAGATTATAGATCAGAACGCTTTCCGGCGTGATCGGTGAAAACCGTCCTGCCATAGATCCGATCTGACCGATCGCTGCCAGCATCACAGAATTGTAACCGGTGCTTTTTCCGAGCGGCAGGCTCAATGCCGCTGCAATTCCAAGTGCCGGAACACAGCCAGGACCGATCGCTGCGACGATATATCCGATCAGGTACATAATGATTGGAGCAAAGAGTACGTGACCACCGGTCAGACGCAGGAATTTTTTTGCTGCCAGCTCCAACGTACCGTTATTGGTCGCGATGGTACAGAGTAAAGAAACTCCCAACAACATGATAAAGGTACTGGAACTGAATCCCTTGATGATCGCAGAATCGGAATAACCGGCAACTGAACCAAAGATAGATGCTGCAAGAATCGCAATCAATCCTACGTTTTTCTTTAATACGAAACCAATTGCGATACATGCGATCAAAATGATCAGCGATATGAGTGCGATACTATTACTCATTTTTTACTTCCTCCTATTTCTGTTCTGCTTTACATGGCCTTATAAAACAGGAACTTTTAAATTCTTGCTACGATCGTTCGCTTCTGCCTTACTATATAGCAATCTCCGTGCCAACTTTTACTCATGCAGTCAAAAAATAATTTGCATTCATCATTTTGCTAAGTAAAACCTAGATAAAATTATGCAAAACACAAAAAAACCTCTGCAAATTTGCAGAGGTCCTTCTATGCACAACGCTTCTTTTTTCATTTTTCTTTTCTGGCATTACAGATTTCTGTCGCAGTTTTTTGATACAGTGTGTCTTATTTGAAACATATTGATACACTTTGAAACACTTTTGTGACATTCCATCGATTATTTCAACCGGCGATACAGGGTACTGCGGCTGATTCCAAGCTCTTTTGCGGTACGGGAAGCATTTCCGCCATTCCTCCGTAATGCGGTCAGCACAGCTTCCCGATCAATGATCGCCCCGGCTGTCTCAACCTGCTTCTCTTCAGGTAATGGGATTTCTTCTTTCTGCCATTCATTGTAAAACGCTTGAAATGCCTCCTTTTCCGGAACTCCCTGATGTAGTAATAAGGACACGCGTTCTACCAGATTATTCAACTCCCGGACATTTCCCGGCCATGGATAATCCTGACATCTCCTTAAAATATTGAAAAATGCCTGCTCCTCCTCTTTCGAACGCTCCGGCATCAATCGATCGTAAATACGACCGGCAATCTCCTGATAATCTTCCTCCCGATTCCGAAGCGGAGGAACGACAACGCTCAGAACATTCAAACGGTAATACAGATCCATTCGGAATTTTCCTGCTTCCACCAGCTGGAGCAAATTGCGGTTGGTGGCTGCAACAACACGGATATTCACAGGGATTACCGTATCGTCCCCGACACGCCGTACTTCCTTTTCCTGTAAAACACGAAGTAGCGGTGCCTGAAACTCCAATGGCAATTCTCCAATCTCATCCAGAAAGATCGTCCCGCCATGAGCCGTCTCAAACAGTCCCGCTTTTCCTCCTTTCCGTGCGCCGGTAAAGGAGCTGTCTGCATAGCCAAACAGCTCTGATTCTAACAAATTCCGGTTCAGTGCCGTACAGTTGATCGCAACAAAAGGTCCATTACGCCTTGGACTTGCATTATGGATGCTCTGTGCAAACATCTCTTTTCCGGTTCCTGTCTCTCCGTAAAGCATGACCGTCAGATTCGAATCTGCATACTTTTCCGATAGACGTTTTGCTTCCACAATCGCAGGGGAATGTCCCAAAATATCCGAAAAACAATATTTGGCTATCAACCCTTTTTCATGCAACTTAATACGGATATTCCGCTCAGCTTTCTGAAGTGTTTTGATATCCTGAAACGTTGCCACAACGCCTTTGATCTTTCCTCCCACCCGGATGGGAACTCGATTCGTAGAAACAAGCGTCCCATGAATGTTCATCATTTGTCCAATCTCTGCTTCTCCGCTTTTCAGAACACTTGTTAACTGTGTATTTGCCAGTACTTCCTCGATCAATCGACCTGCAAACGGAGGGCGGGCCGGCCGGAGCATCTGTTCTGCGATCTGATTTGTCACACTGATCCGTCCGGTTTCATCCACTGCAATGATTGCATCATGAGTATAGTCCAGAATATTCTGGTAACGTTCCAATTGGATCTGGAGCTGCTCCTGCTGTCTGGCATTCTCCTGCTGCGCGGTATAAAGCTGCATCGCGGTCTCCAACGCATGTAAAATAGATGCATCTGAGCTTTCCACACGGATGTAAGGCAATCCATACATTTTTGCAAAACGCTCCGATACAACGCCTCCTAACCCCCAGACAGCTCCATCAGCTATCGCCCGCCGAACTGCACTTTGACAGCTCAGACTGTCTGAAAAGCAGTAATGTCTCATTCTGAGATTCAATAAATAGCAGATGGTACGCAGTTCATTGCTGATCTCTTCTTCAAATGAAAAGAATGCAATGAGACCCTGTTCATTTCGCAGCTGCTGGATCGCCGGAATATAGTCCGATGCTTCACTTGGAATGTTCACAACGTGGATATTCAGACTTTTACACAGGAGATCTCTCGTCCCACGTCGGCTGATAAACAGATAATCATCCTGTTCCGACAGCCTCTTTGCCAGCGAAACGGCTGACTCCAGATCTGCAACCTCTACTCTGATGTTCATTCCCTGACGCATGATCAGGGCTCTGGCACGCTTTGCCAAATTTTCAGTCGGCGATATCAGGCATATTTTTGTTTTTCTTTCTGTCATTGTTTTCCTTTCTTAAGACTTACAATTGCACGATATTATACAATATTGATCCAATGTATTTCTTTAAATAGTCATAAAGTTCAAACTAATTAAAAAACAATGTTTTTATCATGCATTTGTTTGTTCAAAATAATCTGCGGCAATATTATACATCATCCAAATCGTATTTACAAATTAAATTTTTTGCGCTATGATATGCCATATCAAACAGAAGAAAGGATGGTTCCCAACATGAAAGAAGCGATTCAGACACTTTTAACGTCCGACAAGATGGCTCATGCCTTCGAATACCTGAAACAGGATGAAGCGCACACCATCGACCAGCAGATCGAGCTTGTTCAGATCTCCTCCTTCAGCCCATTTGAGGAGAAGCGCGCGATCCGTTTTAAAGAGCTTCTGACCGAGGCAGGTCTCGATCCGGTGATGGATGAGGTCCACAACGTATACGCCCATATCCATGGAACCGGTAATGGTCCAACTCTCTATGTCTCCGCTCATCTGGACACCGTATTCCCGCCAGAAACTCCGCTCCCGGTGAAACGCGAAGGAACAAAGATCTACGCACCCGGAATCGGCGATGATACCCGCGGACTGGCTGAGATCCTTACGCTGGCAAGAGCCATCAAAGAATCCGGCTTAAAACCGGTCGGAGATATCATTATCGGCGGCAACGTCGGCGAAGAAGGTCTCGGAGACCTCCGCGGCATGCGCCACTTCTTCTCGAAAAACGCCGACAAGGTTGACGGTTTTATCTCCGTTGACGGTGCAGGCTGCCTGATCTGCCACGGCGGCACCGGAAGCCACCGCTACGAGGTAACCTTCCGCGGACCGGGGGGACATTCCTTCGGCGCCTTCGGTCTTGTAAACCCGATCTTTGCCATGGGACGCGCCATCTCCTATATTTCCGAGCTCCGCACCCCGAGAGAACCGAAGACTACCTTCTCCGTCGGTGTCGTAAACGGCGGAACCTCCATCAATGCCATCGCATATGAGTGCTCCATGCTTGTCGATATCCGTTCCAACGGCTTAAAGGAGCTTGAAGAGCTTGATGCAAAGCTTCAGGAGTGCATCAAACGTGCAGTTGAGGATGAAAATAACCGTTGGGAAACCGAGCGTTCCTACGAAGAATCTAAGGACAGCTTCGATCACAACGGACGTATCACAGTGGACGTAAAACAGATCGGAAACCGTCCGGCAGGAAGCCAGCCGAAGGACTGTGAGATCGTGAGCGCGGCGGCAGCAGCCTTTGAGGCATGCAATGAGACTGTAGAATATGAAAGCGCAGGAAGTACCGATGCAAATATCCCGATCAGCCTTGGAATTCCTGCGATCTGCGTCGGCGGAGGCGGAAAAGGCGGTGCCTGCCATTCCGTTGACGAGTGGTATGACAGCAAAGACGCCTATAAGGGATCTCAGAGAGTCCTTGCGGCGATCTTCGCGCTTGTGGGACTCGATGGAGTAAGTGAGCCGCTGCTTTCCAGGCGGAAAAAATAAGCTCCGCGCCAAAATACCTTTTGTCTCCAACATCATAATATAAAACAGCATGCCGGAAAGTCTCCTGTAAGTCCTGCTTACAAGCGTTCTTCCCGACATGCTGTTTTATTTTCCACTGCGTTTCACAGTTCTATCTTTAGTTTCCATCCACCAGCGACAATCTCACCAGCGCCCGCTTCAAAGCGGCTTCAGCGCGGTCAATATCGGTCTGTGGATTCTTTTCCGCCAGACGTCTCTCTGCACGGATTCTGGCTTCATTGGCTCTCTTGCCATCGATGTTTTCCGGCCACTCGCAGGCTTCCGCGAGGATCGTTACCTTCTCCGGCAGGATCTGTAAAAATCCAGAAAGCAGCGCCGCTTTTTTCACGCCGTCTGCCCCGTGGATCTTAAGAACGCCCGGCGCAACCGCAACGACCATCGGGATATGCTTCGGATAGATTCCGGCTTCCCCGTCTGCCGTGTTGAGCTCCACCATCGAAACCTCTCCGTCGAAAAACGCCTCATCCGGCGTAACGATCTGAAGTCTCATCATTTCCGCCATGTCCACACCCCCTATTTCACACGGGCGAGAACATCATCAATATTTCCTGCGTTGAGGAACAGATTCTCCGGAATATCGTCATGTTTGCCTTCGAGGATCTCCTTGAAGCCCTGGATCGTCTCGGAAAGCGGAACATAACGGCCTTCCAGACCGGTAAACTGTCCGGCTACGAAGAACGGCTGGGATAAGAATCTCTGGATCTTTCTCGCACGGGATACGGTAAGCTTATCTTCCTCAGAAAGCTCATCCATACCGAGCATTGCGATAATATCCTGAAGCTCCTTATATCTCTGCAGCACTTCCTGTACGCCACGTGCAACCTTATAATGTTCCTCACCAACAATACGCGGATCAAGGATACGGGATGTAGACTCAAGCGGATCTACAGCCGGGTAAATACCAAGCTCTACGATAGAACGGCTGAGTACGGTCGTCGCGTCCAGATGGGTAAAGGTATTTGCCGGAGCCGGGTCTGTTAAGTCATCGGCCGGAACGTAAACTGCCTGTACAGATGTGATGGAACCGTTCTTTGTGGAGGTAATCCGCTCCTGGAGGGCACCCATCTCTGTCTGTAAGGTCGGCTGGTAACCTACGGCTGACGGCATACGTCCGAGCAGCGCTGATACCTCGGAACCAGCCTGACTGAAACGGAAGATATTGTCGATGAATAACAGCACATCCTTTCCGCCTTCGTCACGGAAATACTCTGCCATGGTAAGACCGGTAAGACCCACACGCATACGGGATCCCGGCGGTTCGTTCATCTGGCCGAACACCATGGTCGTCTTATTGATAACGCCCGAATCGGACATCTCATAGTAAAGGTCATTTCCCTCACGGGTACGCTCACCAACGCCTGTAAATACGGAATATCCACCGTGCTCGGTTGCGATATTGTGGATCAGCTCCTGGATTAAAACGGTTTTACCTACACCGGCACCACCGAACAATCCGATCTTACCACCTTTCTGGTAAGGGCAGAGAAGATCTACGACCTTGATACCTGTCTCTAACATCTCCTGGGATGTTGCCTGTTCCTCAAATGCAGGAGCAGGTCTGTGGATCGGCCATTTTTCCACGCCGGCCGGAGGATCGATCTCGTCGATCGGATCTCCTAATACATTAAACATTCTGCCCAATGTATTCTCACCTACCGGCACACTGATCGGTCCGCCGGTTGCAACTGCATCCATGCCGCGGACTAATCCATCGGTTGATCCCATTGCGATACATCTGACTGTATCATCGCCCAGATGCTGGGAAACCTCAACGGTCAATTCTTTTCCCGCCTGATCGCCTCTTAACGGGATACGAATCGCATCGTTGATCTCCGGCAGATTGCCCTCTGTGAATTTAATATCCAGAACGGCACCGATAATCTGGGTAATCTTACCGATATTATTTGCCATCGCTTCTTTCTCCTTGTAATCAAATTTTGTGCTGCTGTCTTTTTATTCGATTGCAGATTACCTGCAGCTTCATCTGCTTATCCAGAGATTGCCGACGCACCGGCAATGATCTCTGTTAATTCCTGTGTAATCGAGCCCTGACGTGCCCGGTTGTATTTGAGCGTCAGATCACTGATCATATCCTCTGCATTGCTCGTTGCAGAATCCATTGCCTGCATTCTGGCACCGTTTTCACTGGCAACTGCCTCCACAAGTGCCCCGTAAAACAGGCTTGTAACGTATTTTGGAATGATCATATCAAGTGCTTCTGTCTCATTCGGCTCATAATTCATCAGAACGTTTGCCTCTGCTGCTGCACCAAGTTCTTCTTCATCAAACTCGATCGGTAACAGCTTCATCAGCTTCGGTTCGTGTACGACTGTATTTTTAAAATGTGTATACACCAGATAAATCTCGCCGATCGTGCCATTGGTGTAATCCGCAAGCACCTTTTTGCAGAGTTCTGCCGCATCATCATAAGACGGGGAC
>OBIA01001626.1_pt1 | contig 10384 bp, 9 predicted proteins | sample 1519911 | NCBI WGS metagenome assembly OBIA01 (sample SAMN04209236, study PRJEB22552) | human gut metagenome | biome: gut; material: feces | host: Homo sapiens | place: USA: Oklahoma | reverse complement strand
CTGAATGGTCTAACGACCATCCACTCGCTAAGTGCAGACGTGTCCGTACGGTTGCTGACACATGATCTCTTTTTATAATATTCAAATAATTTACGTGATTCAAACCACTATACAGTATGTATGTTATGCGGTATTGGTTGATGATTTTTGTATTTTTTTATTAACAGAAGGTAAAAGGACTTCTACAACACCGATTTATCGAGATGTTTATGAAGCATAATCACATTACCTTCTGTTTAAAAATCCCCTATTTTTATCATATACTCGAAATCTACAGTTGGCCAACTACAAAAATCACAATTTCTTTTTTCTTGTAACCAACTTTTTAATATTTTTCAACTATTGTATGTTACACATAGAATACAAATATGGAGACTGTTTTCAAAATCTGAAACTGTGTGGATTGAAAATCCACCCTTAGATAAAGCGCTTACATTCAAAAAAAGACTACCGCATAAACACGACAGTCTATCTTCTGTTTTTATTAATTTTTTAATTTATCTAATTCCAATAAATCTATCCCCATAATATTAAGAATATCCTCAAAACTTACTGTTTTAAATCCATTTTTATATTGTTTAAAAATCGCATTCAACTCTGAATGAAATTTCTTATAGTAATCTTTATTAAGCAATATCTTAAGATATAATATTGCAACAACAATACGTCTATTATTATAATTTGTAATTTCTAAATAATTAGCTATGTTAGATACACGTATATTTTTATAATCAGAATTATAAAGACGTTCGTCATGTGCACACTGATTTCTTACTAAATTAAATATCTTTAATGCCGATTCCATATCCTTACTATTTATCCTAAGTATCTTGGAATTTTTATATTGTTTCATATATTTTTCAGCATAATATTTTGCGATAATATTTTTTTCTGAATCTTTTAATGCACCATACAAATATGAAAGATTTCCTATTGTAAGATAATTAACTAAAACCCATAACGGAACAGAACCATGATCCTCAATATAATGTTTTATTGCTCCTTTAGCACCAACGTTATCATGTATAGTCTTGGTAAGAATAGAAATTTGTTTCAATACGCCTTTCGGATCGTCTTCTCTATAATTCGCAATATCCAAATATGAATTAGCTTTTGGATATTTTCTTGAAAATTCATGTGAAATAACCGTTTTAAACGAATTTTCAAAAATAAGTAAGTATTTCAAAAATAAAAATCTTAATTCCCTATCAAACAAAAATAATGTTTTTAACTCATTAAAATGCGCATTGGACAAATATGTTTCTGGCTCAACAGGTTTTCCATGTGTATCCTTAAGTAAAAACAAATCTTTATATCCATTTATGACATTATAATAATTTTCCTGTTCCAAAAAACGTTTAGGTTTTCCATCTGTTGGAACAATCAAACCTCTATTACGCAGTATAGTTAGTTGTTGATTAAACGTCTTATACTCTTTCATTCTTTTGTATCTCCTAAACAAAATGGCCAGGGCGCCGTACGCTTCCTGACCTAATCTTATGCTACTATTATATTCGCATATTTTTATTTTGTCAACATTATTGCCAATTATTCATTAAGTTATTTTCCACCAAATTTTAATATATGCTATTTCCATTTTATACGTTAAATGTGTATTTTGTTTGGAATATTTTTAATAATTGTGTTTAATGTTGCAATTTATTTTATATGCCGATTTCTTAAGACCCCTGGGACTTAAGTAGCTGTCTCCTAATCGTCTAATTACTAATTACTCAATTACTAATTGATCACTTAGTATAACATAATACTTTCTTCTTATCTACTCTGAAATAACTTGATAAATCAGTATTATTATCTTCCAAGGATATTGTTCGTGATATCTCCCACCCTTGTTTTCTTTGTAAAAATCCTGCGATCTTGTCAACACTCTTGCTTTTTTATTTTTTCCAATCTTCCTTTGTTTCTTCTAGTTTTCTTTGATTTCCTGTAAAGCTTTCCATGCAAGTTCAATTGTAAGATTGAACTGTCCGATCACACCTGTTCTGTATATGTCATTATTATCTGCTAAATCAAAATCTGCATTTTTCAATACATTTAAGCAATTCGAAAAATTTTCAAGCTTTTTCATAAATCACTACACCATCCTTTTTTATTTCTTTCCTCAATTCTTCTGAAATTCCTGCATCTATTTCCACAACATCAAACATTAAAAGAGAATGTACTTTCTCCTTAATATCCCAGTAAAAAGAATCAAAGTCTCCACCATAGACAGCAATGTCTATATCACTTCTCTCCGTATTTGTTCCTCTTGCACGAGAGCCAAATAAGATAACTTTCTCAACTGAATGTTTTTTTGCAAATGTCGAAATGTCTCTTATAACTCTCTCTGGAAGATTATATTTCATATTTTGCTGCCTCCCAATCATACATTTGCAAATATTATATCATAGAAAAAAAGAAATATTCACGTATTGCTGAATATTTCTTTTTCTATCATTATTTTACCTTAACCGTTACATATTTCACCGCTTTCTGATACTTCGATGTTTTTGCTGCCGTGATCCGGATCTTGTATGTTCCTTTCTTGGCTTTCTTCTTTAATGTAACTTTTCCACTCTTAGTTACGGTCATACATTTTTTTGCTTTCTTTGGATATTTGGTCACTTTATAGGTCAGTTTTGCTTTCCCCAAAGATTGCGCTTTTAGGTTAAATGTTGCCTTTTTACGTTTTAATTTTTTTGCCTTGTAAGTTTTTATTTTTGCTGTTTTTATTATCTGTTTCTTTAATTTTAATGGTTTTACGATGTTTGGTTTTATTACTTCTGGTTTACTTTGTGCATTATTTCCAGAGATATCATTTCCATTGCCGTTTCCTGTATTGCCATTCCCTTTATTATCTTCTCCTTGATCTGGGATTGCAGGATCTTTCTTATCAAGTTCCTCTACTACAAGATCAGAACCTTTGACTTCTTCTCTCTCATCAACGATATCTGCTGAAAAATCAACATATTTTGTTACCTTAACATTATTTCCCTTATCAGCAAATTGAATGGATGTGTTTGTGTTGTTATCTAAAATCGTACTGTTTCCTTGCACTTTGGCATTGACCTCTACAATTCCTTCCTCGGAATTCTTGGATTGCATCGCAGCTGACAGATTATAATAATCTCCTTCCACTTTGATCTTCCCAGAAGTAATCGTTACTTTGTCTGCTCCATCGGCGGTTACTGCATATCCTTTGTTGTTATCATCACAAAGGAACTGGCAGCCTTCCTCTGCTTTCGTCAATTCAAATGAATTGCTTGCCGCCACTCTAAGATTCCAGATTGGATGCTCACTTTCCCAATCACTTTGTTCGCAGGAATAAACTTTCATATCTCCTGTATAATTATTTCCATCGTATTCGAGATACTTTCCTTCTTCATTTTGTAATCGGAATCGCTTATTTGCTGATATCTGAATCGTCGTCTGATCCTGATCATCTTCCTGATATGCTGATGCCGCCATCCTGCTTTTCATTTTTAAGGTCTGGATCCCGCCATTATATATTTTATCAACGCCATAATAGTTCAGGTTCTTCCACAAATCTTCTACACATACATCATCAAATCTTGAATTTGAATCTGCAAAATGGAAGCTCTTGAAATCAGAAGAGACTTTCATTGTCAGGTATCCCCCGTAACTTCCAGGGTGATAAGAATTTTCATCATAGATCGTAATCTCATGATTTCCATCCGTGTCCTTCTTATAACCACAAACAACAACACTATGTCCGCCCTCTGGTATCATGAAGGAGAAAACAAATGGTTTTTTCACTCTTTTTGCATACTGGGCTTCTGCTACAAATTTCTTAAGAAAAGTTTCCAGATCTCCATTTCCCCAACCTGAATTTTTACTGATTCCATACGTTGATCTTCCACTGTCCAGACACTGTGTCATCTGATAATATAAGATCATGTCTTTCATTTTGGAATTCTCATATGGGCTTCCCAGCGTCCAATAATCATGTGCGCCACTTGTAATATCATCAAAATCAATATAACCTTGGTTTCCATAACACATACTCAAAGCGATCCCATGGCATACACCTGTATGTTCTCCATGAAAATACGTGATCATTCTCCATTTACTCTGAAAATCACTACACTGCTTCACCAATTTATTTAAATATACAGGATTTGAAATGAAAGCTCTCATCCCTATATGCTTAAACTGGTTCGTATCCTTGCCTGTTTTAAAGTAACTGGACATTCCTCCTTCGATCACTTCTCCATGGAATTGATCTTCATCCAGATAAAATGCGGCTCTTACTCCATGATTCGAATTGTTTGCTCTTGCATGTGTGATTCTGTTTGCTCCTATTGATCGTGCTACATTTTCGTAAGATTGTCCTGTGTTACAAGGCAGTCTTAGCCAGTAGGAATCGTCCGGAGCCATATAATCCAAACCAATATTATTGGTTCCCATCAGCAGCTGCTCTGGTCCTATCAAGAAGAACTGATCCGTTGTATTCTCATACCATTTATCGGTTGCCTCTGCTAAAGTTTCAAACAGCTTACGATGGTATCCATTTGCATCAAAATCAAATTTGGAAGATCCTCCATCCGCTTTGTCTGCATCCAGATTATTCAAATATGTTTTCTGTGTGACCGTCTTTACACACTGAAGCTCCGAATCAGTAAAAGAAGATAAAAATCCCTGCTCTTCATCATAAGCATCCTCTCCATCAAGATTTGCTGCGGAAGGTACAGATCGATTGCTCCAATCAACCACTCCGGCAGAATTCATCCAATGTCTCAAGGCTGATTCTGTCCAACGATTGGATCCTCTTTCAGCCCTGATGTGGTTTTTATACCCGGAATATTTTGCATCATAACTCTTCTTACACAGGATTTGATCACTCAGCATCAATTTTCCATTCGAATCCTCTCCGATGCATCTCCATTTTATCCTCTTACCTTGATAAGTTCCAAGGTAAATATAATCTCCAATATTTACTTTGCTGTCCCCAGCATGTACTATTTTGTTATTCATTGGCAGTAACGTAAATACCATACTGAATATGACCAGTAATGTTAAGATTTTGCTGATGATTCTCTTTTTCATTCCTTTTCCTTTCCTCATATTTTCTGAACTACTACTTTACATCTCTTTTTACAACACACCGTTTCTTATAAAAAGAAATCCCATAGCAGATCACCTCATCATAACTATCCTCAAATTTCTTTGCATACATCCTATGATCGATCTGCTGAATAGCTTTTTCGCAATCCTCTTCTAATTTCTTCACTTCTTTTGAATATTTCGCTTCAAAAACTGCAACCTTTCCTTCACATTCATTAAAAATAACAAGATCACTTCGACCTTCTCCATGTTCTTTATTCGATTCAACACTATATCCAGCCCCAGCAAATATTCCTGCAAGAAATGAATGATAAAAATCTTCTCTATAATCATGATAACTGATTGTTATTCGCAACAACCTACTGATTTCCTGTGTCAAAGTCTGCTCATCACCATTCCATACTGCATCAAATAAATGCTTTCGATCTTGTAGTTTCGCTGTATCACTAAACCAATCCTGTACTGTTGTCTCAAAAATCTCTCGTATCTCTTTGTTTGGAATCTTCAATGTGATCTTTCCATCTGCACTTTCCTTCTCTTCCTTATCTCTTGTCAGATATCCTGTTAAATACAAAATACTCCAAAAATTCTCTTCTGACGAATGTAAATAATCATACGTAAGATTTTCTTCTATTTTCTGATCAATCGTGTCTCCTGCCATCAATTTTTCCATCTTTTTTTGAATTCCGCTGCCTGCGTAGTCTATGAAAGATCGTATGATCGCATTATCACTTGTATTCTTCCAGTAACTTGCTGGCTTCATGTCTGGATCGATCCGTAGATCTCTTACATAGTTCATAACATCCCATGGACAATATACATCGATCTTTCCAAAATTATACCCATCATACCATTCTTTGATTTCTTTAAAATGCTCTTGCAGTCCAATATCTTTTAAGATATCTTTTACTTCCTGATCGGTAAATCCAAAATATTCATTTAAATGTGTTGATATGATCGTATCTGAGATAAAATTATTGGTTCCTGTAAATATACTTTCCTTTGCAATTTTCAAGCAACCTGTAACTACTGCGAACTGAAGATGAGAATTATCTTTTAGAGATGTGCTCATCATCGTTTTCATCACATCCAGCATTTCTTTATAGTAGCCATTGCTGCTTGCTTTCGCTAATGGTACATCATATTCATCCAATAATAAAATAACCGGCTTTCCGTAATGCACATTCATCATTCTTATGATGGTAGCCACACTAATTTTTATCAAATCTTCTGACAAATTTTCTTCACTTATATCTTGTAACTTTAAAAAGAGCTTTTTATCATTCTCATTTATCTTATCGCTATCTGATAAATAATCATGCTCATTGCAGATCCATGAAATCTGATTTCTTAACATCTTCATAGCTGATTGAAAATTCAATCCATCTACATCTTTGAAGGAAATAAATAATGTTGGATACTGATTCATCCATTTTTGACATAATTCTATATCTCTTGAGATCTTCAAATCTTCAAATAGTTTCCTGCTGTCTTTTCGTATATCAAAGAAATACGCCAACGTACTCATTCCGATTGTCTTTCCAAAACGTCTTGGTCTTGTGATCAATGTAACTTCTGCGATTCTTGATTCCAGTAATTCTTTGATCAAATTCGTTTTATCTACATAATAATATTCATTTTGTCTTAACTTATGAAAATCAGAAATTCCTACTGGTAATTTCACATTGTTCATTGCCAACACCACCTTCTTAGACTTTATCTAATCACAAAACAGCCTCTTCCATTTGCTTTTGCTTCATATAAGATCTCATCGGTCTTTGTCAGAAGTTCCTTGATCGTTTTTGGATATTTAAAACGATATACTCCAATACTGCAGCTTACTGTGACTTCCTTCTGAATTCCTGAGATGTTTTGAAAGAATTGTTTCATTTCTTCTTCTAACGCTTCCTGGCTCATCTCTTCTTCGATCATCACGGCAAACTCATCTCCGCCAACTCTTCCGACTGCTCCATATGGCTCAAATTGTTCTTTTAAAAACATCGCAAATTTCTTTAAGGTTTCATCTCCTGCTATATGTCCCAGTTTATCATTGATCTGCTTAAACCAATCCACATCCAAGAATAAAAACCATCCTTGATGGCCATGAATCCTCTGATCACTTTGAATATTTTGGCAATGCTGCAAAAACAGTCTTCTTCCCATCACCCCAGTAAGGAAATCAATCTCCCCTTGATATTCCCGATACTTCATATATTGGTAGATCATAAGCATCGTCAATATTAAGATAAAATCCAATGCAAGCATTGCGATCAAAAACTGTACCTGTAAATGTAGCAGATCAATCTCTATTGTTCTTGTTACATGAACTCTGTGCTGTTTCAACATATATGTAGACCGATTTGCAAAATATCCAGTAGAAAATATCGCTATACAAATGATCAAAAAACTGATCCCTGATGATATAGCGACTATCTTAGAAGACAGATATGGATCATCCAAAGATTGATTTACCGCATCCTTGTATTTTTGAATACGCTCCTTGTGATAAATCTTATATGCCACCTCTACCCAGAAAAGACAACATAGTGCAATAAGTGCATCATTGATTCCCATATGAAATGTTGACATTCCAGTATAGCCAAGCTGTGGAAAACAGGCTCCCATAACAGTGAACACTAAGAAAGCATGTATCCACTGTGAGATCAAAGAAAGAATCCAGATTCCTATTTTCTCATACCTTCGTCCTTTTATGATTGAAAACAGATATCCGATCACAAAGCCAAACAAAACTCTTGACCCAACACTTAGTAAAATGCTTCCTATTGGATTACCACTATATAGCGGCGAAAATATCTTATCATCTGATACAACATAAAGTGCTGATGCCTTATACATACTTGCTAGTCCAAATACCAATCCGATCAGTGTCGATTCCAAAGGTCCAAGCAAACATCCCGCAACTACGATCGGGATATATGCTGTTGTAAGTGAAATTGGATCAATATGAATGAATCCTAAAAAAGTAAATGACATAATAAGCTCGATCGCCAATAATAACACAAAAACATATTTTTCAAATTTTAAATGCTTCCATTTGTTTTGCTTCATATCTCTAATCTTCCTTTGCTTTTGGGTCTCTTAAACTTCTTCCCACTTCTTCTTTGCTTACTTACATCATATCATAAAAACAAAGTATCAACGACACCTGAATGCCCAAAATCAAAGGTATCCCTAATCTAAAATACCATTTTCTTGTCTTATGATGAAATACTGTCATACCGATCATTGCTCCAATGGAGCCTCCGATCAATGCAAGTATGATCAATTTTTTCTCTCTGACCCTCCACTGTCTTGTCATCGCTCTCCATTTGTCTAGTCCATACAATGCAAATGTTATAACGTTGATCATGATCAGATATAAATGAATATATGCTGATTGCATTTGTAGGTCTCCTCCCCATAGCCTTTTTATTTTAATCTGTATTTTCGATTTTTATTATTGCCTATTTGTTCTATATCTTGTGTCAAAGCTTTTAATAACTCTTTCGTTCTGGAGGGTTTTAAATTTAACAAATTACAAAAATCCTGAATCGTATATTCTTTACCCTCTTCCATAAATTCAAGTATTTTTTTATAATTTTGTATTGTCTTTTTTGAAATCTTTTTATCGCCGTTTTTTTATCGCCGTTTTTTATCGCCGTTTTTTTATCGCCGTTTTTTACATTATCATATGAATAATCTTCATTTAATAGCACAATAATCCTAAATACATCCCCTTCTACAAATTCTGGTTCTTCTCCTGAATAATATTTCGAATATTTAAATATATTTCTCACTCCTGAACCTAATCGATCTGACCATCCTATATTTCTAAAAAATGAAGCAATAATAGGATTCTTTGGATTTGGTTCCTTATTATCAGGTGTAATAATTCCATCTCCTGATGACCGATTCGCATTTTCTGTATACATCCTATCTTTTTCTATTACAAATTTAGCTGTATATGAACTCGTAAATTCTCTATGAATCAATGTATTTGCAATCATTTCCCTGGTTATAATATTCCTCAGATTTTTTCGTTCCACCCCTTCTATAAAAAATTTATCAGACAAATGTTTTCTTCCAAATTCCATTAATTGATCGTAACTTTCTATTAAGTTTGTTCTTATGATCTCCCGGTCATCATAGCGATCCACATTAACTCTTCTTACTAATGCATCCGTTTCATAAGCTGGGCAAATATCCATGATCAGATCATCTTTTCCCAATAACATAACTGCTGCCAGATTATATCCACTTTCTCCTGTCACTCTGTCCTTTCTATATAATCCCGCACTTCTCAATAATTCCTCATCACTCATACTTTCCCAACTATGCAAACCTTCTATATTATTTGTTGCCATTTTTCTAATTCGTGGCAATAAATCTAATCTAAAATCTTCCAGTGAAATATAAGGATAAATCTGTTTCTCTGTAAATCTATTCTGTTTTCTAATATACATCATTGCAAGTTGGGCTGTTGCAGTAACTTTTACATCTGCATCATCTACTCTGTCATAAACTTCCTTTTTGAAACTGTGTACTTCTGCGCTGACTGGTATATGAATATGAATGATCGTTTTTCTTTCATACTTTATAATTTCCGGTGATAGATATATGGTTGGAGTAAACATATTGGGATTACTGATAATCTTTATAAAATTCTTTACCATATCTCCTGCTGCATTTTCAGGAACTCCACAAACAGTCCCATCGTCTTCTACTCCAAGGTAAATATCTCCACCAAAACGATTCAGAAAGGCGCATACACTTTGATATACATCATTTTCTATTCGTGTATATTCACCTCTTTCTTTTTAAGACTAGATAAGCTTAACAGATTTTTCTTATACAATTCCCATTCCTTCAAGAATATTTACAGAACATCTAAATGAAACATCTATATCTTCTGCATAACCTATTTCACTGCTAATTATTTTATAAGCTGAAAAAAAACATCCAATTGCATCTGAATAATTCATAACATCTTCATTCATCATTTCAATACCTAATGAAATACTCATTATCAATGAATCTATCTTTTCTATTGATAAATAATCTGCTATTCCTAACATTAACTTGTTATCTTTAACTATATTAGCTTCACGCCAAAGATGTGCTCCATCAAATGATATGATTTCAAACATTTTTTTAATTTTCAATAATTCCATCTCTTGCATTTTCTGTTGTTTCTCAATATTATATTTATCTCTTATTATATTTAAAATTTTTTCAGCTTCATCTAATGAAATTTTTTTGTTATTATAATATCTTCCTACCCATATCATAAATTCAAATG
>OBIA01001611.1_pt1 | contig 10462 bp, 10 predicted proteins | sample 1519911 | NCBI WGS metagenome assembly OBIA01 (sample SAMN04209236, study PRJEB22552) | human gut metagenome | biome: gut; material: feces | host: Homo sapiens | place: USA: Oklahoma | reverse complement strand
TGTCGGCGGTCCGGAGCTCTTCGTGACAGAGGCCTGTGAGTATACAAACAGCTTCCTGTCCTTCTTCCCGAACATGGAGATCATATTAAATATAGAAGCAGATCACCTCGATTTCTTCAAAGACATCGAAGATATCCGCCATTCTTTCCGCAAATTTGCGGAGCTTCTTCCGGAAAACGGTGTCCTGATCATCAACAGCGATATCCGCGACTATAAGGAGATCTGCGACGGACTTCCGATCAAGGTGATCACCGTCGGAAGTGATCCGGCAAAGAGCCACTACAGTGCCGCGGACGTGACATTCAACGAGAACGCTTGCGCGACATACACACTTTTAGAAGACGGAAAAGCAATTGATACAATTACACTGGGCGTTCCGGGAATCCACAATGTATACAATTCCCTGGCGGCCATCGCGGCGGCTCATGAGCTGGGAATCCGCGGAGAAGGAATCAAGAACGGACTTCTTAGATTTACAGGTACTCACCGCAGATTCGAGAAAAAGGGCGAGATCGGCGGTGTGACCATCATCGATGATTACGCGCATCATCCGCAGGAGATCGCGGCAACTCTGGCAGCGGCGAAAAATTACCCACACCGTGAGATCTGGTGCGTCTTCCAGCCGCATACATATACGAGAACCAAGGCGCTGATGGAGGACTTTGCGAAGGCGTTATCCACAGCGGACCATGTTGTTCTCGCGGACATCTATGCAGCCCGGGAGACGGACAATCTGGGAATCAGCTCTGAGACATTGGCGGAAAAGATCGCTGCGCTGGGGACGGATACCCACTATTTCCCGAGTTTCGATGCGATCGAGACATTTCTTCTTGAAAATTGCGTCAACGGCGACCTGTTGATAACTATGGGGGCCGGAGATATTGTAAAAGTGGGCGAAAAGCTCCTTGGACAGTAAGTTATCCACATTATCCACAGAGTTTTCAACAGAATCCTGTTGAATACCCTGTGGATTTTTTGATTTACATAACTGTAAATTTGAAAATGCCGGAAAGTAGGGAAAAATAAGGAAAAACGGGAATTTTTCGAGTTTCATTGATAATTATGTAACGCATTTATCCACGTTATCCACATTATCCACAATCAGCGCAGTGGATAATTCCGGCTATTTCATTTTTTGTGGGGGTATGTTATGATATTTCAAGATGAGAAGAGATAACGAGTGTGCCGGAAAGTGCGGTGCTGCCCGGAAAACTGAAAATGTGAGACGTAAGTGGCCGATGGAGAGAACGACCGATAGGGCAGAAGGCGGATATATCAGGCAGATTTGAAATGGAACGTGAACATAAAGGGTGAAAAAAGAATGGGTTTAGGCTACAAAAACAACATAAATGCGGCAGTGACCGCCGTTTCCAATACATTTATTGACGAATACATGGGGACAGCCAGCGGAGAATATGTAAAGGTGTACTTATATCTTCTGCGCCACGCCGGAGAAAGCGTGGAGATCCCGGACATCGCGGACGCTTTGAACCACACAGAGGCAGATGTCCGCCGTGCCCTGGCATACTGGGAGCGCGCCGGTGTGCTTGCACCGGAGAAAGAGGAAACGGTGGTGAGTGAATCTGCGGTTACGAGAGAAAACATGACAGACACCGGATACATGGCACCGGAATCACGGAGAAATTACGGGGATACTGATGTGGAGGGAAGAATGCCGGAAGAGACTATGGCGGACAACGGAAAACAGCCGCAGAGCAGCGACCGCGGCATGGCGAAGCAGCAATCCGGAACCCCGGATATCCCGGACGCCGGCAACAGCTACGACCGCATGAAGCGTCTGTCGGCAGATGAAGAATTCTCTGCTCTCCTCTACGCGGTCCAACAGTACCTCGGAAAGACGTTCAGCGCCATCGAGTGCGAGAAATTCGCCTATTTCTATGACGTTCTCCACATGTCCTGCGAGCTTCTGGAATACCTGGCGGAATACTGCGCTGAGGGCGGCCACACCAGCATCCGTTACATAGAAAAAGTGGCGCTGAACTGGTATCAGGCCGGGATCCATACCCGCGACGAGGCGAGAGAGCACTCCACGAGATACTCAAAAGACACCTCCGCTGTCATGAAAGCCTTCGGCATCATGGGCCGGAACGCCGGAACCGCGGAGCAGGAGTTTATGCGCCGCTGGTTCAAGGAGTTCGGCTTCGACGCTGCGATCGTCACGGAGGCATGCAACAGGACGATCACAGCCACGGGAGCGGCGAGCTTCCCATATGCCGACAAGATCCTCACAGGCTGGAAGGAAAACGGCGTGCGGACCTTACAGGACGTTGAGGCCTTAGATAAACGCCGTCAGGAGAAACAGGCGAAGAAATCCGGCACGGCATCGAGACAGACCCGGAACACATCGACGAACCGGTTCAACAACTTTGAACAGCGGTCCTACAATTACGATGATTATGTCTGGGAAGACATAAAGAACAGAAAATAACGGCCAGCCGGTCCGCACCTTGATGCATGGACCGTAAGAGTTACTGTGCACGGGGAATAAGTTCTCTGAATGGAAACTCGTAAAAAATGCAGGAAAAAAGGAGGCAGTGCGGATGGCACTCAGTAATTCCCAGTACGACGCGATCATGCGTGTCTACAATCAGAGACAGTTTCAGGACAAGCGCGAGCAGGATAAGCGGATCGCGGAAGTGTACGAGAAAGTCCCGCAGGTAGAGGCGCTGTCCGACGAGATCGCGGCGACTATGGCTCAGGCGGCGAGAAAGATTCTTGCCGGTGACCGTGCGGCGGCGGATCAGTTGAAAAAAGACGCGGAATTTTTAAAAGAGCAGAAAGCGGTCTACTTAAAACAGAACGGATACCCAGCAAACTACCTGGAGCTCCAGTACGTCTGCCCGGACTGTAAGGATACGGGATACACGGACGGAAAAAAATGCCACTGCTTCAAGCACATGGAGATCGAGATCCTGTACGACCAGTCGAATATCCGCGAAGTTCTGGAACGGGAGAATTTCGACACACTTTCCATGGCATACTACGACAGGGATCATGTGGACGAAAAGACAGGGATGACCGTTTACGACTATATGTCCAGGGTGATCAGGGAATGTAGGGAATATGTGGAAAAATTCAAAAATGAGAAAGGAAGCATCCTGTTTACCGGAAATACTGGCTGCGGAAAGACATTTCTGAGCAACTGCATCGCGCGGGAGCTGATCCGAAGATATTTTTCTGTGGTCTATCTCACGGCAACGGATATGTTCGACATTCTGGCAGGAAGCCGTTTCAGTGGAGGCGATGACGATGAGGCGAAGGACCGGGCGTCCTATATTCTGGCTTGTGACCTTCTGATCATCGACGACCTTGGAACTGAATTGATCAATACATTCACGGCATCCCAGATGTTTTACTGTGTTAATGAGCGGCTGAACCGAAATAAGGGAACGATCATCTCCACAAACCTGACACTTGGCGAGCTTCAGGACGCGTTCACGGAGCGCGTGACCTCAAGGATCATGAGCCGGTATAAGATCATACCATTGATCGGGGATGACCTCCGTCTCGTGCGCAGAGGATTTATGCGCAGAGGATAATAAAACGTGCCGGGATAGCCGGAGAAAAAAGGAAAATCCTGTCGGAGACGGCCGGAAATCCGGTTGACGGGGCGGGTGGATGGTGCTATAAATGAAATGTATGTACGCTGCAAAAATGGGGAACCGGGTAAATGCCGTGAAGAACAGGCAGCCCGGAGAGCGGCGGATAAAAATATCAAATAATGAGTAGAAAAAACAGGGAGGAACAGGAATGCTGTACGAAGAAAAGCAGATTGAGACAATACCGGTTGGACCTTTAGGTCTGATTCCGCTGAAAAGCTGTGAGGATCTGGGTAAAAAGGTAGATGCCTGGCTGGTCGAGTGGAGAAAAGAAAGAGAGAGCGAGCATAAGACCACGATCGCTTTTGCTGGATACCAGAGAGATTCCTATATTATCGGCGCAAAGACTCCGCGTTTCGGCTCCGGTGAAGCGAAGGGAGAGCTGACAGAGTCTGTCCGCGGTGATGACCTCTATATTATGGTAGATGTCTGCAATTATAACATGACATACACGATGAACGGCTTAAAGAACCACATGTCTCCGGATGACCACTATCAGGATTTAAAGCGTGTGATCGCAGCCGTAGGCGGAAAGGGCAGAAGGATCAATGTGATCATGCCGTTCCTCTATGAGAGCCGCCAGCACAAGAGAACGGGCCGTGAGTCCTTAGACTGCGCGATGGCGCTCCGCGAGCTCGTCGACATGGGCGTTGAGAACATCATTACGTTCGATGCGCATGATCCGCGCGTCCAGAATGCGATCCCATTAAAGGGCTTTGAGACGGTACAGCCGATCTACCAGTTTATCAAATACCTGTTAAAGAACGAGAAGGAGCTTGAGATCGACAGTGACCACATGATGGTCATCAGCCCGGATGAAGGCGGTATGGGACGCGCAGTCTTCTTCGCAAATGTTCTCGGACTGGATCTCGGTATGTTCTACAAGAGACGTGATTACACAAAGATCATCAACGGCCGCAACCCGATCGTTGCCCATGAGTTCCTCGGCGCAAGCGTGGAGGGCAAGGACGTGATCATCGTTGACGATATGATCTCCTCCGGCGAGAGCATGCTCGACACCGCAAAAGAGTTAAAGAGAATGAAGGCAAGAAAGGTCTTCATCTGCACGACATTCGGTCTCTTTACAGGCGGATTAAAGAAATTTGATGAGTACTACGAGAATGGCATCATCGACCGCGTCCTGACGACGAACCTTGTTTATCAGACACCGGAGCTGCTCTCAAAACCGTACTATATCAATGTTGATATGAGTAAGTACATTGCGCTTATCATCGACAACTTAAACCACGACGCATCCTTGAGCGATCTCTTAAACCCGACAGGAAGGATCAACCGCCTGTTGGCGAAGTACCGCGCCGGGGAGAGATAAGAATATTGGCAGTGAACGAACCGCAGTGAATTAGAAATTATGTGACCATATAAGAATGCCTGTCCTTTACCGGAAATTTTCCGGAGAAGGACAGGCACTTCTTTATTTCTGGGACTCTTATGAAAGATTCAGCTTTCATCATAGTGACATTGCGATGAGATATGGTACTTTTTGATCCTATATTGCAGGTAGCGCCTTGAGATGTCAGGATATTCGGCTGTTTTGGCCCGATAACCGGAACAGTATTGGAAACAGGAGATGCTGAAAATCCCTTGGAAAATGAAGTGGGAAAAACTGCCAGGGGAAAAAACATTAGACTAATTCACGAATCACCCGTGCTACGAGTGTACGGGAAAGAAGGACTGGTTTTTGGGTCAGAGCCTGGATGCGCTCCTTCATTTCGATGGTGTATCCGATGCAGTCTAAAAGGATCAGATCTGTATCGGCGGGGATCTCCTTTGATGTTGCAAAAACAGCGAGAGGATCGCCGTATGGGGATACAGAGGTCACGTGGAGAGAGTCACAGCAGTCTTTCCATTTTCCGGGCATCTGTGCCTCCTGCTCCTTTGTAGGAATGATGACAGACAGATTTTTCACGCCGATGGCCGGGATCAGTCCCTTTAAGATATGGTCAGGGAAGATAAGGGGGACATTGGAGCGAAATTCAGCCGGAAATTCTCCGGTGCAGAGGAAAAGGATCAGAGAAACGCCCTGCTGTTCGAGATCGTCAATGCAAAGCTGCAGGCGGGGAAGAATGTAGGATTCTCCGAATGTTGCTGAGGTTCCGTCCGTGAGTCTGGACACAAGGACGTTTTCACCGGGACGCGGAACAAACTTTGCGATCTCTTCCTTTGAAAGTCCGTCCAGTGCTCCGGCCTGAATGATCTCAACCGAGTCTCCGAGGATGGGCTGGATCTCAGGAATCAGGTCAACTCTGGGAGACTGGCCGACAGTAATCGCGCCGATTTTTTTCATAGTGATACCCCTTTCAGAATCATTGGTTTGAGGGCTGCCTGTGGCAGTCCACAGGTACATGATACCTTTGCTCAGATATCATCAATATATCACATTTGCAGCCTCAAAACCAGATAAACATTGGGCTTTCCATCTATCAATCCGCACCTTTCGTATATTTCTGTCTCTTCCGAACGAATGTGGACGGCGTCATTCCGAGGCTCTCTGCGGCCTCACGGACGTTTCCGTACTTTTCGTAGGCATGGTTGATATATTCCAGTTCCAGCTCTTCCATAGCGGTTTTCAGGTCCTTTACAGGGTCGAGGACTCTGGACTTTGTTTCCGGGGCGATCTTCTACTGTGAATAAGTGGAGAGCATCGAATGGACCGGGAGCTCTTAAGGACGCTGATCGGGACCTATGAGCCGGATTATCTGATCAGAATGCCGGAGGTTTTCTTAATGACTTGTCGCTTATCAGGTGGTGCATGTCAGGAGGTAAAATAAATTTAACAGAAATTTAGGATTTTCCGCTATCTGGATGTGGTATGATAATGGCACAGAAACGCTGATGTGCGTAACTAATGTGCGCGTCAGCAGTCTGATTGATAAGATATAAGAAATATGCTATAATGAAATGCGGCTTGCAGAGAGGAGACAGCTATGAGAAAGACGTATTTGTACATGACAGCAGTAGTAATGAGCGCAGCTTTGGCGGCCGGATGCCAGAAGGCAGAACCGGTGGAGACAACTGCGGCAGCAGAGACAGTGGCTGAGTCAACCGGGACAGGAACGGCAGAGAATGAGTCCTCTGAAACCAGTGGAACAGCGGCGCAGGACGATGAGAGGCTTGCGAATTATCACCTGCTTCAGGGGGTTGTGACGGGGACAAATGACGAAAAAGGAACGTTTACGCTCAAAGCAGATGATGGTGGAGAATATGTGATCACGACCGAGAATATCGGTGACGTGGAGACCGAGATCGCAGATGACAGTCTTGTTGTGATCGGCTATATCGGCGTCGAGATCCATGACAATATGGATCTGGAGAAAGTCAATATGGTGATCGCGGCACCGGGAGATGATGACTGGACGATCGCATACGCAGAAGGAACGACGACGGCCAATGCGATGAGCACGTTTATGATGGTGACGGCGGATGGAACTGAGATGGGGTTCATGAAGGATGGCTGTCCGATGGATGAAGATGCTCTGGGCGGAGACAGCGGAGCGAAGATCAGCGTTGTATATATGGATTCCGAGGATGTAAGTTTCCCGTTGGAGATTAAAAAAATGCAGTAAAAAATTTAAATATGGGAATCTTTCCCGGAAAATAGCTGGTTATAACGGCCTTCAGTTTGGCTGGCCGGGAATAGGGAATGGCGGCAGGAACAAATTTTAGAATAGAATTGAAGAGCCGTGGAATAGCATGGCTTTTGAGAATCATAACATATCAAGAAGGGAAAAGAGGTCTAAAAATGGCAGATTTATTTCACCGTGTAAGTATTAGAAAATTTAAAGATGAGGCTGTATCAAACGAAGATATCGGCTATATCCTGGAGGCAGCGATGGCAGCGCCGTCCGCGAAGAACCAGCAGCCGTGGGAGTTTTATGTTGTAGAAAACCGTGAAGTTTTAAAACGGCTCGGAGAGTCCAGCCCGTTCTCCGCCCCGGCAGGAAAAGCGCCGGTGGCGATCGTGACCGCATACCGTGAGGAGTGCGATCTACCGGAATTTGCACAGATCGATATGAGCATCATGATGGAAAACCTGTGGCTTGCAGTGGATGAGATCGGGCTTGGCGGCGTATGGCTTGGCGTAGCTCCGAGAGAGGAACGGATGAAAGATGTAGAAAAGATCGTCGGGATCCCGGCGGGACAGCGTGCCTTCGGCGTATTTGCTCTCGGTTACCCGGATGAGGAGCGGACCCAGCAGGATCGGTTCGATCAGAGCAGGATCCATTATGTGAAATAAGATAGAAGAAGGAAAGGGACAGTGTGGAGAGATCCATACTGTCTCTTTTGCTTATGTCAGAAAGAAAATGTTGGCCAGATGCTCAGATGATAAGTGGAAATGTAACCCATGCTACACTGTAGCAATTCATATAGAAAATAAAACGGGATTCCGATATCATGAAGGCAAAGAAAGAGACCGGGAGGAATGATCATGAAGAAATTTTTTGATTATGTCGATCAGAATTTTGATCGCATGATGGAGGAAATGAAGGAATTTTGTTCCCATCGCAGCGTAGCAGGGGACAAGACCGGATTGGAAGAGACAAGAAACTGGATCGACAAGAAGTTAAGTGCAGTGGGAATTCCGCACGAGTTCCAGAAAGTGGAGAATGGAAATGCCTTAATCTCAGCTTCTGTTTCCGGAGAAGATGGAGATAAACATCCGTCTCTGTTATTCTATAATCACTACGATGTCGTGGAAGAGGGAAAACATGAGCTGTGGTCCAACGAGCCGTTCGAGCCGGTGATCCGTGACGGTGTTCTCTATGGGAGAGGCGTGTCGGATAATAAAGGTCCTCTTCTCTCAAGAATTCAGGCGGTGGAAGCGATTCTTGCAGTGGAGGGTAAGTTGCCGATCAATGTAAAATTCCTGTTTGAGGGCGATGAGGAGACGAGCAGCCCGTCTTTATCAAAGTTTTCCAGAGAACAATCAGAAAAGTTTAAAGAATTATCGAAAGCAGATGTCTGCCTGTGGGAAAATGGGCGCCGCGATGAAGAAGGAAGACCATGGGCGAGATTCGGCGTCAGGGGAAGTGTGAGCTTTGAACTGTCGGTAGAAACTGCGAAAAAAGATGTTCATGCCAGAATGGGGACATATGTTCCAAGTGCATCCTGGCGGCTTGTATGGGCGCTTGCAAGTCTGAAAAGTGCGGATGAGAGAATCACGATTGAAGGATTCTATGATGATGTCCTTCCGGTGACGAAAAAGGACGAAGAGATATTAAATGCATTCCCATATAATGAAAAGAGCCAGTTGGAAAAACTGGGAATTACCTCATTCCTGCGGGGAAGCAGTGGGTTGGAGCTGAAAAAGCAGATCTATATGGAGCCATCCATGTCAGTCTGCGGTTTGGAAGCCGGTGAACTTTACAATGGAGCCAGAGGAATCGTGCCGCACAAAGCATACGCGCGGATCGGATTTTATCTGGTTGCGAACCAGTCTCCGGATAAGGTGGAAGAACAGCTGCGGGAACACCTGAAAAAGCATGGTTTTGGAGATGTAAAAGTCGTACGCAGAGGCGGAAATACTCCGGTCCGTACCAGCGTGGATATTCCGTTAAAGGAATGGCTAGAACATTCCGCGGCGGAAGTTTATGACAAACCGATGGTGATCGAGCCGACAGCTCTTGGCGGTGGCCCGGCGATCTATTTTCACCGCGCATGGCCGGATATGCCGATCGTTGGCGTAGGACCAGGAAATACAAATGCAAACCATCATGCACCGAATGAAAATATGAAGCTGGATGACTACAAGGCATCCATAAAACATATGATCGCGCTGATGTATGAGATGGGGAAACAAGATAGAGAATAAGAAATAAAAGAACAGATCTGGTATTTACACATAATACCAGATCTGTTTTACTTTAGATATCAAAGGTGGGATCACGATCAATCCGTAATATGGATGCTGTTGAGTTCCATCCGTTTATTAATGACACGGAGAAAGTCTTCGCGTGCCAGTTCACTGATCAGGCGGCTCACCGTCACACGGTTTGTTCCTATAATAGAGGCAATCTCCTGATGTGTGTAATAATGGCTCAACGGATACCAGGTGCGGTCTTTGCTGGATGCCGGATCGGACAGGAGAACAAAGAAATTTTTCAAACGTTCTTTCACGCATTCGAGAGTTACACTTTCAAGTTCCCGCTGTAAGAATGCCCGCTTATTGCTCAGACTGCGGATGATGGCATCGCGAAACACCTTTTTTTCAATCAGAATATCATATGCATTGGCATCAATTTTATATAAAACAAGATCAGTCAGCGCAGAGGTATAACGCTCTGCGATCGAAAACATTTTTTTATTTGCAAACAGACTTTCCGTAAGAAACCATCCGGCACTGAGAATGTAGGAAATCTTTTCCTGCCCGGTCAGCCCAAACATGGAGTGGGAGGTCGAGCCACTTGCAATATAAGTGATTTCTGTAAGCTTTTGACCGGGTTTAATATAGTAGGTATTAGCAGGCACCTCAATGCGGTACCCATATGTTTTTACAAGCTCGGAAAGCTCGTCGTTGATATATGGTTCGAAATTTACACAGTATTCTCGTTCCAAAGCCAAACACCTCCTTAAAATGCGGGGAATGCCGGGACTCCAGCTTAAAAATATGAAAGTGAAATACATCATACAGTTATGAAAAAGTTTATCATTATGCCTAAAAATTGTCAAGAAGTATAGCTTTATAGAGTAAAACAAGAAAAAATGTAACATTTATTACAATGTGACATTGTTTATAGCGAAATAGTAAGAAATTTTGCTATAGTTAAGCCACAAAAGAAAACCTGATCAGGCCCCTCGAGAAGTCAAGAAGAAAAGGAGTTGTA
>OBIA01001600.1_pt1 | contig 10534 bp, 5 predicted proteins | sample 1519911 | NCBI WGS metagenome assembly OBIA01 (sample SAMN04209236, study PRJEB22552) | human gut metagenome | biome: gut; material: feces | host: Homo sapiens | place: USA: Oklahoma | reverse complement strand
CGTCGATCACTTCAAACGTGACCTCATTGCCATCCTCGTCCTCGAGGGTCATCAGGTCGGGCTGATATTCCTCTTCGGTCTCAGCGGCGGATTTGTTCATATCTTCTGCCATAAGTCACGTTCTCCTGTCAAATATCTAAAAAATGGGATAACTGTCACACCCTGCCCTCTCTGCTCCCTCTGAGCTGTGGGTTCCGGGTACGCCTATAGTGTAGCGTTTTTTTGCCCGCTCGTCAAGATGTTTTTCGCATAGAAATCCAATAACAAATTTTCACGCTTTTCCCTCTCGCTTCCCGGGCCGGAATGTGATATACTATAGCGATAGCTTTTGAAAAGCCATCTTTGCTATACTATATGGACAGGGAGGCCCGATCATGAGAGCCTTGAAAAAAATAATGGCGGCACTGGCCCTGACGGCAGTTCTGGCCGGGTGCAGTGCGGACAATATCCTCTCCAGCATCCAGGGCGGGAAGGCCGGCACGGTGCAGACGGTCAGCCGCCCGGCGGTGGAGTCGGCAGAGCTGCAGTTCACCCACCCGGCGGCGGGGGACACCATCGCGGTGTTCGATACCTCGGCAGGCGTGTTCAAAGCAGTGCTCTTTTCCACCGAGGCCCCACAGGCTGTGCAGAACTTCACGACATTGGCCCAGCAGGGCTTTTACAACGGCCTGACCGTCACCCGGGCGGAGAAGGACTTCGTGGTGGAGGCCGGGCAGGGTGCGGACGGCAAAGGCACCACCATCTGGAACGGAAACCGTTTCTCTGCCGAGACCACCGATAAGCTCCACCACTATTCCGGCGCACTCTGTGCGGCAGCGGACGCCTCCGGCGACTGCGCCAGCGTCTTCTATGTCATGGAGACCCTGCCGGGCAGCAGTTCGGTGACGCAGGAACTCATCGACCAGATGAACGCCGCCGGCTGGCGGGCCGACGTGGTGAACGCCTACCAGACGGCGGGCGGCGCACCCTACCTCGACTACACCGATACCGTCTTCGGGCAGGTGTACGAAGGAATGGAAGTGGTGGACACCATCGCCCAGACCGGCGTGGACGAAACTCAGCGCCCGACGGAGGCTGTCACCATCAACAGCGTGAGCATTGAAACGTATCAGTAAAAACAAAAGGGACGCGGAAGCGTCCCTTTTGCTATATCTGTCGATTGCGGTATCTTTTTGCCGGGAAAAAATAATAAGGAACCCGGGTTGCGGCTCCCAGCGTCTGCTTCGGCCCTTGGTGCGGGCCTCGCATCCTGCTGGCCGCGGCCCCAACAGCTCCTCCCTGTTTCCGCCGCTGGCGGCGGTCGTCGCCGTTGCACATTATTTGCAAGTGGCTTGACCGGCACAGCGATGACCGTAAGCCCAACTAAGTGAAAAGCCCCCTTGGAGGTAGGATCTCCGAGGGGGTTTTTCCTTTTTGGGGTGAGTGGACATGACCCACTCGCATTCTCGATTCTAGTATACGCGATTTATCGGAGAAGTCAAGCGCCGCACAGAAAATTTACGACTCACTTGGGAATCTTAGACTTCCCCCGGGTGCTCCTTCCGCCACTGGATGTAGTCGTCCAATATCACCATCGCCCAGACCGGCGTGGATGAGGCTCAGCGCCCCACCGAACCCATCACCATCAACAGCGTGACCATCACGAAATACGAATAAGAAGCTGGTTTTCCGCCCTCCGGGCGGTGGGACGGCTGCAAAAAAATCACCCGCCAACTGGCGGGTGATCTGCGTTTATAAGGGAAAAGGGACAGGTCAGGTCGTCTTTACCTGTAGAGTGATGGCGATGTAGGTCTTCCCTTTATGGGTCGTGGCTGCTACGCCTACCTTAGTCCATTTACTGGAAAGATTGAAGTTCAGGTTAGAAGCCTCGTTGTTATTGGTGATGCAACCGATGAGATCGTCCAGCTTGGTGTTCTGATAATCGTATTGGGCGATGAGGGTCAGGGTGGAGTTTTTAGAGTCAATCTTTACTTTGTGGTAGACCCCGTATCCTCCAATGCTGCCTTTCAGTTCGGTGTCCAGATTGGTTTTGGCAAGCTCGTCTTTGGCAATATTGCACATCCCAACGTCGTATTCTAGATTTTTGGTGGAGGAGTTGCTTCGGATGGCCTCCATCACCTTGGCTTCGGCTTCGGCTTCGGCCTTCGGGCCGGAAGAACCGCCGCCACCGCTGCAGGCGGTCAGGAGCAGAAGGGTCAGTGCACCGGCCAGAAGCAGGGCAGTCAGCTTTCTCAGTTTTGTCATGTGGGTCGCCTCCAATCGTTTTTGTTTTGGTGAGTCCAGTTGTTTTTTCTCATGAAGAAGCGTCCTCTCCGGCCATCTGGTCAGGGGGTTCTTCTACCCTCATTTTATCGGAGAAGAGCCGGTGCTGTCAAGCTGGAAAACTATACAAATTCGGCTCAGGAAAATTGTGAAAACAAACCGGAAAACGACGATTTTCTGTGGACTTTGCAACAAACTGTCCGGACTTCGCAAAGAAACTTTGCCACAGGGGCGGCGGGGGCGTTCAGACCTCCCCCGGGTGCTCCTTCCGCCACTGGATGTAGTCGTCCAGGATGACCGTCGCACTTACCGAGTCGAGGATGCTTTTCCGCTTTGCGCCGAAGGTGCCGCTCTCGTCGAGGAGGTCAGCGGCAGCGCAGGTGGTCTGGCGCTCATCCCACATCCGGACGGGCAGGCCGCTCCAGATCTCAACGGTTTTGGCCAGCTTGCGGCTCTTGCGGGCGCGCTCGCCCTCGGTGCCGTCCATGTTCAGCGGCAGGCCGATGACGATGAGCTCGGCTTCGATCTCCTTTGCCACCTCGCAGACCCTGGCGGCAACTTTGTCCCGGGCCTTGACGGTGATCTGAGGGGTGATGGGGGAAGTCAGGAACTCGGTGCGGTCGCAGGTGGCGAGGCCGGTGCGGCTGTCGCCGTAATCTACTGCTAAAATTTTCATGCAGGTGTCCTCTTTCTGAGATGATTTTTTCTTCATTGTACCACAGAATAGATGTCGCTGCAATTTTGTGGTACAATGATAGAAAAATGAGGGCAGGCCGCCCACGATAAAAAACTGACCCAACGGAGAGATTCACCATGTTAAAACTACTTTTAGGCGGCTCCGGCAGCGGAAAGACCACCCTGCTGTACCAGCGCATCCGGGCGCGGGCCGAGGCGGGGGAGAAGAGCATCCTGCTGGTGCCGGAGCAGTTCACCTCGTCCACCGAGGGCCGCATCCACCGGGAGCTGGGCGACGCGCTGAGCGGACTGGTGGAGAGCTTTTCCTTCACCAGCCTCGCCGAACATATCCTGTCGGCGGAGGGCGGCTCTGCCGTCCAGACCCTCAGCGACGCGGGCCGGGCCGTGCTGGTGCGCCGCGCCCTCGAGGAACTGCAGGACAACGTCCACTATTACTACCGCCACCGCCGCTCGGCCGCCTTCTGCCAGATGGCCGCCGAGACCATCGACGAGCTCAAGAGCGCGGGCCTCTCGGGCCAGCAGCTCTATGAGCTGGCGCAGGACTGCGGCACCGACAGCGCCAAACTCAGCGAACTGGCCCTCATCTTTCAGGGCTACGAGACCCTGTTGGCTGGGACCGGCATGGACCCCTCCGACCGGCTGGAGCTGGCCGCATCCCGCCTTGAGGCCGCGCTGGCCAGGGGCGAACTGCCGGAGTTCCTGCGGGACAGGGCCGTCTTTATCGACGAGTTCGACACCTTCAACGCCCCGAAAAAGCGGCTGATGGGCGTCCTGCTGGCCTCGCTGCCCACCGTGACGGTGGCTCTCTGCGACGACGGCACCCCGCTCGTGCCGGGGGACATGAGCCTTTTCTCCGGCGCGAAGCAGGTGGCGGCCCAGCTGCGCCAGCTGGCCCGCCGGAACGGCACTGCGGTGGCCGTGCCGGAACTGCTGCGCCGGGATATGCGCCACGCCGACGCCCCCGGCCTTGCCGCTGCGGCCCAGCTGCTGGCCGCGGGCCGGTGTGACCCGCCTCCGGCCTGTCCGGAAATAAAATTATTCGCCGCCCCCAGCCGGGAGGAAGAAGCCCGCGCCGCCGCTGCCGCCATCCGCCGCCTCATGCGGCAGGGCGTCCGCTGCGGGAAGGTGGCGGTGGTCTGCCGCGACATCTCGAAATACCGCGCCGCCGTGAAGTACGAGTTCCGGATGGCGGACATCCCCCTCTACTGCGACGAGCCGACGACGCCCGAGTTCAGCGCCCCGGCCACGGCGGTGCGGTGTCTGCTGGCCATTGCCCGGGGTGCGGAGCTGACGGAACAGCTCACCACCCTGGCCAAGACCGGCCTCTGCGCCCTCACCGAGGAAGAGGTCTGCGCCCTTGAGAACTACGCCTACACCTGGTCGCCCAACGCGGCGGCGTGGCGAGCACCCTTCGAGAAGAACCCCCGGGGCTTCGGCGATGTGGAGCCTACCGACGAGGACAGAGAAAACCTTGCCCGGGCCGAAAAGGCCCGCGCCCTTCTCATCACCGCCGACGACGGCCTGCGCGCGAAGCTCCGCTCTGCCAACGCCGAGCAGATGAGCCGCGCCCTTTACTTCTGCCTGAAGGAGCTGGGCGCGGAGGACGCTCAGGCCGCGCAGGTGGAGGCCATCCGGGCCGAGCGGGGCATCCCCGCCGCCGAGGAAGCCGCCCGGGAGTGGAATGTGGTCATGGGACTGCTGGACGAGATGGCGAGCCTGCTGGGCGGCCAGAGCGTCACCATCCCCGAGTACGAAGAGCTGTTCGGGCTGCTGCTGCGCTCGTCCGACCTCGGCCACATCCCCCAGACGCTGGACGCCGTGGTGCTGGCCAGCGCAGGCAAGATGCGCCTTGACGCACCGGACTATGTCTTTGTGCTGGGCCTCTCCGAGGGCGAATTCCCCGCTGCGCCCGGCGAGACGGGCCTGCTGACCCACGCCGACCGCGACGCCCTGATGGCGCAGGAGATCGAGCTTCCGGACTGCTTCGAGAACCGGGTGGTCCGCGAGCAGGTCTGCTTTTATAAGGCCCTCACCGCCCCGGCAAAGGGCCTCTGGCTCAGCTGGCCGAAGGGGCAGGGCCAGACCCTCTGCGCCGCCCTCGAGCCCATCGTGGAGGTGCTGAGACCGGGTGCGCCGGAACTCGACCTGACCGACCTCGCGGCCACCGCCGCCGACGGCCTCGACGTGCTGGGCGGCGGCTGGCCCCTGACGGAGATCGAACGCGCCAGCCTCACCGAGGCCCTTCATGCCCCCGGCGGGGCGGAACCCGAGGGCCTTGCCCTCCTGCGCCGGATGGCGGGCCGCAGCCCCCGTCAGGTCAGTGACCTCGAGGCGCTGGAAACGCTGCTGGGCCGGCGGCTCCGCATCTCGCCCAGTCAGCTCGAAAAATACTACACCTGCCGCTACGGCTATTTTCTGCAGTACGTGCTGGGCCTGCGCCCCCGGAAGCGGGCGGAGCTTTCCGCCGACCAGAGCGGCACCCTCATGCACTGGGTGCTCCAGATGGCCCTCGACCCCCACCCCGGCCCTGACAACCCCTGTGCTGGCTTACAGCCCTTCCTCGACCTCGACGACGAGGCCATGGCGGCGCTGGCCGGGCTTCTCGTGGATGAGTATGCAAAGCGCTACCTCCCCGAGGACACGGCCCGCTTCGCCTATCTGCTCTCCCGCCTCAAAAAGAGCATGACGGGCCTGCTTTGCTACCTGCGGGACGAGCAGCGCCAGTCCAGCTTCAAACCGGTGGCCTGTGAGCTGAAGATCGGCCCCGGCGAGGACGCCGTGCGGGGCCAGACCTACCGCCTCTCCGATGGCCGGACGGTGCAGCTCATCGGCACCGTGGACCGCGCCGACGAGTGGATCGAGGACGACGGCACCCGCTGGGTGCGGGTGGTGGACTATAAGACCGGCACGAAAAAGCTCGACCTGCGGGAAGTCTACTGCGGCCTCGACTGTCAGATGCTGCTCTACCTGTTCAGCCTGACCCGGGACGCCGACGGACGCTTCACCGGGGCAGAGCCTGCGGGTGTGCTGTATCTGCTGGCCGACCCGGCCCCCGAGACGACCACCCGGGGCAAGGCCGCCCGGAGCATGGAATACAAGCTGGACGGCCTCGTCCGGGACGAGCAGAAAGTCTTCGACGCTATGGACGCCGAGGAGACGGGGCGGTATCTGCCCTTCAGCTTCCGGGGCGGTGTACCCAGCCCCTACCAGAAAGAGAAACGTGCCGACAAGGCCAAACTCTCCCGCATCCAGCTCCATCTGGACGACCTTGTGACCCGGATGGGCGAACAGCTCTACAGCGGCTGCATCGCCGCCGAGCCGCTGGTCACGGGCCGCAGCCCCTGCCGGTGGTGTGACTACGGCTTCATCTGCTGCCATGAGGAGGGCATCGGAGAGCGGGCGCTGGACGCCCCTGCAAAGCCGTTTGAACCGCCAGAAAATTCAGATAAAAAGAAGGAGGAAGACCAGTGAGCGAGACAAAATGGACCCCGGCCCAGCGTGCCGCCATCGATGACCGGGGCGGTGCGCTGCTGGTGAGCGCCGCCGCCGGCAGCGGCAAGACCGCCGTGCTGACGGAGCGGGCCGTCCGGCTCATCACCGACCCGGAACATCCCGTGGACGCCGACCGGCTCCTCATCGTCACCTTCACCAACGCCGCCGCCGCAGAGCTCCGCGCCCGCATCGGGCAGGCGCTGCTCCGCCGCAGTCAGGCAGAGCCGGGCAACACGGCCCTCCGCCGCCAGCGGATGCTGCTGCAGAGAGCCCCCATCTGCACCATCGACGCCTTCTGCCTCGACCTGCTCCACAAGCACTTTCAGGCGCTGGACATCCCGCCGGACTTTACCCCTGCCGACCCCGGCAGCGTGGAGATGCTGCGGAACGCGGCCCTCTCTGAGACGCTGGAAGCGGCCTATCAGGATGCGGACTTCTGCGCCTTTGCCGACCTCTACGGCAAGGGCCGCACCGACAAGGCGGCGGGGGAGGCGGTTTTGCAGGTCTGCGACTTCCTCCGCGCCCTGCCGGACTACGATAAAAAGCTGGACGAGATGCTGGCTCCGTGGCAGGACGAGAACGGCTTTGCCCGCACCTGCTGGCATGATATTCTGATGCAGGAGGCCGCCCGCTCTGCCCGGGCTGCGAAGGAGCTGCTCTGCGCCGCGCTGAACGACTGCAGGGAGGACTTCGTGACTGCGCAGGCCGACGCCGAGGCCAGCAAAAAGACCCCTGCCGCCAAGGAAAAGGCCGTGGCGGCAGTGAACGAGAAGTTCGCCGAACCCCTCGAGCGGCTGGAAAACTCCGCCGCCCTGCTGGGCGAGGTGGAGCGTCTGGCCGGGGCGGGGGAATGGACGCCCCTCTACGACAGGCTGACGCCCTACGTCCTCGGCATGGAACAGGCCCCCGGCCTCAAAAATATGAAAAAGCGGCTCACCGGCGAGCACAAGGACGCCGTCAAGACCCGGGCCGACGAGGCCGCAAAGCTCTTTGAGAAGATCGAAGACCTCATCAGTTGCAGCCTCGACGAAGCCGAGCTTGACCGGAAAGCCGCCGAACCCTGCCTCCGCGCCCTCTTTGCCGCCGTGCGGGACTTTGACGCCCGCTTTGCGGCCCGGAAGCGGGAGCGGCGGCTGCTGGAATTCAGCGACTTCGAGCATCTGGCCCTGCGGCTCCTGCGGGACGCCGACGGCCAGCCCACCGAGCTGTGTCAGGGCATCCGGCAGGGCTACGCCGCCGTCATGGTGGATGAGTATCAGGACACGAACGCCCTGCAGGACGCCCTTTACCGCTGTCTGGCCAGCCCGGCAGGGGATGACCTCTTCCTCGTGGGCGACTTAAAGCAGAGCATCTACCGCTTCCGTCAGGCGGACCCCAGCATCTTCCGGGAAAAGCTGGAGAGCTGGCCCCTCCTGCCCGGCGGCGAAGCCCGCCCCCGGCCCGAAGACGGCCAGCCCGGCGAGAACGCCATGCTGGCGCTGGACGCCAACTTCCGCTCTGCCCCGCAGGTGGTGGCGGGCATCAACTTTATCTTCGAACAGCTCATGACACCTGCTCTGGGCGACACGGCCTACGGCGACGGACAGCGCCTCGTCTGCGGCGCACCCGGCGCGTACGAGGGCAGTGTGGAGGCCCACTTCCTGCCCGACGATGCCGCCGAGACGGACGCACAGTATATCGCCGACCGCATCGAGGCGATGGTGGCTTCCGGTGAGCCGGTGCGGGACGGCGGCACCACCCGCCCGGTGCAGTACGAGGACTGCTGTGTCCTGCTGGCGGCGAGAGGCGACTTTCCGGCCTACGCCGAGGCCCTGACGGCCCGGGGTATCCCGGTCTACGCCGACGCCCGGGAGAACCTGCTGGACGCGCCCCACATCCGCCCCCTCATCGCCCTGCTGCGGGTCATTGACAACCCCGCGCAGGACATCTACCTCGCTGCCGCCATGCTGGGGCCGATGTTCGGCTTTACGGACGACGACCTCGTCCGTCTCCGGGCCGGAGCGCAGACACCCGATCAGCACACCCGCATCAGCCTCTACGGCGCAGTGCTGCAGGCCGTCCAGAGCGAGACGGAGGATGATTTCACCCGCCGGGTGCAGGCGTTCTACCGGCGTCTGACAGCCCTGCGCCGGATGGCCCGGAGCGTGCCGGTGGAGGAACTGCTGGAAGAAATTTTTGTTTCCACCGGCTACCTCGCCGCCCTCGGTGCCATGGAGAACGGCCAGCGCCGCCGGGAGGACGCGCGGCGTTTCGCCTCCTTCTGCGCAGGGGCGGGCGCGGGCGGCATCTCGGCCCTCGTCCGTGCCATCGACGCGGCCACGCTGGCGGGCTCCACCGGGCAGGAGACTGCCCCCGGCGGGGCGCGGCCCGGCTGCGTCACCATCATGACCATCCACCGCTCCAAGGGCTTGCAGTTCCCGGTGGTGTTCGTGGCCGACACGGCCCGGCAGTTCAACGCTGCCGACACCCGCCAGCCTGTCCTGCTCCACCGCGTCTGCGGCGCGGGCCTCCGTCTCCGTCCCGAGGGCGGCGAGGGGGCCTATAAGACGGCGGCCTACACCGCCCTCTCCACGGTCCATGCCGCCGAGATGCGGAGCGAGCAGATGCGGCTTTTGTATGTGGCCCTCACCCGGGCGCAGGATAAGCTGATCCTGACGGTCCCGCTGGGCATTGGCCGGACGTCCAACCCCTTTGCCAAAGCCGCCGCCTTCCTTGCCGCCGGGGCGGGGGAGACCCTGAACGCTCAGGCGGGCAGCTTCGCCGACTGGCTGCGGGCGGCGTTCCTCGTCCACCCCAACGGCGGGCCTCTCCGCCGTCTGGCGGGGAACCTCGAGCTGCCCTTTGCGGACACCAGAAGCACCATCGCCCTCACAGTGCAGGCCGATGTCCTCCCGCCCGAAGAAGCCCCCGCCGAGGCGGAAGAGCCGACCCGGCCCGAGGCTGACCCGGCCCTTGTGGAGACGCTGCGGCAGGGCTTCGGCTGGCGGTATCCGGCGGCGGCGCTGGCGGACATCCCGGCCAAGGTCAGCGTGACCAGCCTCGTCCACGCTGCTGAGCAGACCACCCTTGAGCGCCCGGGCTTCCTCTCGAAGGACGGCCTCACCGCCGCCGAGATGGGTACGGCTCTCCATGCCTTCCTCGAACACGCAGACTTCGGGGCGCTGGCCGCTGTGCGGGACGCAGAGGACGACGCCGTTCTGGATGCCGTCCGCGCCGAGCGGGAGCGTCAGGCGGCGGCGCAGCTCACGCCCCCCGCCATTGCCGGGAAGCTGGATGTCTATAAGATACTCCGCTTTGTGCGCAGCGAGGCGTTCCGCCGCATCTGCGGGGCAGAGGATGTGCTGCGGGAGCTGGCTTTTATCACGTCGCTGCCCGCCGCTGAGGTCATGGCTGCCCAGGGCCGCGCCCTGCCCGACGGCCCTGCCGCCGACGCCGGGGTGCTGGTGCAGGGCATCGCGGACATCGTCCTCATCTACCCCGACCACCTCGAGCTTCTGGACTACAAGACGGACCGCCGCAAGACTCCTGCCGACTTCGTCCGCGCCTACCGCGCTCAGCTGGAACTCTACGCAAAGGCCATTGATAAGCGCTTCGCCCCCCGGCGGGTGACATATAAAGGGATATATTCGCTGGAGCTGGGGGAGCTGATGGAGGTATAAATAAGAAAGCAGGGCGCAAAGCCTCTCCCTTTGGGAGAGGTGTCACCGAAGGTGACGGAGAGGGCAAGGATGCTGACAGAGAAGCACAGGCACAGCGATAGGATCGCTCTGACAAAGAGCCTGCCTATCGCCGTGTGTCGGCTCTGTCGTGCCGGGCTTGCCCTCTCAGGCGATTCGCGCCAGCTCTCCCAGAGGGAGAGCCATTGGCAAGCCGGTTTTGGTCGTGCTGGACGCCGGAGGCACAATATGGCGCAAAAGGGCGGGCCTTGCGCTCAGACTTAACATCAGCTATCATTGTGCCACAAAATTGCAGCGACATCTATTCTGTGGTACAATAAGCATAGGATAAGAGTGCATTTGAAGTAGAGAATGTGCTGCTACACACCCACTGGGTCAAAAGAAATGCGGGAACGGGCACACCCGCC
>OBIA01001572.1_pt1 | contig 10691 bp, 10 predicted proteins | sample 1519911 | NCBI WGS metagenome assembly OBIA01 (sample SAMN04209236, study PRJEB22552) | human gut metagenome | biome: gut; material: feces | host: Homo sapiens | place: USA: Oklahoma | reverse complement strand
CCGATATTTCTTTAAGGGTGGTTTTCTCCTTGCCGCCCAAGAAAAGCGTGGTGTCGCAGTTGCCGACTATGGTATCGGCGTTGTCTTTGTAAATGGCTTTTAGCTGTGACTGGCTCTGCAAGATGATTGACGCGGATATTTCCCGGCTCCGTATCGTTGCAATGAGCTTTTCAAACTTTGGTATCTGCCCGATATTCGCAAATTCATCAAGTAAGCACCTAACATGGACGGGAAGCCGCCCGCCGTATTCATCATCTGCCTTGTCACAAAGCAAGTTGAATAGCTGTGTGTAAAGGATTGAAACGACAAAGTTAAAAGTGTCGTCGGTGTCGCTGATGATGACGAAAAGGGCGGTCTTTCTGTCGCCTATGGTGTCAAGCTCCATTTCGTCGGTTTCCATAAGCTCCCGCAGCTCCTTAATGTCGAATGGGGCTAACCTCGCGCCGCATGAGATAAGTATGCTTTTTGCGGTCTTGCCCGCCGCAAGTTTGTATTTTTTGTACTGCTTGACTGCAAAATGTTCCGGGTCTTTTTCTTCCAGACGTTCAAACATGAGGTCAACCGGGTTCTGGAAATCCTCGTCGTCCTCGCGGGCTTCCGACGCATTTATCATCTCAAGCAGCGTCGTGAAGTTCTTCTCGTCCTCCGGGGCTTCATACCAGATGTAGCCGATTAGCGCGGTGTAGTAGAGCTTTTCCGCTTTCACCCAGAAATCCTCGCCGGATTTTTCCCCGTCGCCTTTGGTGTTGGCGATAATGGTATTGACTAACTTCAAAATGTCCTTTTCGCTCCGCAGATAGGCAAAGGGATTGTATTTCATGGATTTTTTGAAGTTAATCGTATTTAGCACTTTGATACGGTATTTGTACCGCTGTAACATTTTCCCGGTTTCCAAAATCAGTGTTCCTTTCGGGTCAGTGACGATATACGACGTTGGAAAATCCTTTGACGTACATTGCATGAGCGACGGTTTCACAAAGAACCGGGTCTTGCCGCTGCCGGAACCGCCGATTACAAGGATATTTTTGTTTCTTGCGTATTTCGGCTGCTTCGGGCGGCTGTTCATGGTGAGCCGTTCCGTCTGCGTTAAGGGGATATTGTTCTCAAATACCGGGTCGGTGTACGGCTTTATGTCGTCAGCCCCGCCCCAACGCGCCGAACCGTATTCTGTCCCGCGGCGGTATTTCTTCGCGTTCTTGCCTTTGGTGTAGATAATCAGCCGGACAATGACCGCCCCCGCAATGCCTAAAGCTAAGTCTGCCGGGTGGAAGCTCGGCGCGATACTGGAAAAGGCGGCGGTAAAACCGTCCCCAAGATGTAGCAGCTTTGCGCTTGCGTCCGCGCCGGGGGAGAGCCGGACAGCCGCGCCCACTTTATCAAAGAGCCAGACAAAGAGCAGATACGGGAGATTTAGGATAAGCAGCTTCTTGATTTCCGGCTTCATAGCGATACCTCCCTGTCCTTGTTCTTGACCTTTGCCCGTTCCGCGTTTCTGCCCTGTGCAGCTTCTTTGAGGGTAGAGAGCAGCTTTCGGATTGAGGGCTTTTTCTCCTGTGTCAGCTTTTTTGCGGAAAATTCCTTAAAGGCTGCGGTCAGTACGTCCGCGTCCCGCCCCTTGAAGAAAACCAGATAGCGGGGCGGGCTTTCCGTCGCGTCCTTTTTCAGCGCAAAGTCGATACCGTACTTTTTCGCCGTACTCTCAAAGGCTTTGATATTGCCCTCGGTAATCTCAATGTTGGAAACGCCCGCGTTCTGCTTCATAAGCTGCTTTAAGCTCTGCTTGCCCTGTGGCGGTTTTGCAAGCTGCTTTTTGCCCTTTGACAGTATGGCTTTCATTGCCTTTTGGAGCGTCTGCGCGGTCAGCTTCCCGGTCTTGATGTAAAGGGCTATGGTCTTTTCGTTTACTTCGTCCTGCAATTTGTCGCGTCCTCCTTTCGCGTTTCTTTATGGGGCGGCGGTCAGATACGCACCCGCAGCCCGTTCAAGTCCTCGGCTCTGATACCCACAAGATACCAGTTGTCGCCGTACTCAATCCGGGTCGGCTTCCACTTGCCCCGCACGAATACGTCAAAGCACTCGCCGCAATGCAAGCCCCCGTAGTAGCTGTTTAAGTCAAAGCGGATGTCGTAACGGTCGGTGCGCTCGTCAAATACCAATGCTCCTGTCATTTTCTGTGCCATAATAAAATCCTCCTTTTGTGGTTGTGGGTGGTTACAGGCTTTCGCCCTCATTGCATGAATAATAGTCCGGGTCGCCGTACTGCGGCTTTTTCGGTGACAGTGCGCCGCTTGCCATGTCATGGGCGACAAGGGAAGTGTAGTAGTTGCCGATTGTGGACGGGGCGTTGAAAAGGGCGGCTTTCAGATATTGCTTGATGTTGCGGATTTTGGTTGTGTTCTCCCGCATACAGTCAAGCACAAAGCGGATATGCTCGCCGTCTAGTTTCATAAACTTTGACTTCACAAGCTCTGCCGGGTAGTCGTCCCCCGCAATCCGTACCCGCTTTCTGGCGGTGCATACGGTTTCAAGCATGAGGTCTACAATCTCGTCCAGCCTGTCACTGTCAAACTTCATGTCCTGTTTGAGAATGTGGTAGTCGATATTGTCCTTGATGATTTCCCGGTATATATCAACTGCGCTCTGTGCTGCCGCTTCCGTTCCTTTCCGTTCCGGCGGCGCAGCCGCTTCTCTGCAAGGAGAGGGGTTAGGGGAAAGGATAGGAATGGAATGGGTACTTGATAAATCTGTATTTGATTTTTCTTTTTTTGGTAAGTCAGTTCTTTGTATATCTTTATTTAATTGCGTTGGATTTTCCAACGTAGGTTTTTCCAATGTTGGTTTTTCCTGCATTGGATTATCCAATGTTGGATTTTCCAATGTAGGTAAATCCGGCGTAGGCGGCTGCGGCTGCTCGAATATCACATAGTCCGCGCCCCGCAAGCGTCCTTTCTCGTCGCGCTCCCTTGAACGGACGATATACCCGGCGCGTTCAAGTTCCTTAATGGCTTCGCGGATAGCGTCTATCTTCTCCCGGTTGATAAGGGATAAGCCTTTCAAGGTGTAGTCCCAATCTTCGGGGAGTGACAGCATTTGCGACAACAGCCCTTTTGCCTTTAAGGAAAGCTCCTTGTTGCGTAGGTGGTGGTTGCTCATTACGGTGTAGCCCTTGTTCCGTTCCACTCTGAAAACTGCCATAGTTCATAGCTCCTTTGCTTTGGATTTGTTACGCAGTAGAAGCGCGGTTTCGGGGGATAAGGTATAAATCCCTTTCCGCGCCAGATACGCGCCCGGAAAACCGCTTGTAGCAAGGCTTTTTCTGCCCCTACTGCGTAACAAAGGGCATGAAAAAAGCGGCGTTCCTGTTCTCCCATGTAGAGAGTAAGAAACGCCGCTTCTGCGTCGTATTCAGTTTTTAGTACAATACCCTGCTTGTCCGTCGCTCGAAAAACCTTGATTTTCCAGTGTTTTCAAAAGTATCGTTATCTAACGTCAGCTTTCCAAAGACCAAGTTTCCAGAATATGATAAAAGACATTGAAAGCGGTCTGATAAACTGCGTGATTACGAAAGATTTATCCCGTCTGGGGAGAAACTATCTTGATTGTGGGTTATATCTGGAAGTTTTCTTCCCAGAGCATAACGTGAGGTATATAGCGGTCAATGACGGCGTAGATACCTTGAATAAATCTGCTATGGACATCACGCCTTTCCGCAACATTTTAAACGAAATGTATGCCGCTGACATATCTGTTAAGATAAAATCGGCATATCGGGCGAGGTTTCAACAGGGGAAATTCATGGGAACTACCGCCCCTTATGGCTATATCAAAGACCCTGCCGACCACAACCATCTGCTGATAGATGATAAAGTGGCACATGTTGTAAAAGAGATATTCGACCTTGCATTAAAAGGGAATGGAGTTGCCAAAATTTGCAGACATCTTAATAAACAGCATATCCTACGCCCTGCCGCTTATGCGGCGGAGCGTGGCGAAACAGGCTTTGAACGTCATTTTGAGGGGAACGAGGACAAACGCTATATTTGGAGTGGGAACAGCGTGAGGAGCATTTTAAGAAGCCCGATATATGCGGGAAATCTTGTAGGCTACAAACGGATTGCCGCCAATATGAAAAGCAAGAAACGCCCCTCTAAGCTGCCCGAAGAATGGGAAGTGATACCCAATACCCATGAGGGAATAGTCACGCAGGAGGAATTTGATATTGTCCAACAGCTTATTACAAGTCGTAGGCTTCCACAGAACAAGGGAGGATTTGTAAATATTTTTGCAGGCGTTATCAAGTGTGTGGACTGCGGATGTGCTCTGCGGGCAATGAACGTACACAGGAGGAAACGCCCAGAGATTATCGACTGTGTACAGTATTCATGTAATAATTATGCAAGAAACGGAAGAAGCGAGTGTAGTGCCCACAATATAGAAGCAAGGGATTTATTCAATGCCGTTCTTGCCGACATCAACTGTTTTGCGGATATGGCAGTGAATGATGAAAAGGCGGTCAGGGCCATAGAAAAGCGGCTCACGGAAACAGACCAGAGCAGGGCGAAAGCATTAGAGAAAGAACGTAAGAAGCTGAACAAACGCCTTGCGGAACTGGACAGGCTGTTTTCCTCTCTCTACGAGGATAAGGTCATGGAGCGTATTACCGAGCGGAATTTTGAGATGATGTCGGGGAAATACCAGAAAGAGCAGCTTGAAATTGAAGCAAGGCTGAAAGAGGTGACGGAAACTCTTAATGAAAGCTACGAGAAATCACGGGGAATCCGTGACTTCCTCGCCCTTATCCGAAATTATCAAGGCTTAAAAGAACTGGATGCAACAGTTATAAACGCACTCATAGACAAGATACTTGTTTCGGAGCGTGAGAAGATGGCAGACGGAACAGTGAAGCAGGAAATCAAGATTTACTATAAATTCATCGGCTTTGTCGATGAATTACATATCATACCTACAAAACGGTGGGCAGCAATGCCCGCTAAAAATTGTACGGTGTGCGGCGTTGAATATGTCCCGGGCTCTGGTGCATCAAGGTATTGTCCTGCTTGTGCCAAGAAGATACGGAGGGAGAAATCAAACGAGAGCAAACGCAGGAGCAGAGAACAGAAAAGGATAGCATGTATGAACTGTCCGCAAAAAATGACCGACTTATAATGAAGAAGGAGGACAATCATATGTTGAAAAAATCTTTAAAGAAACTCATCGCATTAACACTTGCAACCGTAACGGTAGCGACTGGTAGCATCGCAGTCAGTGCATCCACTCTGACACCCAAGAAGTCCCACAGCGAAGCTCAGATTACTGAGTATGTGGATTACTTCAACGATATTACAGACAGATATGCATTCCGTCCAGACGGGTATGTACCTACTGGTTCGGATGGTAGTTATCATAGTGGAATGGCATATAGGTCATGGCAGATGACAACACTGCTTCAGAACACCTCAGGCATCACATCCGAGCAGAAAGCTGATATGAAGAAAGCAGCAGCCACATGGAAAAGGTCTTACTTATCCGAGCGAATGCTTTACATGTACCAGACTAAGTGGTCAAATAAAATGTATTATTACCTTGATGATGACAGAACATCTAAAAGTTGGGCATCTAAGTACAAAGCTAAAGCTAAAAAAACATATACTGAGGTAAATGCTTTTATATCTAAGAATGCCAAGCACAATCCGAAACTTGCAGGTGAACTGAAGAAGTTCAACAAACAGCGTCTTAACATTTATAACAAAGCCATTGACAACTGGTTCTTCAAAATGACAAAGAAGCAGAAAGCTAAGTATATAAGCCCTATCTGTGGAAGTGGAAGAAAACCTCAGGCATCTATTATAGAATATGTGGACGCTATGTTTAGTAAGTCAAAAATGTCATCAGACCCTTGGTATAGAACAATGTTTGGTGCAAGTTGTACAAAACACATTGCAGTTGATGATTATGCTGACACTAAGTTATATGTTCTCAAGACACTTAAAATTCATGGTTATGACTTAAATCCAAACGGGGCAGGTAACGTATGGGTTGACCATACTCAGTGGCAGAAGTGGTAACCCCCACCCTAACAGGGACAGGCGCAAGCCTGTCCTTTCTTTTTGCGTTCACAACCCCTACAAGTCAGCCCACTCTCCTTGGGACATTCCAAATGTACAGGTAGAAGTAAACACCCTACCTATGATTCAATTTATCCAAGGGTACTTCGCACTAAAATAGTAGTAAAGGTAAAAAAGGAAAGGAGTTGTCAAGAAATGAAGGCAAGGTCATTAAGGGCACTATTACTGGCTTCCAGTTTAATATTAAGTGTGGGTACGACAGCCATGCCAATTATGGCGGTGGACATAGCACCCGACACATCGGATTCTGGAATCAGTATAGATGCAGATGATGGGGGTAATGATCTATTCATTACAGGGAGCAATACTATTAAACCTGTTGGTTGAATGGGGTATTGATGATAGATATAATATATAATTCAAGTCATATTTCAGGGTAGAGATGCCCTGTATTTTTTTGCTGTAGATACAGTTTCATATCTTAGTCTACAACATGAGTGGGGTACTGCATCAAGTATCTACAGTTCACTTCTTTCCCTTTATCAGGGGTACTTTCTCATCTATCCAGTAGTTTCCCTGCAACTACCCTACCATATATTGTTTTTTGGTAGATATCTTTCAGCCTTCCAGTATTTCTGCCAGTATCCTATCTCTCTCCTGCTTTTATTTTCCATGATGATGAGATTCTGTTTCGGGTACATCAGTCGATACTAAATTAAATAACAAGTAGCTTAGAAAAGGTTTTTGAATTTCAGGAAAAGCTTGGTTTCTCTAGGTGTTATCCAGAAAAGGGTATGTGAGTTCTGAAAAGATGACGAATAGAGACACAGGATTCTTGGACATTCCATTGACGATTAAAGATGACGAAGACACAGTTCGGAAAGGAGAAAATGATGGTACTTACTCTGGTTAAGCAGTTGGAAATTGCATGGACTGCACTGTCTGGCAGTGATGACCCAGATGATGAGATCCGTATAGCGGCACTGGATGAGTTGATAGCATTACTCTTTTCGGAAGTGTGGGATGGAAAAAAGGGAGCCGCCTTTGCTGAGACGTATTTCGACATCCCAGATAAGGAAATAAGTCATAAGCTGGGTATTTCTCTTTCCACCGTCAGAAGCAACCGTCAGTTGGCATCCAGAAAGCTCTCTAAGCTGGTTGGTAGCGATATTGTAGAAGTAATATGTAATGCCCCTGCCAGGCAGGTAAGGGACAGACTTGTATTTCTGCAAATGTTAAGATCACCACCCTCATGGGTAGTGGTTCCCAACTCTGTATGGGAGATGAATGGGGTATTGCAGGATAAAAATGCATCTCTCAGAAAGTCTTTTCCATTAAAAGATTGTAAAGCTGAGATTGCCTTTTTACGGCAGTACACGCTCTCCCATATTGAGAAATCACTGGAAGGTTTAAGTAAAGAAAAATTATCGTTCCTACTGCATCTTATGGGTTCAGAAGATGTGACAAGGGACAGGGTACTTTTATTTTACTTATTGCATCACAGGAAAGGAGGTGAATAAAATGAGCCAGCATAAGAGACATAAAAAAGTATATGTGGTATGCAACGTAAAACCTGATTTAAGTTATGACAACGACCATCGCATGTACGATGAGGTTGTCGGTGTAGATGAAATAGTATCTCTACCTGCAAGGCTTCAGACTGGAGATAAAGTAATCGTCGGTGACATCTTTACTACATTTCCAACCTATGACTTCATGCTGACATTCTTAGACTTTGCACTGAGAAACGGGATTACTTTTGAATCCACACGCCAGCGTTACTTATGCTTTTCAGCGGCACGTCCGTTACCTTATAAGGTGACCCACTACCTGCTGGAAATGCAACAGTTAAGAAACCAGTTATGGAATATGCGTGCACGGTTTGGTATACGCAATGATGATTCTGTTCAGGCTGATAGCTTTTACAGAAAATGTGACTGGATTGTTGGTCGTGTAGTTTCGATCACACTGTCTACAGACGGCATTCTGCGAAGATAATATTTAGTCATAGCAACATAATAGCAGTTCTGTCAGGTAGCTTCTGCCGACAGAGCTGCTATTTGGCTGTGCAGGGCATTTTCAGGTGTCCAGTGTAAAGTTCTGCGAATGGGGTATTATCCTGCTCACAGCGGCAGATACGGGGTATAGTCTGGATGTCGCTTTTTCCGCAATATGCGACCAATGGGGTATTCATGGGCATTCCCAGTGTTCCCAATATAAACTGCGACCTTTAGAGGGTACGAAATGCGACAGGAGGGATTTTATATGTCAAAGAAAACCAGAGCGTTAAATAAAGAAGAGTACAGATTAATTATCGACTGTATCAAAAAAGGTTTTGATATGCCTGGGGGTACTGCAGTCAAAGCAAATCCCAGAATCGCTATGGCACTACAATGCGAAGCGTTACTGGGACTTCGTATCAGTGATATTCTCCGCTTGAGGTTAGATCAGTTTATAGCAGACGGCAGTAATTATTTCGTAGAGGTTAAGGAACAGAAAACAGGTAAGACTAAGAAGTGTTTTGTTCCCTTGGAGTTGTACTGTACCATCCGTCAATATGCAGATGAGTGGGGTATCGGACTGCATCAACCGTTGTTTGATATTACCCCCAGAAGCGTACAGCGGCATCTGGGTAAGGTGTGTTCTTATTTAGGTCTTACCCAAGTTTCTACCCACAGTTTCCGAAAATACTACGCTACTGATATTTACAAGAGGTCAGGAAGTAATATTGATCTTGTGAGGCAACTGTTAAACCATTCAGATTGTAAAACAACACAGCGATATATTCGGGTAGATCCGCAGGAACTGTCCAAGGCTGTTGCTGAACACTGTAGAGATGCTTTAAAAAATGATAGCTAGTTTTCCTGCACCGTAGTTATATCAAAAACATTATCCCTTATATCAAAAAGAATAGCATTCCTCTACAGTGCTATTCTTTTTTTGCTTAGTATAGTTTTTTTCTGATCCTACTGCCTGTTTGTAATCGTAGTTTGTTTAAAACATTCTACTTAATACCTTAGATGCTCTATCTCTTATGTCTTTCAAAAGAGACAAAATAATTATGAAATGCGAGGTAGAGCATTATGAGAAATATTTTGTCACAGTCGTTAATTAATGAATTAGATGAGTTAGATCAGTTGACTTCATCTGTACTTCATGGTAACTTGCACTACGATGAAGTACTTGAACAGTTAAACATGACAAAACGAGAAAAAATTTTAAAGCAACATCCATATGCAATTTATTCAACTGATAACGGTACAGCATGGCGTACTTATTTACCTGCTACTGAGGAACATGGTTATCGCAAGCCAGTCAGAAGAAAGAACAAAGAAGATGTAGAAAGTGCTGTAGTGAAGTTCTACACAGAACTTTGGAAGTCCCAGCGTGATGAAGTATTAACCTTTGAAAAAGGGTATGAGACATGGATCAGGTATAAAAATGATAATACCAGTACTAAAGCAAAAACCATTCAGGAATACATTAACGACTGGAAAAGATTCTTTGCTGATTCTAAGTTATCAAAAATGCCAATCAGATCCATTACGCCTGTCGACATTGATGACTTCTATCTAGCAGTCACAAAAGATTTACAGTATACCAAAAAGGCTGTATCTAATGCACGAGGTATATTAAATGGTATCATGAACTATTACGTTAAAAGGGGTATTATTCCTCAGAATCCTGCCAGAGATATTTCTCTCAGAGATTACAAATTTAAGCCTAGGAATAACCAGAATACGAATGTATATCCCGAAGAGGATGTCCAAAAGCTATTAAAGTACTTAAAGTATTCTGTAGAGGATGATGCTTATACCCTTGCCATTCAATTATCTTTTTATTTGTACATACGAATTGGGGAAACAAAGGCTCTTAAATGGTCAGATGTAGATTGGAAGGAACAGACAATATCCTTGAATAGACAGATTACTGCTCACCGCCCTCTCAACAGTGATTTAAGCCTTGGAAGTCATACGGAAGTAGAATATGAGCAGATGAAAGGAAATTGTTCTTCTGGGTACAGAACAGAACCATTACTTCCAGAAGCTATCAGAATCTTAAAGAAAGCACAGGAGATTAATCCTGACGGTACATATATCTTTGAGGGAAAGAATGGACGCTGTCTTACCACTGATACATTTAACAGACGTTTGAGAAAGTATTGTGACGAGATAGGCATACAATATTATTCAAGCCACAAGATACGTGCATATAATGCTTCTATAAGCTATGATGGAACAAATTTAGCAGAAATACAACGCCTGATGGGACATAGTTCTTCAGCTACAACTTTTGGATACATCCGTAATGTTCATCATGATAAAATAAAAATTAGCCCTAGACTAGGACTGCAGGGGGATGAAAAATTAAAATAGCTATTTTAGTAGCTCAGATTGTAAAAATTGTGTTCAAGTGTGTTCAAAACCTATAAGCAAAAAAATAAGAGAAACGTTGATTTTACAACGTTTCTCTCACTTAAGATCATGCCGCAGACCGGAATCGAACCGGTACGGGTATCACTACCCACGGGATTTTAAGTCCCGGGCGTCTGCCAGTTCCGCCACTGCGGCATATGGAACCTATAGGGCTCGAACCTATGACCCTCTGCTTGTAAGGCAGATGCTC
>OBIA01001571.1_pt1 | contig 10725 bp, 11 predicted proteins | sample 1519911 | NCBI WGS metagenome assembly OBIA01 (sample SAMN04209236, study PRJEB22552) | human gut metagenome | biome: gut; material: feces | host: Homo sapiens | place: USA: Oklahoma | reverse complement strand
GAGCGTTGAAGAAAAAGAAGAATTAAAGGAAAGAGCTGCAGAACTTGGAGATTCGATCAGTTCATATGCTAGAAAAGTACTCTTCCAAGAGGATAATACAAGCGACTACGTAGATAATACAAATGTATTACAAGAGAAAGATGAGCGTATATCAGACCTTAAAACTCAAATAGACGACTACAAGAAGCAAATTGAGCAACTGCATACGATTATTTTGGCAACTCAGAAAGATAATCAGTTGCTGATTGAACAGAAAGCGAAGAGATGGTGGAAGTTTTGGGAATAGCTTTGAACATCTCATCTTTTTTAACTTTATATACATAAAAAGTCCTCGAACAAACAGCTCAAGGACACACTAAATCCCTAGAAGACAAGAGTCCTCTAGGGATTTTTACGCTCTTTTTTTGATTAACGAGTATTTTGAGGCTAAATGCCGACTATCCTCGTCGTCCAACTATTCACAAATGAAATATGCTAATACATTTGCCATAACGCTGAAGAAGAGGTCAAATAAGTTGCTCACGACTCTCACTTTCTATCCTGCTCGGTAGGTTGTGATCAATTATCTTAGCTCATTTGCTTTCAATTTCTTTAGGGGGATAGTGGACGTTTTTTCTTTTATATAGATTGGCTAAAATAAATTCATCTGTTTCTTATACGTTTTTCAGAAATTGTATAAATTTCGTTATCACTTCTCTTACCAATAGCAATGACTTCAATAATTTCAATTGCATTGACAGTTTCATGAAAAACAATTCTCAGGCCCAGTTTTTTGTGTTTTAACTTCCTGTAACCTGCTAAATTACCGTGAAGAGCCTCTCCGGCAAGCATCCCTTGATTTTCTAACTTGATAAGTGACTTTTTAACATGAAGACGTTGACTATTATCTAATTTATAAAAATCATCTTGTGCTTCAGGTATCAATTCAACTTTATAACTCAATCCCAACCATCCTCTACATTTTCCAAACCTTCACGCCAATTTGAACCAAGAAATTCATCAACAGTTAAATTTTTTCGTGCTTCAAGTTCAAATGGAATTTTACGATCACGTCTGATTTTATTGAAATATAAATTAATTGCTGTAGTATAGTCAAGTCCAATCTCGTTTAAGACCTCACCGACTTCCTGTTTTAATTCAGAGTCAATACTTAGATTCAATCTTGCTTTTGTAGTTGTAATAGCCATTTAAATCACCTCATCTTTTTGTGTATATTATACACAAAAAAACAGATTTCTTCAAACTATTTTTTTCTCGTTGATAATTTTTCTGTATAAATTGTTAAAAAATAATGCTGAGATAGTCATTCTGAGCTATTTTCAGATCAAAGCACGGACAATATACCGCTAAAAACCCCTACAGCGTCAATGGTTTGCGCTGTTTTTTAGTTTATTCAACAACTTTCGGAAAAAGATCAATTTTTCGGAAAAATACTTTCCTAAGAGAAAGTATTTAAAAAGTTCCGAAATCTCATGGTCAAAAATAAAAATATCCTTGTAGCAATTCAAGCTGCAAGGATATTTTTTATAGTCACATTAACTTTTATTTAACGTATCTCCAATAAAAGGTTATTCCTGTAGATGTTGGGTTATCTCTATCTACAGCAACCACGTATTCCATTCCCCAACCATGTCTAGCCGCTACAAGAAAAGTATCGTTAGAAAAATATTTTATGGCTGAATACACATCACCTACAAGAGGGAGCATTCCTGCTAGAGTCCCAACTGGATCATTAGAATATACTATCCTTTTAACTTCTGAGGGACTTAATCTTTGTATAACAGTCCTCATAACAGTTCTATCCATTGAATTTCCTTCAATTTCAACGAAGTTTAAAACATCTTTAGTAATTTGTTCTTGTTCTTCAACACTTAAATTAGAGGAATTGAATAAATCCTGTAAACTATAAACTTTACTTTCTTCAAGAACAAGTCGCTTAGTCTGGAGTCTTGCATCATGAGATTTTGGTGGGTGTGCCACATTTTGCGCAAAGGCAAGAGACGGCGAAGCGAGACTAAAAGTTAAGATACCTGCAGAAATAGCAACTGCAAAAAATTTAGTAGTTTTCATGAGCTTTTCTCCTTTTTATTTGTATTCGCTTACATTTTATCATATAATGTTATTATAGTAAAGAAAGAAGGTGTCATTATGTTAAAAAAATATTTTTCAAAATATAAATGGACTGATTTATTTTGGATTCTATTTGTGATTTTGACATGCATCTATGTAGGAAACCATGATTTGCTTCCTCTTAATCATCAAGAATTCTCTCTTCGTGGTAGTTTCTGGGGATTTATACTTGCATTATTTCACTTACTATTCATTGATAAATTTTTCATCTCTAATCGGAAGTAAAACGATACTAGGTAAAAACTCAATTTCAGGAGAAAATAAAGTAAATCTCCCCACAATAAAACGCATAGTATCAAGGTTCTTCAAAACCTAATATTATGCGTTTTTTGATCCTAAAGACTTTTCCCTATTCTTGTTTATTTTGTTTATGAAGGCTATCGTCCATATCTGAGGCACTGTGACACTAAAAACTAGGTCAGTCTCATAGAAGAAGACGAAAAGTCAACCGATCTATTACTCACCCAAAGCAGGACTTTTTCTGTTACTTTTTTGGAAATAGTAACGTTTATACAGCTTTGACACTTCGTATCAAAGCGCCAAACACACTCCGAGGGATTTTACAGAAAGCAGAAAAGGAATGATCTTATAACAGATCATTCCTTTTCTCTCTTTTTCTCTAAGTAATTATATACAATGTACGACGAAGTCGTCATTGCAATGCTTATCCACCACCTAAAGGGAACTTTAAACAACATTGCAAAGAGAAAGAATATAAACAACGAAAATACGTTATACCCAATTAATTTTATTATATATCTCATGATTAAAAGTTAATTCTTCCGTTGTTAGGAACGGCATCATTTTGATCCCATAATTTTGCTAAATAAGTCCCCGGTGATAATAAATTCATAGCGAATTCTAAAACAACATCATTTACAAACCAACTACCTAGATATCTAGAAATTGCTGAACGAATAGCACTTTTTGCTGCATGTTTTCCTTTTACTTTAATTAGATTTGCAAGGCCTGCAGTACCTCCTCCTAATAGTATAGATATTGTAGTATCTAATAGAGCACCCATTTGATCAACTGTAATACCTTGCCAAGCTGCTCTAAATGGAGAGTATGTAGGTGGGATTGTATAATCGCCTTGTAATTGTCGGTTAATTACTTCTTTGATCCATTGTTGTGAGACGCTTGGATGAAGAGATTGGATTTCGTTTGAAAGTGTATTGATTTGTTCTTCTGTTAGAGAAGTGACAGGTTGAAGTTCCATATTTGTTTCAATTTGTGATACTTTTTCGGAAGCGTATACAGTTGAAATACTTGGAATCGTTGATATAATTAACATAATTGACGTCAAAAAAATCGAAATAAATTTCATTGATTTTTTCATAGTTAGCTCCTTTCTTTAAATGTATTTGTGTAATAAAATTAGTTTGCTTAGAATTTTAGATATTATTGTTTTCCGTGTTTCATCCTTTCTAATCTAAAACTCTTTTTCAGGTCTATTATAACAAAACAAAAGCAAAATGTAAGCGCTTATATAACGAAAGTAGTTTCTAAAAACTTTGAAATTCTTAACGCAATTACAACAGACGGTTCTACTTTTTCTTCAACGTCTAACGTTACATAGAGATCGACATCAAAATTATTAATAAGCTTTATATCAGCCTTATCATAAAGATGATTTTTCTTAGCAACAGCATCTTTACTCTCATGCGTCAAATACAAGTAGGTGTTCTCAACGTTCAGAACAACTTGCACCATTGCTAAACTCTTTTCGCCAAGTAGCAACTTAATTTTCTTACGAACGCTATCTGCAGTAACTGGATTTTTAGCAATGTAAATCACATGATTTTTCGGAAAGTTGTTTTTTGTAGAAAAAAGGCGTTTTTCTTCAAAAAGATGGCATACTACTTTCGTAAGAAAAAACTAGCTTAAAAGGCTAGCAAGAAAGAAGGTAAGAAAAAATGAATTTGTCCGAAATGTACAAAGGATTTGACGATTTGATGAGAAGACATAACGAATATGTTGTATACGAAAAACCGCTAGCCGAAATGAATAACGGGAAAATTGTATCTGGTAGCAAGTATATCGTTATTGCTCCTGCTGCTGTTTTGGATCAACTAGAGAAAGAGGTGGCTGCGTTAGAAAGAAACGCAAACGAAGGACATTCAAACAATGCCATCACAATCGGCCGACATAGATTGCGTTCTGCATCGTCTTTTGCTTTATCGATCAAAAACGCTAAACATACAGACACAACTTCAGTAGAAAACTGTCTTGATATGCTTCGTAGAAGTTACGACAAAAATACTGAAAGAGAACTGGAAAATCATCTTATCATTCTACAAGAACTACATTTTGCAAAAAATCAAACAACAGACGCAGAAGAATTGAAAAAGTTGGTCGTAGATAATGAAATCGAAGATAAAAGACACAAGTCAACGCTAAAAGAGTTGTCTGAAAAATACGATACAGCAATTGAACTGCTATCTAAGTACGATAAAAATAGAGCTGTCCGCGTCTCTTCGCAAACTGGTTGCAGCTATCGCCTTAATTATTACGATCATGAAAAAGATAAACGAAGCCACGTTTCGATTAATAATTTAGTAATGATTGATAGCGAGATTCCAAGTGTTTCGTTGGAACATACAGCAAGACGAAAAAAAAGAAATGATACGAAACAACCGCTAATTGAGTTAGGCACTCTCTCGATTTATGAGCCGTTGGAAATCTCGTATGATGAATATGTTTCAAATAGCAAACATTAACTAGAGTAATAACCTAGTTAAAATTGGGAGGGGGTTATGTCCTCTCTCATTTTTGTCTGCGTGGTTCGCGGACAAATCGCACGCTGATTCGTGCGACGGGCGAAGACCATTTTTTGCTGATGATTTTAGCGCAGCTGAAATCATTTTGTTAGCAAAATATGGGCAAGCAAAAATTGCGTGGAGCAATTTTTCGGTGCGTTGTTCGCACCGATTTTTTCGAGGCCACAAAAGTGGGTCGAAAAACGCAGTGAATTTTTTGGACCATGATGGGCCAAAAAAGGGGTGCAACCCAGCTCTCCGCAGGAGCGTTTTACCTTTGTACGTCGCGAAGCGATGTCAAAGGTGCAAAAACGTTACTCTTTGGTAAAGAGTAACAGAAACGCCCCGCTAAATCCCGACTTTGGATTATGATTTTTACGTCTGTTTTTAATCGACAATATCGACGCAGATTAGCGATAGCGCTGCGGCATAGCCCGCTTTTCGGGCTACATTGCGCTTTTTTAAAGCTGATTAATGGTTTTATATACTAGTCCACGTTTGATCTAAAACATGGTCTTCTATATAGTCCATTTTTTAGATAAATCATGGGCTTGTATATGTTCCATAATTTTATCATTTCGTGGTCTACTATATATCCCATTATTCTATATTTTCATGGTCCTCTATATAGTCCATTTTCTACTCAAATCATGGACAACTACGTAGACCATTATTTGTATTTTTCATGGACTTATATATAAATCCACGAAATGAACAAAACATGGATCTCTATATCTATCCATATTTTTATTAACTAGATTATTAGCTTAGTTAAATTCTTTGAGTATAGCGTTTTTTCTTCTGTTTTGTCTTTTTTTTTAACAAAAAATGGCATACTATGAGTAGCCATTCAAAGGTAGGTTTAAATCATGAATAAAACAATGACATTATCTTTTAAGACGAATCCACGTCAAACTAACATAAGACACAACAACCGCGAACTGACGGAAAAAGAGTTTATGAGCGACGCTCACAAGCATATCGAACGTGAAAAATCAAAATACAATATTCAGATTTTCAAACGTGATATAAAAGACGTTTATCACGAACTCTTTGATGATGCGCTGAATACTTACAACGCAAAGCAAAAGCGGAAAGATCGCAAAATTGATGACTACTATAAACACGTCCAGAAATCCAAAAATTTGGACCTTCAGAGGGAATTCATCGTGACCGTCGGAAACAAAGCTGATTGGGAAAAATTGAGCTTTGAAGAAAAACAGGAGGTCGGAGAGGCCCTAGAACGCTACGTTTGCGATTTTAACGAACGACACGATAATATGACCATTTACAACGCAATCGTTCATCTGGACGAAACTGGAGCCCCTCACGCCCATTTTAACATCATTCCAACAGCAACTGGCTATAAAAACGGACTTGCGGTGCAACCTTCTTTCCGAAAGGCTCTGGAACAAGAAGGATTCGGTCCAAGTGGACGTGAACAATTCAAAGCGTTTCGAGATGCAGAAATTCATCGTCTACATCAGTTTGTCCATGAAATTGGAATCGATAGAAAAGCTGGGCAGACAAACGATATCAAGGATATGCGCGAATATAAGGACGCGATGGAATATATTGAGAATCGAAAATCAAGTCAGATCGTGAAAATGCAACGAGAAGAACAAGCTCATGAAGAGAAGATGCACGAGCTAAACGAGCGATTGAGGCAGCAAGAAGAAAAATTTCAAAAGCGAGATCAGGCATTTGAGGACCGCAAGAGGCAACAGGCTAGAGAGATTAAGTTAATTAACGATGAGATCATGAGCAAGTCTGAAGAGCTTGATATCGAAATGATCAAAGATGAAACAGTCAATGCGATGCTGATGATGCAGCTGATAGCGAATAAGCCGATTGATGATAAACGGAACTATCGAATCGAAGAACGAGGCTTCGGAAAGGAAAAACAACGCTATGTTATTGTCCCAGAGAAAGACTTTGATGACTTGGCCCGTAGGGCTAATAGAGGTCCTTTAGTTAAATTGCTGAATGAGTTTAAAGAACATATTCTCGGTCTAGGAATTGTAAAACGTCTGAGGGCTACAATTGCTAAACTAAAAGAAGAAATGGCTGGTCTACTTAGAGAAAATGATAGCTTATCTAAAGAATTAACGGCTATAATTGAAGATAGAAACAAATACAGATCTCAATTGCAGGACCAAGAGTATTATCTAACGGATCAAGAACGTGCTGAGATTGCTGAAAAGATTGTTCAAAGACAAGATCTTGAGCTAGAAGATAATGAACGAAGCTTTGAAAGAGATGATCTCGATATGAGTAGATAACTTGATTATTAACCTAGTAATATAACCCCTTTTCCTGATAAACAGATCTGACGGCATAAAGCCGTCTTTTCTATTGGCTTCATACACTAAATTACAGATTTCATCTAACTTAAAGAGCCATCATCTAGCCACTAGGCTTACGCTCTTATAGGCCAGCTGTGTTGCATTCAAAACAAAAAGTAAATCGTAAGATCACAAATGTTGGATTGACTGCTAACAAGAGGGCGTAAGCCCTCTGGGAGCGAAGCGACCGAGAGCCGAAGGGCTCTAAGGCGAAGCCTCAAAAAAATCAAACGAAGGTGTAGATTTTGGGGCGAAACGAAGTGAGACCCTTATTTATATATATTTTATATATATGTTTAATAATATATTTAGCACCTCCGAGAGTCTTAGAGCGCCAAGGGTTTCCAAGGTTTATGAATAACAAAATGTCGGTTCTTCGATAACAAAATGTCGGTTCTTCGATAACAAAATGTCGGTACAAAAAACATATATTTAAACTTGTTTTTATAACAAAGATAGGGTATAATAAAAACATAAGTCGAAAGAGGTTTTTATATGGCTAATGAAGTAGTTAAGCATCACAATGATTTAAACACGGTTGTCATGAGAAAATGGACAGCGGAAGAGATGAATTTCTTTTTTGCGATTATTGCAAAAGCAAAAGACAAAGGCACTTCTGACCTTGTTTTCGATAAATATCAGTTGGCAGAACTAGCAAACTATTCTATCCAACACAATAAACGATTTTACGACACAATGGATAGCTTGGCGAATAATATCACTCAATTAAGATACATTGAGAAAACAAAGAATTCTATCGAGTACATGCCACTTTTTACTTGGTTTAGAGTTGACTGGGAAGATGATTTGTCGGATATGAAAGCTGAAGTGTCGGTGTCTCCTCGTTTTGAGTACATTTTGAACAAATTATCAGCAAATTTCACTCAATACGAGCTACAAGAGTTTACTTCTATTCGCTCCACTTATGCAAAAACTGCTTACAGGCTGCTGAAACAATGGCGAACGGTTGGACGAAAAGAGTTCAAGATTGATGAATTTAAACTTTTGTTAGATATGCCAACTAGCTATAAATCGTGTCACATAGATAGACTTGTTTTGAAGCCTATTCTAGAGCAACTTTCCCCTTATTTTGAGGATTTGAAAGTCAAAAAAATCAAGTCAAAAAAGCGTGGAAATCCAGTTTTAGGGTATGAATTCACTTGGAAAAAAGAAGTGTCTGGAACATATGATCCAGACAAGTTCAATAAGCCGAAACCAGAACCGAAAAAACCTAATAAAGCAAAATCAAGCAAAAAGACAAGCAAGACAAACGTGCCAGCTTACCACAACCCTAACTACAAAAAGGAACCTCTAACCCCTGAACAAGAGAAAATAGCGGACGAGTTGAAAGCGAAAGTAGAGAATTTGAGAAAAGACGGTTAAGCCGTCTTTTTTCACGTACAAAAATCTCAAGTATTTTTTGCGTCGATTTTAAAGGGTCTAATAAGCATTTTGAGAACCTTTAGGGTGGGGGTGGTATATTTACCCTCCCAGACCATTTTGTTTCGTTTTCTATAGCTATCGATAAGGAAATGAGAGCTTAAAATCGATTTTAGTTAAATATCTGTACAGAAAGTGTATAGAAAGTGATATAATTGGTATATATAACGTTATGTATAGCGTATATAATCGACAAAAAAAGAGGTGAGAATATGAGTGTACAAATAAGCATGCGTGTATCGAAAGAACAGAAGGAAAAACTTGTAGAACTATCTAAAAAACAGAATAAGAGTTTGACGCAATATGTTTTAGATAGATGTATTATAGAAGATGTCGATACAAATATAGACAATGCTACACATTCTAGCGCACGTGTAGAAAAGATGCTACAAAGTCAAATTGAGCAATTGCGCGAAGATTTTGAACGTGAGCGTACACAACTAGTAGATCAAATCGATCAAAAAGACAAACAGATTGCTGACATGATCGAAACAAGCAACAGTCAACTGCAGCTTATTGGAGCTCTCACGATGAAAAATGAAACATTATTGTTAGAAACTAAAAAAAGCTGGTGGCAACGGTTGTTTTCAAAAAAAGACAGCCGTTAATTAGTAGAACATATTGTTTTGAAAAACTTGATGCCCCAAATATCATCATGTTTCAACGTAGCTTTAATTTTCTTTGAATAATTTCCTAAAACCAATCTGACTTTTTCGGTACAAGCCATTTGTCAAATCTTTTGTTAAACATTTACATTCTTTTTACACTATCAATGGTTATTGGAATTAGCAATCAAAAAACGGCAATCAGCATTCACTAAATTACCGTTTTTTATTTAAATTCTATTACTATTAACTACCTAATACTACTAGTTAATACTACTAGTAGTATTAAGATTATTACTAATTATCCTGAGGCCATCGTGTATAAATTGACCCAAAACGTCAAATCCGTTATAAATTCCGTAATAAATAAAGAGTCCTAAAATTATAGATGAAATAATAATACTTGCACAAATAAAATATGTACGTTTTTTTTCATTCATAATATCGATTATCTCCTAAGTTAGTATAGACTAATAGTTCCGTTTTGATTAAATGGGACTCTATAATAAGTTTTGCCTCCAAAAGAACCTCCAAAATTAAAACCAGCTCCTAACAACTCTGCTTTAATTTGACCTGAAGCATTACTGTCTATAACTGCTGTTAAAGTACCATTATAAGCATACTTTATACTTGTTGTAGGGTATCCATTTGGAGACCAAACATTAACATTTTTCCCTTCAATAAATGTGTTTGCAATAAAATTTGTTATTCCTAGGTAATAACCTTTAACTGAGTTAATTTGACGGAAAGAACCATTATTATATAGCTCAATATTTACACTTAATTGAAGTGTAGTTCTAGCAAATGTTGCACTTCTTATCAATGTATGTGAAGTAATTGTAGAGCGAGAAAGGTCTGGGATAAGTTCAATAGTTTCAACAACTTTTCCAGTATCGCGATCAATAACAGTCGCAACTTCTGTGACCCCTGATTTTGAATAGATCACTTCTGGATTAGGAACATTATAATCCTCAACAGTAAATTGTAATTCATTGAATTTTACGGTGAGGTCACCAGTAGTGTCAGCGCTTACAGAAATAGGGAGACAAAATAATGCTAAACAACTAAATAATAGAGTAAATAGTATTTTTTTCATGTTAATCACCTACCGAGATTTCATAACAAAATTGGATATTAAGAATTGATAATTATAGTTTGCACATTGGAATCATCCACTTTCTTATATAAATATTAATTAGTTACGGTAATTTTTTATTCTAAAAATTTTATCTTTAGTAACAACTTTTTCTTATTTTATTATACTTTAATTTGAATGAATTTTCATTTTTTTATATGTGAAAGTAGTTCCAGTTTTCTTATCTCATTTACTTTTAATTTCTTGAATATGTTAGTAGGTGTTTCTTTCTTTTATGCAGGTTGGTTAAAATAGCTTCATCTGTTTCTTATACGTTTTTCAGAAATTGTATAAATTTCGTTATCACTTCT
>OBIA01001554.1_pt1 | contig 10829 bp, 10 predicted proteins | sample 1519911 | NCBI WGS metagenome assembly OBIA01 (sample SAMN04209236, study PRJEB22552) | human gut metagenome | biome: gut; material: feces | host: Homo sapiens | place: USA: Oklahoma | reverse complement strand
ATTTATTACAATGTGAACTATATTCAAAACATCCTCCCCGTTATCGATATAGTTTAACAGTTAAAAGTATTGATCTTGATGATATTTATAATGCTTTGATTATCTGGGGTGATCGTCATTTAGATAAAAGTTATAAATGTATTAGCCATGATGGATGTCAAGGTGAAATCGAGATTGTTTATCGTTGTAAAGAATGTGGTGAAATTATTAATAAGGAAGATTTAAAAATTGCTCCCAAAGAATAATATGGTTATAGTCAAATGAGTTTATTTAACTTATTTAGGCTATGGCCTTTTTATTTTAATGCTTTTCTTTATAGAATTAGCTATAATAGAAGAAAGAGTGGTGAAGATAATGAGAAGTTCAATAATGAAGAAATCAATTATTGTTGCAATAATACTATTAATTCTCTTTGGAACTTTAGCAACTTTGTATATTAATAACTTGTCAGATAATCTGTATAGTGAAACTGACGAGTATTTGAATGATTTAACCAATCAGACAGCTAAAGCAATAAAAAACCGGATCAATGAAAATTTGACCCAATTAACGACGATAAGTTTAATTATTCAACAAGATGGAATTCTTCAAGAGCCATTACTTGATTATCTAAACCAGTTGGCACAAAGGGATGGGGTAAAGCGTTTTGGTATAGCAGATTTACAAGGAAATGTAGTAACCTCTGATCATCAGACTTTTAATATTTCTGATCGAGATTATTTTAAAGATTCATTAAATGGTAAAACTGTAACCTCGAAAAGTATTACTGATTATACGGATGGTGAGGCAATCAATGTTTATTCTGTACCAATATATAAACATAATGAAGTTAGTGGGGTTTTGTTTGCTACTTTTTATACAGATAAGTTATCAAGTATTTTGTCGTCTGCAACTTATAATAATGTTGGTTATGCATTTATTTTTAATGAAAATGGTGATGTTGTTTTAAGTAATAAGAAGACAGATGATTTTAATAATATTGAATCGTTGAATGGCATTGATCTTAATGATATCGATATAAATGGGAAGGGCATAATAAACTTTCGTGATGAAAATAATACTCTTAATTATTTGATTTATGCTAATATTGAAGGTAATGATTGGCTAGTTGCTTCTGTTTTTCCCAAAGAAGCTGTAACTGGGAAGTTTCAAAATTTTATTCAAACAGCTTATCTTACCTGGCTTATAATTGGGGTTGGCAGTGCAGTCGTAGTTGCTTATTTTTATTTTATTCAAGGGAAAAATAAGCTGCAAATTACTAAATTAGCTTATGAAGATGAGATTACTGGTCATTATAATTACTATCGGTTTATTGAATATTGTCAAAATATCAATCATTTATCTAAATATGTTTTAGTAAATTGTGATGTTAAAGGATTTAAATGGTTTAATGAAATATATGGAGAAGAGATTGCTAATAGATTATTAAAACAAATTATTATTTGCATAGATACTCAATGTCAAAATGAAGAATTTTGCTGTCGCCAATCTGCCGATCATTTTGTAATTTTATTGGATAGTGATGACTTTGAACAAATCAAGAATCGTTTATTTGTGTTAGCCAATTATATTAGAGGTGAATTTGCGAAAGAATATAATACCTCACCATATTATTTCCATTTTGGTGTTTATAAAATTCTTGAGGATGATGTTGACATTAATTTGGCTTTCAAGAAGACTCAATATACTAGTAATGATTTAAAACGTTTATCAAAAGATGATGTGAGCTTTTATCAAGAAGAAGTTTTTCAAAAAGAGCTTTATGCATTGCAAATTGAAAAAGAGTTTCAAGATTCGTTAAAAGCTAATCATTTTAAAGCTTACATTCAACCGAAAGTAAATCTTCAAACAGGGAAGGTTTGCTCAGGCGAAATTTTAACACGTTGGCATCATCCTGAGTACAATATTATTTCACCTGGTGATTTTATCCCGGTTTATGAAAAAAACGGAATGTTGGAAGCTCTTGATTTCCATATTTTTAAAAAAGCTTTGGAACAGATCGATTATTGGAACAAGTATTATGGTATTAAGATAAGTATCTCTGTCAATGTTTCAAGAACTTATATTTTTAATGAGGGATATGTGGATAAATTGATTCATCTGGTTAAAGCGTGTAATGTTAATCCCGAACAAGTAGAGATTGAAATCACAGAAACAACAGCACTTAATCATAAAGAAGAGTTAATTAAGATTTTAAATCAATTAAAAAGTTATCATTTTAAAGTAGCATTAGATGATTTTGGAAGCGGATATTCATCCTTGAATATCTTAAAAGATCTTCCTATTGATGTAGTGAAGATTGATCAGGAGTTTTTTAGAACAAATGACTATACACATACTCGCAGTCATATTATTATTGAAGAGATAATCCAATTATGTCATAAGTTAAACCTTGAAGTTGTAGCCGAGGGAGTGGAAACGATTGAACAAAAAGAGTTTCTTGAAGCTCATGATTGTGATTATATTCAAGGGTATTATTATTATCGGCCGATGCTGCTAAAAGAATTTGAAGCATTATTTGTATTGGAAAATATAAATAAATAAAAAGGAACTTTATTCAAGCTATGGTACGCTCCTCCTTAAGTAGATTTTGGTTATTTACCTTATCTACTTAACAAGGGGCATATCACCATCGAATAAAATTCCTTTTTTATTAAATTAAGCCCATTTCAATCATTTTAAGTCCAATATCAACAGAGTTGTAAGCAGCACCTTTCATTAATTGATCGGCAACTACCCATAAACTTAATCCGTTAGGGTTATCTAAATCTTTACGAACACGTCCAACGTGTACTAACTCATCTCCAACAAATAAATTAGCCATTGGATAGATTTGATTTTCAATATCATCATATAATTCAACCCCAGTAGAATTATTTAGTAGCTCGAATACTTTATCAATATCGATTGGTTTTTTAGTTTCAATATATACTGATTCAGAATGTCCCCGAAGTACAGGAACACGAACACAAGTAGCATTGACCTTGATATCTTTATTGAAGATTTTTTTAGTTTCATTAACCATTTTCATTTCTTCTTTAGAAAAATGATTGTCTAAATCAAATTTATCAACTTGTGGAATGCAATTGAAAGCAATTGGAAAATGTTTTTTATCCCCAGCGCAAGGTAATGTTTTGGCAACAGGTTCTTTACCATCTAAGATTTCTTGAGACTGGCGGTATAATTCTTCCATTCCTGCAACACCTGCTCCTGAAACCGCTTGATAAGTAGAAACGATGATTCTTTCGATATCAAAATATTCATTTAAACGATTTAAAGCACTAACCATTTGGATAGTAGTGCAGTTTGGATTAGCAATAATTCCTTTATGCTTTCTTAAAGCTTCTCCGTTTACTTCAGGTACTACTAATGGCACCTCAGGATCCATTCTGAAATGACTAGTATTATCAATATTGACACACCCAGCTTTAACAGCGAATGGCATATATTTTTCAGAAATACTTCCCCCGGCAGACCAAAACGCTACATCGATACCTTCAAAGCTATTTTCTGTTAATTCTTCAACAGTAAATTCATGACCTTCAAATTCAACAACTTTTCCTGCACTACGAGCTGATGCTAATAATTTAATACTTTCAAAAGGAAATTTAAATTGGAAGATACATCTTAACATTTCTCTTCCGACGGCTCCAGTAGCCCCCACGACTGCAACTTTATATTTTTTCATTTTTTATTTACCAACCTTTCCTAAAAACGCTTCATGTAATAAAATTTGTGCTTTTTTAACATCGTCACGATCGATGTAACAAGAAATATTTATTTCTGAGCAAGATGTCATTTCAACATTAATACCATTGCTGCTTAATGTATTATATGCTTTTTGGAACATTCCACGATTATTTTTAATTCCAACCCCAATAACCGATACTTTACCAATGTTACCACGGACAATGATACGATCAGCATTTAACTGTGGTTTTAAATCATTGATAATATCAACGACAGTAGGAACATCAACATCACTAATAACTAGTGAAATATCCATTCTTCCGCCTCCAACTAATGCTTGATTAAATACATTTACATTAACGCCAGCATCAGCAATTTTTTCAAATAAGCTTCCCGCACTATTGTTGGTGGCATCTACTTTAACTAAAGTGATCCGCGCTTCATTTTGTGAACCGGTGATTCCGGAAATAATTAATTGATTTAAATTTTCTTTCATAATGCGCTCATCTCCTATAACATATGTCCCTTTAGTGTCTTCAAATGAAGAACGGGCGTGAATTGCAATATTGTGACTAGCTGCTAATTGAACACAACGGTGATTTAAAACTTTAGCACCATTTTTAGCTAGTTCCAGCATTTCTGCATAACTGATACAATCCAATTTAAGAGCATCAGGAACTAATCTTGGATCAGCAGTGTAGATTCCATTTACATCACTGTATATCTCTACTTCACTAGCATCAATTGCTACCCCAATTGCAACTGCTGATAAATCGCTCCCCCCGCGACCTAAAGTGGTAATTTTACCATGGATAGAATGCCCTTGAAAACCAGGGCAAAATACGACATCAGCGTATTTTAATTTTTCAATAATATCTTTACCTTCAACCTTATTGATCGTTGCGTTATTAAAAGTTGAATCTGTAACAATTCCTAATTCTGAATTAGTGATTGTTGCCGCTCGATAACCGAGAGAAGCAACTTCTCCTTTACAAACTAAAGTTGAAATTGTTTCACCAATACTAGTTAGACGATCAATCTCCTCATCTGTTAACTGCTGGGTATTAACAATTGATAATAGTGTATCAGTAGCATATGGATCATCATAACGACCCATCGCCGAAACAACCGCAACAACTTTATTACCATTATTGATTTCTCTAATAATATTGTTGTACATGGTTGAACGTGATTCACGCGAACGAGTGGAAGTACCACCAAATTTTTGGACAATTATGTTCATTTTATCCCCTCACTTTGAAAATTGTGTATTTTGTATCACCAAGATCTGTAGTTAGATCTGCTAACTCAATTTCATGAGTAATGTAGATGTGATCGTGTTTTTCAGTGAAGTACATTTCATAATCAACATCTAATGGCTTATTTGCTCTAAGATAATACTTAGATTTAGTAATCGGGTAGATGTTTGAGCAGTCTTCATAATCATGATCCCATCTTTCTACTTGGGTAGTTTTAATTATATCACTTACAACTGCAGAAGCGGTAACATAACGACCTGCACCTTTACCGTAGTAAATAACATTTTCAACATAGTCATTATCGATCTCTACTACATTATATGCATCCATGACGTTTGCTACTAGTTCTTTTTTACTAACTAGAGTAGCTGCGACATCAATTCCAATTCCGTTATTAACTTCTTTTGCCTGAGCAATCATCTTAAAACGATATCCCAGTTTTTTAGCATAATCCATATCAACTTTAGTTACATTACGGATTCCACTAGCACTAATTTTATCAAAATCAATATATTTTTTAAATCCATTTTGAGCTAAAATACAAATTTTATGGGCAGCATCGATTCCATCTAAATCCAATGCTGGATTTGCTTCAACATAACCTAGGCCATCGGCAATGGTCAAAGCTTCATCAAAATCTAAATTTTCATTTTCCATTAAAGTTAAAATAAAGTTTGTTGTTCCATTTAATATACCAATGATTTCTTTTGTGTTGTTAGCGACTAAACTTTCTTTTTGGCTGACTAAAACAGGGATTCCGCCACCAACACTAGCTTCGTAGAAAATATGGACATTTTTTTCTTTTGCTGCCATAAAGATTTCTTTACCATCATGGGCTAATAATGCTTTATTGGCAGTAACAACATGTTTACCATTTCTTATAGCTTCTAAAATAATTGTTTTAGCGACAGTTACTCCACCAATCAATTCAACTACAACATCAATTTCATGATCATTTATAACATCATTAAAGTCTTTTGTGTAAATTACCCCCTCTGGTAGATCAACCTCTTCAAGACCACAACCATATTTAATCATTACTTCATCATTAATGACTTTTTCGAGACGTTTTCTTTCATTAGTTAGGATTTCGATAACTCCATAACCAACAGTACCTAGTCCGATAACACCGATTTTCATCTAATTCCCCCTTATATAATAAAAATAGACCTTTAAAATAAGGTCCCAATATAATTAAATAAATAGCAGAACCAATATATTATTGAGCATGCACAATAATGGAACTAATCGTTGCCATAATTATTGCAAACATGTTCATTGATAACATATCTCGGTCCTCCAATTTCCTAATTTATGACATATTACCACGATTGTATACAATAGTCAATGGTAATCAATAATAATTGAAATAATCAAAGTTATTTTACTTTGATATGTTATAATAAGTATGTATTGACTTATATAAATAAATTGTATACAATAGTTTAAATCACACAGGGGGATGAACAATGGAAAAGAAATATATAAGTACACGAAACCAACAAAAAGAGATTAATTTTTATCAGGCTATCGTCCAAGGAATTGGGGAAGACGGTGGGTTATTAGTGCCGGATTTTGATTTTACAAAGATGGATTTAGATGTTTTATCTAAATTGAATTATGTTGATTTAGCAACTGAAGTATTAAGTACATTTGTACCTGAAGAAGGAAAAGAATTGATTCATGATGCGTGTTTAAATGCGTATGGAAAAGGATTATTTCCAGAAATCGTTGTACCAGTAAAAAAGGCTGGTGATGTTTATGTTGCTGAACTATTCCATGGACAAACGGCAGCATTCAAGGATATGGCATTATCGTTACTACCTTATTTAATGACGTTATCTTTAAAACAATTAAAAGAGGAACGTGAAGTAATGATCTTAGCAGCTACTAGTGGCGATACTGGTAAAGCGGCATTAGAAGGTTTTAAAGATGTTGAGGGAACTTGTATCAAAGTATTCTATCCTTTGGATGGGGTATCTGCGATTCAACAACAACAGATGGTCAGTCAAACAGGAAAGAATGTTAAGGTAGTAGGAATTCACGGTAATTTTGATGATGCTCAAAGTGCGGTAAAAAAAGCTTTTGCATCTGAAGAATTGAAAGTTGCAAGTGATCAACATAATGTTTTCTTATCATCTGCAAATTCAATCAATGTCGGACGTTTGATTCCTCAAATCGTTTACTATTTCCATAGTTATTTTGAATTAGTAAGAAATAACGAAATCAAATTAGGAGATAAGATTAATTTCTGTGTTCCTAGTGGTAATTTTGGTAACTGTTTAGCAGGATATTTTGCTAAAAAAATGGGTTTACCAATTGATAAATTTGTTTGTGCTTCAAATAAAAATAATATTTTAACAGATTTCTTTACTACTGGTAAATATGATGCAAATCGTGAGTTTTATAAAACAAATGCTCCAGCTATGGATATTTTAGTATCTAGTAACTTAGAAAGATTGGTTTGGTTTATGTCTGATGGTGATGGAGAAAAAGTTCGTCAATATATGGATAAATTAAATAGCGAAGGTGTTTATGAAGTAGATGATGCAACTTTTGCTAAAATTAAAGATCAATTTAAAGCAGGATGTTTAAGTGAAGATGAAATCTTAACTACAATTAAAACATGTTTCAATGAAACTGGATATTTATTAGATACGCATACTGCCATTGGTTATGGTGTTCTAAAACAATATCAGCAGGAGACTGGAGACCATACTAAAACAGTATTATTATCAACTGCATCTCCTTATAAGTTCCCTGAATCAGTTTATCAAGCTATTTATGGGGAAGAACTTGATGTTTATACAGCAATTGATAAATTAAGTGAAAAGACTGGTGTTCCTGTGCCTCAAGCATTAGCAGGAATTAAAGAGCGTGAAGTGTTACATAAAGAAGCGATTGATAAAACTGAGATTATTAGTTTTATCAAATCAGAAATAGAAGCAATGTAGGAGGTTAGCATGAAAGTAAAAGTAAAAGTACCAGCGACAAGTGCTAACTTAGGACCCGGATTTGACGTTGCAGGGTTGGCACTGACTTTATATAATACCTTTACCTTTGAACTGGCTGATCAAGGTTTAAATATTACTGGTTGTCCAGAACAGTTTTGTAATGAAGAAAATATGACCTACCAGGCTTTTAAACAAGCTGCTGAAATTTGTGGCTTAGAATATCAAGGCGTAAATATTGAATGTAGTGGGGATGTTCCTTATACCCGTGGATTGGGTAGTAGTTCTACTTGTATTGTAGCAGGAATCGTTGGGGCTTTTGCTTTTAAAGATAAAGTTGAAGATCGACAAGAAATTCTAGAATTAGCAACTGCAATTGAAGGTCATCCTGATAATGTGGCACCGGCAATTTTTGGAGGCTTGACAGTATCAGTAATGGAAGAAGATAATGTATTAACATTAAATATCCCTGTTAAACATGACTATCGGTTTGTTACATTGATTCCGCCATTTACATTATCAACTGAACAATCAAGATCAGTTTTACCACAGGTTTTGCCAAGAGCTGACGCGATTAAAAACGTATCTCATTTAGCGTTGATGGTTGCTTCATTGATTAATGGATATGATGAGGGGCTAAAATTAGGCTTTAAAGACCGTTTGCATCAACCATATCGTGGTGATTTAATTAAAGGCTTTAATGAAATCATGGGAGTTTTAGAACAAGATGAAAAAGTACTTGGGGCTTATTTGTCGGGGGCTGGTCCAACAATAATGGCTGTTATTCGTGGTGAGGATAAGATGGGTGTAGTTCGGATTAAAGAAGAGCTAGGTGCATTAATTAAAGATTGGCAAGTTGTGAAATTGGAATTAGATAATCGTGGTTACACGGCTGATTATGAATAATAAAAAACGTTTGGAACATCAAACGTTTTTTATTTAGTAAAACTTTTTATATTATCAGTTCTTTCAATTAGATAATCAACGGAGGTATCATAGAGAGTTGCAAGTTTTCCAAGCGTATCAGGCGTCATTTCGTGTTGACCTAGTTCATAGCGGGAGTATGTTTTTTGATCGACATGTAAATATTTGGCTACTTTTTCTTGAGTGTAGCCATATTTAGTTCGAAGCTCTTTTAATCGTTTGTATTGCATCATATCACCGCCTTTTTCAATTATAGATTAGTCTAATTAGGACTAGAAGTTTTTAGACCAAAACGGTCTAAAATAATAAAACGCTAGTTAACTAGCGCCGTTTTTTCTTAGTGTAATCAGTTTTATCATCAGTACGTTCGATCAAGTAATCAACAGTGGTTTCATGAAATGTTGCGAGTTTGGATAAAATCTCAGGATCGATGGTTCTTTCTCCTCGTTCGTAACGAGAATAAGATTTTTGAGAGACATTTAAATATTCTGCTAATTGTTTTTGAGTAAGGTCTTTATCTTCTCTTAAATCGCGAATTCTTTTGTAATACATAAAACCACCACCTAAATTTATTATAGAGTGGACCTTATTGGTCTATGCATAAATGTCCTAAATTGGACTAAGAAAAAATTATTTGCTTATTCTTTATAAAAGAGATAGATTAGTTTATAATAAGCACGAGGTGGAATATGGAACAGTTTGCAAGAATTACAAGGATGGTAGGATCTTCATGGATCGAGTGTCTTCAAAATAAAAAAGTTGCAGTTTTTGGTTTAGGGGGAGTTGGGAGCTATGTAGTTGAGGCTCTTGTTAGAAACGGGATCGGCGAATTAGTTTTGGTTGATCATGATATTATTGATATAACTAATTTGAATCGTCAGTTATATGCGTTGCATTCAACGATTGGGATGAATAAAGTAGATGTTGCTAGAGCACGATGTTTAGATATTAATCCTAATCTAAAGATCACTACCTACCAACAGTTTTATTTACCAGATCAAGGAATGGAAACTATTTTTGAAGATTGTGATTTTGTGGTTGATGCAATTGATACTGTTAAGGCTAAATTGGCACTAATTGAAAATTGTCAGCACCTTGGAGTTAGAGTCATTTCATCAATGGGAACAGGTAATAAATTAGATCCAAGCCGTTTTGAAATCACAGATATTTATAAAACTAGTGTGTGTCCATTAGCACGAGTAATGCGTCGTGAACTAAAGAATCGGGGCATAAAAAAATGTCCTATTTTATATTCGACAGAATCTCCGCAAGAAGTTGACGGCAGTACACCAGGTAGTGTGAGTTTTGTTCCTAGTGTAGCTGGTCTGATGATTGCGGGGTATGTAATAAAAGAATTAGTGAAGGAGGAAGAATAATGGAAGGAATTACAGAAATTAATAAGGATGATTACATTGATAATTGTTTAAAAATTGTCAAAGAGATGATTACTGAAGAAGATTTTAGTGATGAAATCTGGCTTGCTTTAACTGGTGAAATTATGGATACATGTTTATTTATTGGTGGTGATTTTGAAGAAGCAAATATTCGTAATATTACAAACCAATACATTAATAATGGTGGAATTAAACGCTTTAAAAAAGCGCACGAGGTGTTGTAATGCAACATTATTGTGAAATTCCTACTCCAAAAGGAACGATGAGAGGATTTTTTCATAAGCCGGATTTAGATAGACATCCAGTATGTATAATTTTTCACGGCTTTACCGGTCAAAAGACGGGGACGAAGTTTTGTTATGTTCAATTAGCAAGGATGCTGGAAGCAAAAGGAATAGCTACATTTAGATTTGATTTTTTAGGTAGTGGGGAAAGTGATCTTAATTTTAAAGATATGACTTTTAAAGATGAGTTGGCTTGTGCACGTGTTATTCTAGAGGAAGCATTAAAAATGGAAAACTGTACTGAAATTTATGTTTTAGGACATTCTATGGGCGGTGCAGTTGCTAGTGAATTAGCGAAGTTATATCCACAAGTAATTAGCAAATTAG
>OBIA01001548.1_pt1 | contig 10853 bp, 7 predicted proteins | sample 1519911 | NCBI WGS metagenome assembly OBIA01 (sample SAMN04209236, study PRJEB22552) | human gut metagenome | biome: gut; material: feces | host: Homo sapiens | place: USA: Oklahoma | reverse complement strand
GTCGGGTGACCCCGCCCCTACCGAGAGTTTACAGGTTTGTAACGCGATTTAAAACGATTTGTAGGGAACGGTCTTGACCGTTCCGGGTGTTTTCCTTATTTCCCTTTTGTTGAAATATTGTCCATGGGTTTCGGAAAGGTCAAGACCGTTCCCTACAGAGCAAAAATACATAGAAAGCAACACATGACAACAGGCAGCAGCCCACAAAATAGGGCCGCTGCCTGATTTTTTATTTATTTTGTTATATTACGATTAAAGTTTCTTCGGTTCCTTCTTTTCAAAGAAGGAACAAAAACTCCCGTAAAACACTCACGCACCCGGCAGCAGGGCAACGGCATCGCGCAGGATGGTGAGAGGGTCCTCGCCGCGCAGGACATGCAGGCTGATGTAGGGGCGGCCTACGGCGTTGTAGATCACGCGGTGCGGCATGGCATCCATCATGGCCCCCATCTGCGCCGGGGTCACAACATCGGTGTACAAAATCAGATTGTCGTTGCGCTGCACGATCTCCACAATGCCTGCGCGGGCGGCTGTCACGCGCACCAGGCTGATGTCCACCAACCCCTGTACACTGCGCGGCGGGTCGCCGTAACGGTCAATCAACTCATCCAGTACATCCGTGGCATCGTCACGGGTGGTGATGGCCGCAATCTTCTTGTAGGCTTCGATCCGCCCGGCGGCATCGGGAATGTAGCTTTCCGGCAGATAGGCATCCACCGTAATGTCAACAAGACAATCACTCTTGTCCGGCGCAGCAGGCTCGCCGCGGGCGGCTGCAATGGCCTGGTTCAGCATTTTTACATACAGCTCGTAACCAACCGCTTCCATGTGGCCGTGCTGGCTGTGGCCCAGCAGGTTGCCCGCGCCGCGGATCTGTAAATCGCGCATCGCAATGCGGAACCCGGAACCAAAAGAGGTAAACTCCCGGATGGCTGAAAGCCGCTTGGAGGCAATTTCCGTCAACACTTTGTCGCGCTGGAAGGTGAAATAGGCATACGCCTTGCGGTTGGAGCGCCCCACACGGCCGCGAATCTGATACAGCTGTGAAAGCCCCATGCGGTCCGCATTCTCAATAATCAGGGTGTTGCAGTTGCGCACATCCACGCCGGTTTCAATCAGGGTGGTGCAGACCAGCACGTCGATCTCGTTGTCCAACAGCTGCTGCCAAACCGAGGAAATCTGCTCCTCCGTCATTTTGCCGTGGGCGATGCCGACCCGCGCACCCGGCACCAGCTTTTGCACCTTGGCGGCGCACTGCTCAATGGTTTCGACTCGATTGTACAGGTAATACACCTGCCCGCCGCGGGCCAGCTCACGCCGGATGGCTTCGGCAATAATGGCATCGTCATATTCCAGCACATAGGTCTCAATGGGCTGGCGCTCAAAGGGCGGCTGTTCAATGGTGCTCATGTCCCGGATGCCGGACAGTGCCATGTTCAGCGTGCGGGGGATCGGCGTGGCCGAAAGGGTCAGCATGTCCACCCCGATAAAGTTCTCTTTCAGCTTTTCCTTGTGTTTTACGCCAAAGCGCTGCTCCTCGTCAATGATGACAAGGCCCAGGTCTTTGAACTTTACATCGTCCGAAAGCAGGCGGTGGGTGCCCACCACAATGTCCACTGTGCCGTCTTTCAGGCCGCGGATGGTCTCTTTCTGCTCTTTGGCGCTGCGGTAACGGCTGAGCAGCCCGATGCGGATGGGAAAGGCCTCCATGCGGGCGATGGCCGTGTTGAAATGCTGCCACGCCAGAATGGTGGTGGGGGCCAGGATGGCGCACTGCTTGCCGCCCATCACGCATTTGAACGCGGCGCGCAGGGCAACCTCAGTCTTGCCCACGCCGACATCGCCGCACAGCAGGCGGTCCATCGGCCAGGGCTGCTCCATATCATGTTTGATCTCCGCCGCGCTGGAAAGCTGGTCCGGCGTTTCATCATAGGCAAAGCGCTGCTCAAAATCTCCCTGCCAGGTATCATCTGGCGGGAAGGCATGACCGTGCGCCCTTTTGCGGCGGGCGTACAGCTCAATCAGTTCCTTGGCCATCTGCTCGGTAGCGGCGCGCACCTTCTTGCGGGTCTTGGTCCACTCAGCTCCGCCCAGACGGCTGAGCTTGACATTCTCCGAATCCCCCGGCGCGGTGTAGCGGGAAAGCAGGTCCAGCTGGGTGACGGGAACATACAGCACATCTTTTTTATCGTACTCAATGCGCAGGTAGTCTTTGGTAACGCCCTGAACCGCCATTCGCTGGATGCCCGCATACCGGCCAATACCGTGGTTCTGGTGCACCACCAGATCGCCCGGCGTGATCTCGGTCAGGCTGTTCAGGGCATCCTTGGCTTTTTTACGCTTTTTCTTCTGGGAACTGGTTTCGCCAAAGGCACGGCCTGTCAGCAAAGCATACTTGGCAAACGGAAATTCGCACCCAGCGGAAAGGTGCCCCGCCAGAACCTGCACCAGCCCGGCAGCGGGGGCTACTGCAGCATCGGTGGTAACCAGAATGCCTTTATCGCGCAGGTCGCGTGCCAGACCGGCTGCGGCACGGTCGGTGCCGGCCAGCAGGGTAACGGTATAACCGGCATCGCACAGCGGTTTCAAATCCTCCAGCAGCCCGGCGACTTCGCCATTCCAGGCAGGCAGGGTGTGAGCCGGGGCGTTGATGATATCTTTCAGCGGCTGATCCGGCATGCTGCGGGCAAAGTTCTCGGCACAGATGGTGCGGTAGTGTCCGGTTTTGGACCACAGGTAGCTTGGGTCCGCGTACAGGTTATCCAGCCCGGCGCAGAGGACGCCGTCCAGGATCAGGGATTTCAGTTCCTCGCCCCGGCGGTAGGCGGTCGCGCGGTCGGCTTCCCGGATGGAAGCAGGCTCTTCGGCCACAAGGATCGGGTCGTCAAAATAATCCAGCACGGTGGCGGGATGGGGGTAGCGCACGGCCAGGTATTTGTCCATGTTGACCGGCACGGCACCGCCATCCAGCAGGTCCAGATCGGCGGCCATACAGTCTGCCATGGCGGTTTTCTTTTTACCGCGCTGCTTGGCCAAAAAGGTCCGAAGCTGCTCGGCGGCATCGGCAGGCTTGCCGAACAGAACTTCCCGCGCGGGGCTCAGGTAAAACTTATCAATGGCATCCTCGCGGCGCTGGGTGGTCAGGTCAAAGGTGTGCAGAGTATCGATCTCATCACCCCAAAATTCCATACGAACCGGCATTTTCTGGTCGGGAGCAAAAATATCCACAATATCGCCGCGCACAGAGAACTGGCCGGGGCCATCCACCTGGGCCCGGCGGGTGTAGCCGGCACCAAACAAAGCGGCCAGCAGGTCATCCCGCAGCAGAGTATCCCCCGCATGGAGGGTGCGGGTGTTGGCGCAGAAATCCTCTTTTGGGGTGGTGAACTGGGTCAGGGCTTCCGCGGGCACAGCCACGGCGCGCAGCCGCCCGCCTACCAGCTCGCCCAGCACAGCCAGGCGGCGGTACTCGTATTCGCGGGCGGTGCCCTCAATGGGGCGCAGCACATAGTCCCGCGCCGGGAACACGGCGGCGGGAATGCCCAGCGTGTTCAGGTCAGCAGCAAAGCGGGTGGCTTCGGCCTCGCCGGGGGTCACGATGCACAGCGACTTATCCAACTGGCGGCACAGTGCGGCATACACCTGTGCGCGGCCGGATGCGGGCAGCCCAAACAGGGCGCATGCACCTTTGCCGGAAAGCGCGTGGCTCAGTTTTTTGTATTCGGTTGTGGTGGTAAACAATGCGTCAAACATGGTGCCTCCTGCGCTTGCGCATGATAGGGCGGGTGATGTATAATTTTGAGGATACGAGTAATACGAGAGTTTTTGCCCCTTCTTTGATAAAGAAGGAATCGAAAAAGTTCGGCAGAATAAAGAAATCAAATAATGCTGCAATAAGGAGCAGAATATAGAAAGATGACAAAACATAAAAATGTAGCGCTGGATGAGCTGCGTATTCTGGCGGCGCTGATGGTGCTGGGCGTGCATACCGGGCAGAAAGTTGGCCTGGGGGATGCCGCCGCGGTTGGCGCGCAGGGGGTGCAACTGTTTTTTGTGCTCAGCGGGTACCTGGCCGCGGCCAGCCTGAGCCGCCACCCGGAGCCGCTGCCGTATTACCAGCGCCGCATCCGGCGGATCCTGCCGCTGTACTGGCTGGTGCTGGTGCTGCGCTGGCTGTTCGATGCGGTACGCTATCTGGCGGCGGGCGCCAGTGCAGCCCAGCTGTTTGGCCCCGGCGGGCCGTGCGGGCCGGGTTACCTGCGGTACTTTGTATTTTTGCAGATGTGGCTGCCCAGTGATAACTGGATGCTGTGGAACAACCGCAACGTGCTGTGGACGATGAGCGCCTTTGCGTTCTTTTATCTGCTGGCCCCGTGGCTGTACCGGCTGTGCAAACGCTTTTGGGGTGCGCTGGCGTTGCTGGTGGTCTGCCTTGCGGTGAAGGGCAGGATCGGCGGCTTAATTGAAAGCAGTCTGGCGGCTTTCCCGGCAGAAGCCAACATCAGCGAGTTCAGCGCAAAAACGCCGGTCATGACGCTGTACTGCTTTATCTTTGGCATGGCGGCGTTTGCGGCAGTGCGGGAGAACAAGCAGTTTTTATACGGGGCATTCTGCATTCTGCTGGCAGTGCTCACCAACTTCCAGCGGGCGGGGTTCGAGTGCGTGTTTACGGTGCTTGTTCTATTGGCCGTGCAGAACCCGCAGGGCGTTGGCTTGGCGGAAAATCAGAAGTTCGCCCAGGCCGTAGAATTTGTGGGGGCGGGCAGCTTTTGGCTGTACCTGGCCCACCCGCTGGTGCTGGAGCTGCTGCCCAACACCGCGATGGGCGGCGCAGCCGCGTGGCTGTGCTTCGCCGGGGTATATGCCGTCTGCCTGATGGTGTGTTATGTGCTGTATACGCTTTTTGTGCGCCGGTATGAGCAGCGCTTTGCGTAACCATTGTACTATATTTGCAGCAAAACGGCAAAGTGAATTTTGAGAGAAGCGTTGCATGGAACGACAAATGGCGGGCGGCCCAGATGGGCCGCCCGCTTTGGCATTTGTATGATTGGAAAAGCTGTGCTCTTATCTTGTAGAGAATGTGAGAACGTTGGCCGTATGCAGGGTGGAATATGTGGCAAGACCCGTCATGCGGGACGATGACGAGCATCGTCCCCTACAAATCATTTGCAGCGTTTATCACCATCGGCAAAGTTTTCCACAGTGCGCACACCCCTGCAGATGTTCCATTAAACCACATCCCGTGTAATGATGGATTGCAAATTTGAAGTGAGAACACTTCCTTTGCAGGCATCTTACACAGAAAACAGGAAGGGGCGCACACTGTGCGCCCCTACGGAACGCCTATCCGCGCTCAGTGGTTGAATTTATTCTGCGCTTCGCCCAGCTTGCCGGCCATCAACAGGCGGCAGGCGGCTTCCACATCGGTGTGGCGGCCGGTCACAAGCTTGGCGTCATCGGGCGGGAACTTGCCCAGCACCCAGTCAGCCAGATCATAATCCGGGCGCGGCTTGGCGCCAACGCCAATGCGGATGCGGTAAAAATCCTCGCCGCCGGTGGAAGCGATAATGCTCTTTAGCCCGTTGTGCCCGCCAGCAGAACCGGAGGGCCGGATGCGGATGTGCCCCGGCTCCTGTGCAATGTCATCGCACAACACAATAATGTGGTTGCGCGGGATCTTGTAAAATGCCGCGGCGGGGGCGATGCTCTGGCCGCTCAGGTTCATGTAGGTCAGCGGCTTTAGCAGCATCACTTTGCGGCCGTCCACCTGGGCAATGCCGTAAAGGCCCTGCCATTTGCTTTTGTTGATCTCGCACCCCCAGGCTTCGGCCAACGCATCCAGCGCGGCAAAACCGGTGTTGTGGCGGGTGCCGTCATATTTCGGCTCCGGGTTGCCCAGACCGGCAATCAGCCAGTCTGCCCCGGAACCACCTCCAAATAGTCCCATAGTAAAAATCCTTATAGTAATTTTGTGATTTTAGTGTGCGCCAAGGGCAAAGCGTTCCACTGTGTCCCGGATGGTATCCAGGAAGGATTCTGCACCTAAGGTGTTGACCTTGAAAAACACAGCCTGGCTGCCGCCGGATGTGATGGTGGAAAGCCGGATCTGCCCGTCAGCTTCCAGCAGGGTCAGGCTCATGGTAACACGGCCATTGCCAATGGCACTGTAGCGTTCGTATACCCGAACGGCACAGCGGCCGGTGCTGAAGTTGAAATCACTGGAACCTTCCAGCGTGGCCGAAACACTTTGTTTTACAACAGCGTCCAGCTCGGTCAGGATGGTGGTAAAATCCCCGGTCAGGGTGCGTTCCAAAATGGCCATGGCAGCAATCCTCCTTGCAGCAGGTCAGGGGGCATCAGTCGCTTTTCTTTTCGGCTTCCAGCTTCTGTTTTTTGGCAACGTATTTTTCCAGCTTCTTGGCGCCCCAGGCGGCAACTTCGGCCTGCTTGGCGCGCTCAATGCCCAGGGCACCATCCGGCACATCGTGGCCGATGGTGGAACCGGCAGCGGTAAAGGCGCGGCTGCCCACCTTGACCGGCGCCACCAGGTTGGTGTTGCAGCCGATGAACGCATAATCGCCGATGGTGGTGCGGTACTTGCCCTCGCCGTCATAGTTGCAGGTTACGGTGCCGCAGCCAAAGTTGCAGTACTTGCCCACATCGGCATCGCCAATGTAAGTCAGGTGGCTGACAGTGTTGCCCTCGGCAAAGTTGGCGTTCTTGGTTTCCACATAAGCGCCCAGGTGCACGCCCTCATCCGTCACGGTGCCGGTGCGCACATGGGTAAAGGGGCCAATCTTGTTGTTGGGGCCCAGATGGCTGTCATAACACTGGCTGGCGTTCACGGTGGAACCGGCCTCAACAATGGTGTTCTCCAATAAGGTATTGGGGCCGATGACACAGTTTGCCCCGATGACGGTTTTGCCGCGCAGGATGCAGCCCGGCAGGATCACTGCGCCGGGTGCAATCTCAACTTCGGGGTCAATAAAAACCTGGTCGCTGATGAACTCCACACCGTTCTGCAGGTGCTTTTCAAAAGTTTCTTCAAAGGCCGCTTTGGCGGCAAGGTATTTGGCTTTCGCTTCGGACATAAAAATACCCCTTTCTGTTTTGGGCCAAAAGAGTATACGGCCTTACAAAAAAGCCCCGGAACAGGGCTGAAGCCTGCCGGGGCGGGATGAATTGAAAAAAGTGTTGCAGGATGTAATAAAATAATATTTCCCAACTTCTCACCCATTATAATTTACCGCATTTTTGGTCAAATTGCAAGAGCCTGACCCCAAAACTTTGTAAGATTTTCGGCGAAAATATTCGCCATTTATTTAACAATGTACTGGAAATTCCGGGCTGAGTCTGTTATAATGGACTTTGCAAGAGAGAAAATTCTTATTTTGCGGGTGTGCGCGGCACACCGGGAAGAAACCGTAATTTTGTTGGAGGTAACCTATGAGCAAGAAGTTTTTGTATTTGTTCAAAGAGGGCCATGACGCATTTGGCGGCGACCAGACGACCATGAAGAACATTCTGGGCGGCAAGGGCGCTGGTCTGGCAGAAATGACCCATGCCGGCATGCCGGTTCCTCAGGGCTTCACCATCACCACCGAAGCCTGCACCCAGTACTATGCTGACAACCGTGAGATCAACGATGAGATCAAGGCTGACATCTTCAAGTACATGGGAATCCTGGAAGAGCAGACTGGCAAGAAGTTCGGCGATATCGAGAACCCGCTGCTGGTTTCCGTTCGTTCCGGTGCACGTCAGTCTATGCCCGGCATGATGGATACCATCCTGAACCTGGGCCTGAACGACCAGGCTGTTGAAGGTCTGGCAAAGAAGACTTCTAACCCCCGTTTTGCATATGACTGCTACCGCCGCTTCATCCAGATGTACTCTGATGTCGTCATGGAGCTGGGCAAGAGCTTCTTTGAAGAGCGTATCGACGCTATGAAGGAGCGCAAGGGCGTTAAGCAGGATATCGAGCTGGACGCTGAGGACCTGAAGGAACTCGTTAAGGAGTTCAAGGCCATCTACCTGGAGAAGCAGGGCGAAGAGTTCCCGCAGGATCCGAAAGAACAGCTGATCGGCGCTGTCAAGGCCGTCTTCCGTTCTTGGGATAACCCGCGCGCCAACGTTTACCGCAAGATGAACGAAATCCCCTACGAGTGGGGCACTGCTGTCAACGTTCAGCAGATGGCTTTCGGTAACTCCGGCATGCGTTCCGGCACCGGTGTTGCTTTCACCCGTAACCCCGCTACCGGCGAAAAGAAGCTGATGGGCGAGTACCTGATCAATGCTCAGGGCGAAGATGTCGTTGCCGGCATCCGTACTCCTTCCCCGATCAGCAAGCTGCACGAGGAAATGCCTGAGGTTTACGATCAGTTCGTTGAGATCGCAACCCGTCTGGAAAACTACTACAAGGATATGCAGGACATGGAGTTCACCATCGAAGATGGCAAGCTCTTTATGCTGCAGACCCGTAACGGCAAGCGCACCGCACAGGCTGCTCTGCAGATCGCCTGCGACCTCGTTGATGAGGGCGTTATCGATCAGCGCACCGCTGTACTGCGCGTTGAGCCCAAGCAGCTGGATACCCTGCTGCACCCGCAGTTTGACGCTGCTGCCCTGAAGGCTGCTGAAGCAATCGGCAAGGGCCTGGCCGCTTCTCCGGGATCTGCCTGCGGTCGCGTTGTCTTCAGCGCTGAAGATGCTGAAGAGAAGGTCAAGGACGAAGCTTGGAAGAAGGTCGTTCTGGTCCGTCTGGAAACCAGCCCCGAAGATATCGTCGGCATGCAGGTTTCTCAGGGCATCCTGACCGTTCGCGGCGGCATGACCAGCCACGCAGCTGTTGTTGCACGTGGCATGGGTACCTGCTGTGTTTCCGGCTGCGGCAATGATAACGATGTTGCTATCGATTACGATGCAAAGGTTATCACCATTAACGGCCACACCTTCCATGAGGGTGACTGGATGAGCATTGATGGCTCTACCGGCAACATCTACGAAGGCCAGATCGCTACCGTCGCTTCCACCGAGAACGCTAACTTCAAGCGCTTTATGAGCTGGGCTGACGAAGCACGCCAGATGAAGGTTATGACCAACGCCGATAACCCGCGCGATGCACAGAACGCTGTCGATATGGGCGCTGAAGGCATTGGCCTGTGCCGTACCGAGCATATGTTCTTCGCTGAGGATCGTATTGCTGCTGTGCGTGAGATGATCTGCGCACGTACCGTTGAAGAGCGCAAGGTTGCCTTGGCTAAGGTTGAGCCGTTCCAGGAAGCTGACTTTACCGCTATGTACCGCATCATGGGCGATCGTCCGATGACCATCCGTTATCTGGACCCGCCTCTGCATGAGTTCCTGCCCACCAAGGCTGAGGATATCGAAGCCCTGGCAAAGGATATGGGCATGACCACCGAAGAGCTGAACAACGTTGTTGTCAGCCTGCATGAGTTCAACCCCATGATGGGCCATCGTGGCTGCCGTCTGGCCGTTACCTATCCGGAAATTGCCGAGATGCAGACCAATGCTGTGATCAAGGCTGCCATCAAGGTTTCTGCTGAGACCGGCAAGATGATCACCCCGCACATCATGGTGCCCCTGGTTGGTGAAGTGAAGGAGCTGAAGTACGTCAAGGACGTCATCGTCAAGACTGCTGACAAGCTGATCGCTGACGCTGGCGTTGACATGAAGTACCAAGTTGGCACCATGATCGAGATCCCGCGTGCCGCTCTGACCGCAGGTGAGATCGCTAAGGAAGCTGACTTCTTCAGCTTCGGTACCAACGACCTGACCCAGATGACCTTCGGCTTCAGCCGTGACGATGCTGCTAAGTTCCTGACCGCTTACTATGATACCAAGATCTACGAGAGCGATCCGTTCCAGCATCTGGACCAGATCGGTGTTGGCAAGCTGGTTAAGATGGCTGCCCATGACGGCCGCGCAACCAACCCCAACTTGGGTCTGGGCATCTGCGGCGAGCACGGCGGCGACCCCTCCAGCGTTGAGTTCTGCCACAACGTTGGCCTGGATTACGTTTCCTGCTCTCCGTACCGCGTTCCCATCGCACGTCTGGCCGCTGCTCAGGCTGCTATTAAAAATCCCAGAGCATAAGGCTTTTATAGCAAGTTATCGTTAAAAAACGAGCATAAAATAAGGCTCACCGTCAATTTTGGCGGTGGGCCTTATTTGTTTGCTCATGTATGAGATGAATTGCGTTTAACACGGAGCTGCTTTCCAGAACCATCACAGATACACCTCCACGGTCAGGTCGGTCCACGCTGCACGGCGGAACTGGTGGGGCAGCTTGTTGGCTTCACGGTAACGCTTGGCGGTTTCAAAGTCGATGGTGAAGGTGAGGATCGATGGAATATACAAAAACGGTGAGCTGGACTATGAGGCAACTCACAAGAAATTCTTGTTGGTTCGTTCCGAAGGGACAAGACAGGTAAAAATAAATTAAGGTATCCCGACTTTATGACTTTTTGAATGCTATCTGAAAAAAAGAAAAACCGCTGCGCAGCCGACAGCGGTTCATCGTCATATTCTGTTTTCAGAACAGCCAAGCAAATATTGCCGATGCAGCGACAATCAAGGCACTTCCTGCCAAGGATAACAGCATCGGTACTGCAAATGGGCACAGTAACAGTGCCACAATCGCCGAAGCCGCTGCCTGTGCATAGCTACCATCTAGCAGCGCAAGGAAAGCCGCAAAGCCGCCCAGCCCGGCAAGCAGTAATAGTAAATCTAAGGCAGCACCGCATAATTCCCGCCTGACGGCTTAAGCACCGCTCCGGCGGCTGCGGCACGGCATCTGCGTTGCCAAAATGCTCGATAATGTCGGGTTGCGGTAC
>OBIA01001536.1_pt1 | contig 10918 bp, 10 predicted proteins | sample 1519911 | NCBI WGS metagenome assembly OBIA01 (sample SAMN04209236, study PRJEB22552) | human gut metagenome | biome: gut; material: feces | host: Homo sapiens | place: USA: Oklahoma | reverse complement strand
CTAAATTTAATGTTATCGGTGCTAAATGTAATAAACCACTAAATAATAATACTGCACCATAAAAACCTCCAGCCATCATCGTACAGATAATAATTCTTAACATTGTAAAAGGATAACAAGAGCGTATTACCGCTGCCATAGAAATAGTTCCTAAAACTAAATACATTAATGTTACTAGTTCTAAATCATTTATTTTCCACATTGGTCCAAAAATCATGATAGCAATGAATAAAATCACAATACTTAGTGCATTACCAGCTGCTTTACTAAATACTTTAGGCAAAAAACGTCCAGTAATTTTACGAGTATCAGCTTCAAAAATCGTCATAAACGATGGCATTGCTTCAATCAATAAATCAATTAATGTAATTTGTAACGGAATAAATGGGAAGGCAGTATTACTGATTACACAAAACAACGATAATAAAATCGTATAAATTGTTTTGATAAAGAATACACCCGCTACACGCGTAACATTATTAACAACTTTACGTCCTTCGAGAAGAACATCTGGTAAACATGTAAAATCTGAATTTAATAAAACTACTTGTGAGATTTGTTTTGAAGCATCACTTCCATCAGCAATTGCAATTGAACAATCAGCTTCTTTTAACGCTAACAGGTCATTAACTCCATCACCTGTCATAGCTACATGATGACCATCATTTTTTAAAGCTTCGACAATCATTTTCTTTTGACTAGGAGTTACCCGACCAAAAATAGTGTAATTACGAACTACCTCTTGAATTTCATCATCATTTATCGTTGACATATCAATGCAACGTTCATAATTTAATACCCCTGCTTTTTTAGCAATTGCCATAACTGTATTTACATTATCACCAGAAATAATTTTCGCATCTATTCCTTCTTGATGAAAATATTCTAATGTTTCTTTAGTATTATTTCTAATTGTATCTGATAAAATAATCGCCATTAGTGGTTGTAATCGTGGCAACTCTTCTTTATCATCAACAGTCTTTTCAGTATAACCAATGGCAATCGCACGCATTCCTTGCAACATTAATTCATGAATATCTTCAGGCAGTTCACCAGAAATAATTTTTTCTGCTGCTCCTACGACGATGGTTCCTATACCTTTAAATTCAATCGCACTCCACTTACGTAATGAAGAAAATGGGATCTTTTTAACATATTCATAAAGATTATTTTCTCCAAAATAGCTATTCATCGCTTGAAAAGTTGCATTATTATCATCACTGGCACGCATATATGAGCCCATTACTTCATCGAGTTTAAAATTCTGAGTTGTTTCTAACGTATATGTTTTTTCGACCTTCATTTTTCCATCAGTGATTGTTCCTGTTTTATCTAAACACAAAACATCAACATGCGATAATGTCTCTAATGAATATAAATCTTGAATCAACACTTTACGTCTTGCTAAACGAGTCACTCCATTTGCTAACGACACACTAGTTAACAAGACTAACCCTTTAGGCAACATTCCTAATAATCCTGCTGCCGAAGAGACAACTGCATTAAATAACGTATCTTGTCGTAAATACATTGCTTCAACAAACAAAATAATTCCCAATGGGATTATCATAAAAGTAGTAACTTTTGTAACTTTATTCATTGAATCCATTAATTCAGAATTCTTCTCTTTAACTTTTTGTGCCTCTTTAACAATAGTTGTTGCATAATTACTATCACCAACATTTTTAACCCTTGCATAACATTTTCCAGAAACTACACTACTACCTGACAGCAGGTGCCCACCTATATTTTTATGAATCGGATCTGATTCCCCAGTTAATAGTGACTCATTGGCCTCAACCATTCCATGAATCACAGTTGCATCATTACATACTTGATTTCCACTTTCAAGAACTAAAACATCATCTAGAACAACTTCATTAATATCGACAATTACATGTCTACTGTTACGAACAACCATAATTGTTGGCTTAGTTAAAATTGATAATTGATCTACTAGTTTTTTTGCCTTTACTTCTTGCCAAATTCCAATAACTGAGTTGGTAACAATAATTGCCATAAAAACTAAATTTGACCAAGCCTGAACAAATACTAAAGCTACAAATATTAAAAAATTCAAAAGATTAAATAATGTGCAAACATTATCTTTTATAATCTGCCCATAACTTTTACTGACAGGTTTACTAACTCCGTTAACTTGCCCCTTAGCAATTCTTTCTTGGACTTCACTATCATTTAAACCCACTTCATAATACATAGGTAATTCCTTTTCCATCTATTCCACCTCCGGATTTCTCATCATTATATTACACTTTGTTGAGCAAGCATATACACTTTACTAATTCTTAACATTCCCTTAACTAAAATAAAACAAAAAAAAGGATAACTAAGCGTTATCCAATTTTCGCGGTATTTTAACCTCATCATCAAGCTCTCCCTTTTCTTCCCAGTGAGCTTTTATTGTTTTATTGATTAGCCAAATCAGTAAAAATTCACAATATAGAATCCAACTGAATTTGCTTTGAATAAACATAATAAACTTTCCTAATAATGGTATATGCCAAACATATTTACCAATGATATCACTACGTTTTGTATAATATAGATCTAATTCATCTCGACCCTCGGCATTTGTTCGATAATATAATTGTCCATTTTCTTCTTGTGTTTTATTAAAATGATGTGTCAACACTATTTCTTGCTCTCCCCGCTGAACTTTAAATGTAATTATTTCTCCAGGGGCAATAGATTCATTTTCATCAATTGTTTTAGTAAGTACCATTGAATACGTTGGAATTCTAGGTTCCATGCTATCCGTCATGACTGCATAAAAGCGATATCCAATAAAATCAGTTATCTCTTGAGCATAAAATTGCATCCCAACAATATACATCAATATCATTCCCAATATCAGCCAATATGCCAGCTTGCTAAATTTTCTCACCTTTTCTTTCATGACTTTCACATCCTATATTATATACTTGGACAAAAATGCCATTATTGATAGCATTAAACAGTAGTCTTTTGTAATGTTGCTTTTAGTTCAACAGTTACTTTTTTATTTGCTAACGCATCAGTTCCAGCTTTATCATCTGTTGCAGTAACTACTACTTTGTAAGTATTAGTTCCAGTAAGACTTTTATCAACATTACCGGCGACTTTTTCTGCCGATTCCTCTGTTCCATCATAAATTTCTAAAGTATAGCCAGTTGAAATTGCTGTATCATTAGCTTTAACTACTGGTTCTAATTTTAGTTCCTTACCACTTAAATCAGCTGCATCTATACCTGTTATATTAAATGTTACTTCCCCACTTGAACTAGGTACGTAAGAACTAGTTAAATCACTAGCAACTGGCTCGGTAAGAACAATATCAGCTGCCTTTTCCACATTAATTTGTTTAAATGTCACTTCATTGCTTGTAGTAGTATCAGATAAATTATCCCATGCCGCAAAGGTCATTGCAGAAGTTAAAGCTACGGCACCAACTGATGCCATTGTTAATAATGTACTCTTTTTCATAATAATTTTCTCCTTTAGTATTTTTTATATTATATGTGTCGGAATTTGTCATTCCTGTTTCTATACCTATATTCTAATACTAAATTCAAAAAGCAGTTAATACTTATCTTGGTAGGTCTAGTTATACTTTTTGTGTATATCTACATATCCGCATAATTATCGTTAATAATTTCTAAAAATATTTTAGCAGCATCTGATAAAATTTCTCTTTTACGCTTAATAATAATGAATGATTTATTTATATTACAATTTTGAAACTGCATACTTTTTATTCTTGAATGTTTCAGTTCTTCTATTTGCCATTTATGCCCCAACATAAAAGCATCAGTATGATTAAGCATATTGATAATAGCATGATAATTACTCATCGTAATAGTTTTATGAAAACTGCTGATTTGAATACTGCCGTCAATCGTTAGTGATAAATTTAAATTAGAAAAGAAATCATGAGGCAAATGGATATATGTACTGCTAACCAATTCTTTAGCATCTATAATTTCGCCCTTAGCTAACGGATTTTGTTCGTTTATATGAACATATAATGGTCCTGTTCCAAGTACAATCATTTCTACATCTTTCAATTCTGTCATTTTTCTAAAGATTGCCAACTGATAATTATTTAGAATTACTATTCCTATTTCAGATGTCATATCACTAACGTTATTTAGAACTTCTTCTGCCGTAGTCTCAATCATTTTTATTTCAGTATCTGCAGACTTAATGTGATTATAGAATTGTAAAATCAGGTCATCCCTTAAAAAAATAGAATCGACTGATACTGCTAATTTACTATAAATCGATTCCTCACTTAAATTCTTTAATTTCTCTAAAACTTGAAACTGTTCTAAAATTGAGCGCCCGTAATAATATAGCAATCTCCCTGTTGGCGTAAGTGTAACTCCCCGATTACTGCGAATAACTAATTCTTTCCCCATTTCCTCTTCTAATGAATGAATTGAACGACTTAAACTTGGCTGTGAAACATAAAGTTGTTCAGCAGCTTTATTGATACTGCCACAATCAACAACTTTAATAAAATTCCGTAACTGCTCATTTTTCATGCTATCCCTCCAATAACTTATATATCACTATTGTATCACATGAAAATACAAAAAAATAACGCTATTAACGTTATTTTTTCAATTTATCTAGGAATTTTTTTATTCTTGATGTAGCTTCCTTGATTTGTTCGATTGAGTAAGCATACGATACCCTAATAAATCCTTCACCAGCTTCCCCAAAGGCAGTACCAGGGACACAAGCAACTAATTGATCCTTTAATAATTCTTCACAAAATTGATCAGAAGTCATTCCTGTTGATTTAATACACGGGAATACATAAAATGCTCCTTGAGGAGTAAATGTATGTAATCCTAAATCATTAAATGCTTTAACAATGTAATTACGACGAAGCATGTATGCTTTTCGCATTTCTTCAATTTCATTATCACAATGACGCATTGCTTCAATTGCTCCATATTGAGCACCTGTCGGTGCTGACATGATTACATATTGATGAATTTTATTCATTGCTTTAGTCAAAACTTCATTAGCTAATACATATCCTAAACGCCAGCCTGTCATTGCATAAGCTTTAGAATATCCGCTGACTAAAATTACCTGATCCTTGATTTCATCAAATGCAGCAATTGAACAAAATTTTTGTTCATATGATAATTCGGCATATATTTCATCAGTTATTACAATAATCTCATGCTTTTTTATAATTGAAACAATCTTTTCATAATCCTCACGAGTCATAAATCCACCTGTTGGATTACTTGGATAGTTTAATAAGATTGCTTTTGTTTTAGGTGTAATAGCAGCTTCTAATAATTCAGGTGTTAATTTAAACTCATTGTCTTCTTTAAGCTCAATATTTACTACCTTTCCACCTGCTAAAGCAACTCCTGGAGTATATGCGACATAACTCGGCTGTAATAAAATCACTTCATCTCCAGGATTGATAATTGCACGAAAAGCAAGATCAATCGCCTCTGAGCCCCCAACTGTAACGATACATTCCTTATCATAACAATAATCCAAACCAAATCTTCTTTTTTGATAACGACAAATTTCTTTTCTCAGTTCTACTAAACCTTGATTAGCTGTATAAAAGGTTTTACCTTGTTCAATTGAATAAATTGCAGCCTCTCTAATTTTCCATGGAGTATCAAAATCGGGTTCCCCAACCCCTAAAGATATAACTCCCTCCATTTGATTAGCTAAATCAAAGAATTTTCGAATACCACTAGGTGGTATTTCTCTTACTGTATCATTTAATACCTTATTGAAATCCATTATGGAGTTACCAATAATCTTTCTGCAGCTTCTTTGTCATCATCATCAAAACTTAATCCATTATTTTTATATTGCTTTAATACAAACATTGTTGCAGTACCAGTTACCCCTTCTAATGGTGCCAATTTAGAGGCAACGAAACGGGCGGCTTCTTGCATTGTGTGTCCTTTAACAATCGCAACGAATTCAAAGCTTCCGCTTAGCAAATACATTGTATCTACTTCTGGGAATGCATAGATCTTTTTAGCAATACGATCATAACCATACTCACGTTCAGGAGTTGCATTAATTTGAATTAATGCCATTACATTATCAACGTTTGTACGATCCCAATTAATAATCGTATGATATCCGCAGATAACTTTATCCTTTTCTAATTGGCTGATGGTATCAACAACATTATCTTCTGTTTCGTTTAATGCCATCGCAAGATCCGTAACGTCCATACGTGCATTATTATGAAGTAATGTTAATAATAAGTTCTCATCCATATTTCTTTCCTCCAATTTATTTTACTCATTATATAACATTTTATGTTTGAGGTAAAGGTGAAGAACTATTACAATCATTATTTTTTTCTTTAAAAACCATTATTCAAAGTGACTTCCAACATTTAGCTTTTCTTCCTCTTTTTCACCACTATCACCCCAATTACATTAATTGCCATAATCTATATAGGTACCATCTTAATCCCATCACTTGTAGATCCCAATAATTTTGGATATCTTGTTTGCCATTATTGTTAGGTATTTCTTAATCAGGTACTTCAATAATTTCTTCTAAACCAGTCACGGCCATAGTTAAGTTTTCAGTGATCTTAACAATAAGATTCTATCGCTAAATTCAGGTAAGACTAAGCGTAACTAAAAAAGTAACAATCATTAATATTTGTCACCTTCTTCAAAAATAATTATTAACCATAGCTTTAACTGCCCATTTATGAGAACTTAACACCATCTCTCGTGGTGTAAGTTCTAAATCATTAATCAACCATTTCTTTATTAACATAACTTGTGAAGCGGCAAAAAAGTAAGCTGCATACTCCTTTTCGACTAAACTTATTTCTACATCTTTTAATATCTCTAAGTTAATTTCCTCAAAACAATATAAAAGACAATGTTCTAAAGAATTATTCCCCTCAATATTTATAGCCTTTACATAAAACTCTTTTTCGTCATAAAAATGTTGATACATCTTTTCTAATATAATCGGTTGATTTAATTCCTCCTTTCCTAACAATTCTAGCATTCCTTTTAAATCACTAATCACATTATCAACAACAATGCGTTCAATCACTTCATATTTATCATGATATAATGCATAAAAAGTTTTTCTCGAAACATTTGCCATTTGACAGATCATTTTAACAGTAATATTCTCAAATTTTTTGTTTTAACAAGTTCCTTAGCAGCAGTTTCTATCTTCTGATATGATTTCACTTATACCATCTCACTTTCACTTTTAATTATAAACAAATACACTAATTATTTACTATAATAGTCCAAACAATATATATTGTCTACACAAATAAATTACTAAATATCTTTTATTTTTATAATCAACCATTTATAATCAAATTCAAAGGTTAGTAGTTAATAAAACATTTATTAAGAATAAAAATTTATTGCAAAAATGGTATAATAAAACCCTTTCATTAATAATTTATGATAAAATAAAAACAAGGAGGTTTTAACATGAAAACATTCTATGTATCTAGTTATGGTAAAAGTGACAATAAAGGAATTTACATTATTGATCTTAATGAAGAAAATCAAAAATTATCTCTGGTACAACATATAGTAACCCATGATTATCCATCTTACATGATCACTAAAAATAATATTTTATACGTAGCTTACAAAAATGCTAGTCGACTTAATAATGGAGGTGGAATTGGAAGTTTTTCAATTCACAAAGAAGAACTTATTCCCAACAATAATTATAATTCTAATGGACGTTCTTATACCCATTTATGTGTTAGTGATAATTCACGATATCTTTTTGCAGCTAACTATCATGTTGGTTCCACAGCATCATATTTATTAGAAAATAATTTTATTAAAGAAAAAATCTGTGCTATCCACCATACTGGACTTGGTCCCGATCTACTAAAACGACAAACTGGACCACACTGCCATTATGTTGGAATAACCCCTGATAAGGAATTTGTTTATGCTGTTGATTTAGGAGCTGATAAAGTAATCATGTATACTTATCAGGATGGAAAATTAGAAGAAGATGTTGAACATACTTTAAATGTGGTACCAGGCTCTGGACCACGTCACATGATTTTCTCTAAAGATGGTCGTTTTGCTTATCTAGTAAATGAGATTTCTAATAATTTAATGGTTTATAAATATAATGATAAATATTTAAATCTAATTCAAGTTATTCATACAACGCCTCGTCATTTTCACGGTTTTTCGAGCGCTAGCGCTATTCGTCTAAGTGCGACAGGAAATCATTTATTCATTTCAAACCGTGGTCATGATAGCATCGTTCTATATCGAGTCAACCAAGAAACTGGTAAAGTTTCATTACTATATATGGTTCATACTGGTAAAAATCCTCGTGATTTTAATATTATTGATGATAAATATTTAATTGTTGGTGCGCAAGACGATGATGAATTAGAGTTATTAACATTTGATGAAAAAAGCGAACAACTAGTTAGAACAGCTTCAACTTTAGCTATTCCTGCACCAGTTTGTATCGCAATAAATAAGGAGAAATAAAATGAAATACGAGATTAAAGGGGACAATCTCCCTGTAGTGATTTGTCACTTAGAAAAAGGAGAATCAATGATTACTGATAGCGGTGCCATGAGTTGGATGGATCCCGTTATGGAAATGGAAACAACAAGTGGTGGTTTTGGTAAAGCATTTGGTCGAATGTTTAGTGGAGAAACAATGTTCCAAAATCGTTATCATGCTAAAGAAGACGGCATGATTGCTTTTGCATCTTCTTTTCCAGGGTCAATCGAAGCTGTTGAAATTAATCCAAATCATGAAATTATTGTACAAAAGTCATCATTCCTAGCAGGAACTTCAGGAATTGACATGTCAGTTTTTTTCAATAAAAAAATGGCAACAGGAATTTTTGGTGGTGAAGGATTCATTATGAATAAGATCAGCGGTACAGGTACTGTCTTTTTAGAAATTGACGGTTCAGCTATTTCTTACGATTTATTACCTGGTCAACAAATGGTTATTGATACAGGATATCTAGCTATGATGGATGCTACATGCAAGATGGAAATTCAAAGCGTTAAAGGAGTTAAAAATAAACTGTTAGGTGGTGAAGGTTTTTTTAATACGGTTGTCACAGGACCAGGAAAAGTAGTTCTTCAATCAATGCCAATCAGTGCCGTAGCAGCGGGATTAATTCCATTTTTACCAAGCGGAAAATAATTTAATTAAGGAATATGTTTAGTCATATTCCTTTTTTGTTTACATTCATAGGTATGCTTGCTAAAATATACGCATGAAAAGGGGGAGCTTATGAAACCAATGATTTTCTTTGATGTTGATGGAACATTAATGGATAACCATGACTACCAGGTTACTCCATCAACTAAAAAAGCATTACAAAAATTACAAGAGAATGGTTATAAAATTGGAATTGCAACTGGTCGTGCTGTTAATTCATTAAAACGTACCGGGGTTGTTGATATTGCTAATTGGGACGGCTTTGTTTGTAATAATGGTCAAACTGTGCTTAATAAAAATTTTCAAATCGTCGAAGAATTGGTTATTTCCCCGGAAATAGTCCATCGTTGTATAAAAATTGCTAAAGATAATAATATTCCACTCGCTTTAAAAATGGAGCATCGAATCATTACCCAAGAGCCCGATGAAAATGTTTACACTGCACGTAAATTTTTTAACTCTATCATCCCTCCGGTAGGCATTTATCAAAACCAAAAAGTTGAAGCGATGATTGCCTATGGACCGAAGGGATATGATTATGCGCCATTTAAACAATTAGAAGGTTTACATATCTTACCCGGAGTCTCTACATATTGTGATATAACTCATGCCGATGCAACTAAAGCAACTGGTATTCAAGTTATCTTAAAACAATATAATCTTGATAAATATATTTGTTTTGGCGATTCTTTAAATGATGTTGAGATGTTTAATCATGCTGCTATCTCTATTTGCATGGGACAAGGTGACGCATATCTTAAAAACATTGCAACTTTTGTCACTGACAGTATTGATGATGATGGTATTTATAACGCTTGTATTAACTTAGGTTTATTTAAATAGTTATAAAAAGTTCTACAAAAATGTAGAACTTTTTTCTTAATCAAATTTTCGTTTAGATACAGCTACCATCATCAATGAAATAATCATTAAGCTTCCAGCACCTAAAACATTTAAATCATCGCCTGTTTTAACAGCTGTTTGTTTATCATCAGGATTTGTTGTTGAATTATCCTCAACAATCATTGGTAGAGCTACTGATGCTAGTTTATATCTAATCTTAGTCGCAAGATTACGAGCCAAAGAAGTATAATTTAATACTCCATTCTGTGTTGCTAAATCTAATATGATATTACCCTTTTCATTTACTGATACTCTAGCCACCTCAATATCTACAGGCTCATCTTCGCTTCCAAAAATTCCATAAGACTGAACATCACCTTTAACCAAACCACTAGCATCACTATTGTATCCGGTTATTTTAAACATCTCAGTTGTTAATTTAGAAGCATCAACTTTCTTACCGTTCATATCAATTTCAAGAGCCGTTATTTTTTCACCACTATTAGTTACTGTAGCAATTAAGTTATAAGCATAAATATTGTCACCTGCTGCTTCTCCAGCTACAGGATTAGTAACTGTTTTTAATTGATAATCATTAGTTGAAGTTGATAAAGATTTAAACCATGTAATCGTATCTAAACTCGCATTAGTTGAAGCATAAACATCACCATTCAACATTTTGATCCACGACCAGTGAGCGCTGCTATATGTTTCATCAGGATAACTGACATCCTCAAATAAACCACAGTAGATATCTCCATCAAGCCCCCTGTCATCACGATAGGATTTAATCATATTATAAGCATATTGAGTCCATCCATAATAGATTGTTGTATCATAATAACAATGTACCATGAAAATC
>OBIA01001533.1_pt1 | contig 10923 bp, 10 predicted proteins | sample 1519911 | NCBI WGS metagenome assembly OBIA01 (sample SAMN04209236, study PRJEB22552) | human gut metagenome | biome: gut; material: feces | host: Homo sapiens | place: USA: Oklahoma | reverse complement strand
GTTCTCAAGGTTCTCGAAATCTTCAAAAATCTGCTTGACAAACATTAGCAAGATTTAAAACAGCGGTTTGGTCAGTCATATGGTATAGAAATTACATCACGCATTATGGAAAGTACAAAAGTAATCATAAAATTGCCTGTTCAGAAGTGAGGAAAACCTATGAATCATGTGATTATCATTGATGATGAAGTACAAAGTCGCAATGGAATTGCCGAAATTTTTAAAAATCATTCCCCAGGATGGGAGATAGATGGTCTGTTTGAAGATGGTAGCCTTGCATTAGACTATCTTCAACAACATCCGGAAGTAAATCTGGTTGTTACCGATATACGCATGCCCAAATTTGACGGTCTTGAGCTAATTAGCAGAATTCGCAAAAACAACGGAACCATTCCTATCATTATCATAAGCGGATACTCGGAATTTTCCTATGCCAAGAAAGCAGTTGAGCATCATGTATTTCGATATATATTGAAGCCTATTCTTCCCTCCGAATTCGATGCAGTCATTACAAGCGTAGAAAATTTTTTCCGACTGGCGGATCCTCTTAGTGAATATAATCTCACCCAGTCAGAATACGACCAGTTTTTAGATCTGTTGTTTTCTGAAGCCATTGCTTCGAATAAAAAGCAGAAGATTCAAATACTGGAAAAACAATGTGGATTTACATTTCCGCAAGCATGGTTCTTACTATTGACCGGCAACAGCGAATTCAGCAACCAGATTTTCAACTACAGAACGGTGCTGCAAAAGTTTGCTGCCGGAATTTCATCCGAGTATCATGTTTTTCTATTCTGCGAAAAGATTTACTGTATTTTATTAAAAAAAGAGGATTTAGATGATAAGTTTCTGAAAAAACAGGTACAAAGACTCTTATGGAAATTTAACCCCGGATTGGAAATCTGCGCGGGAATATACCACAGCGATCATGATGACACGCTTAAAAATGCATTTTACAGTGGCGTTTCAGCCTTGACACAATTTTTTTACTCAAAGGATCCCATACACATATATCAGGATCAAACTTTGTGCACCTTTCCATACTCTATATACCAGAATTTACAGTTGCAGCTGACCGGCAGCAATTTACTGAATACGAGAGATGCTGTCTATTCCTTTATGGATTACGTGCGTAATGAACAACCTTCCTATTATGAATTGCATTCCTGGCTAAACAAGATTACTCTGATCATCATAAAACATTGTAATGATAAAAAAATACCGGCATCTTGTTATATCGATTATACAGAAAGTCTGCAGTTTCTTTACAATTATCACTCTCTTGAAGAAATTGAAAGTACCATTTTGTCCATGATCGAGAGCATTTTTGAGAAAATTGCTGAACAGACACGCAGCACAAATACCTATCTTGTTGAACAGGTACAAAACTACCTTTTCCAGCATATGAATGAAAATATCACACTTTCAGACTTAGGAGAGATTTTCGGTATAAACTATTCCTCACTAAGCAATATATTCAGCTCTGCTACAGGACAGACTATCATTGAATATCTGACTTTTATAAGAATATTACATGCAAAAGAACTGTTGATCAATACAGACAAAAAAATATATGAGATCTGTTCAGAAATTGGATACACAGAACCAAAATATTTTATTAAACGCTTTCGTCAGATTGTTGGCGTTACTCCCAAGGAATACAGAAAGATATATACTTCCTGATACTCTGTAATGATAGTTTTTCCAGTGTCCTGATATTTTTGAACTTTGATTCACGGATGAAGTCATCCACCACTTGATGGAACTTTTCAATCTTGCCCTTGCTTTTCCCGAAACGTGGTTTGTCATGCTTGACACAGATTCCAAGTCTGACAAGTGAGAAACGAATCTGTTTTGCAACGTACTACCTTTTTGCGGATGCGTGGATAGGAGTCCCTGTAACGAAGTTCCGGATCGTACCCATAGTCCTCGTCATCGTCCACATAATCTGCATCCGGATCAGGCTTTGCCGCTTCCTGTGCCTTCTTCTTTTCCTGGACTTTCTTGAATACGAAGAATCCGCCGCCACAGGCAAACACAATCAGAGTCAGAAGTTCCGGGAGCATATTCGTGGATTTCGGCTTTTCCTCTGGAGTGGGTTCTGTAATTTCAGGAACCGTTTCAACCGCTTCCGGCTTTGTTTCCTCAACCGGCTTGGTGAATACAAGTATTTATTGCAAAGGTACGCCTATATCCGATGAAGAACTGGCTTGTAAAGAGATCATTGATCATCTCCATACAGATAATCCGGCCTGGGGTGCAAGGCAAATGTCTGCACAGCTAAAGGCTAGAGGATATCATGTAGGACGTCGGAAAGCACGACGTTACATGAACGAAATGGATATTTACCCAATCTATCCTAAAATGAATCTTTCCAAGCGTATGCAACAGGCTAAGGTATGCCCTTATCTGCTCCGTAATGCTGTCATAGACAAACCAAATCAGGCACGGTCTATTGACATTACATATATTCCAATCAAACGGGGCTTTTTATATCTGACAGCCGTTATTGATTGGTATAGCCGCTGGGCAGACAATATCATGATTGAGCGTTGGTTTCGCAGCTTCAAGTATGAAGAAGCCTATCTGACTCAATACAATAACATCAAAGAAGCCAGAACCGCTATCGGACAGTATATCCGCACTTACAACTTTGAGCGGCATCATTCTGCACTTGACTATCAGACACCGGCTGAATGCTACTATCCGGCAATGCTGTTGCCATATGTAGCTTAGCATAAATGGGACAGGGGAGAGTTCCACTACTTTCCCTGAGTTCCCTGTAACTTATTAACCCTATCAGTTCATTATAAAAATCTCAGATTTTTGTCTTGACAACTGAGCCACTATACTATCTCCTGGAATGGAAACGAAATGGCATAGTTTTTGCAGACTATGCCTCTGCATCAATCATTTATTTCCCAATGACCTGTTCTGGTTGAACCAACTCTCTTTATCTTGCCGTCATTCATCAGTTCTTTCATGATTCTCTGGACAGTTCTCCTTGACAACGATAATTCTTTAGCTAAATCTGTCTGTGTAATATACGGATTCTGTTTCAAGCCTGATAACAATCTGCCTTCCATATGATCAGCACCATGATTAGCGCCATCAGCGTCAAGAATAGCGTCATCCGTGGCGCTATCTGTCATCTGATTCAAAAGTTCCGCTAAAGTATTATCTATTTGAGTCAGCATGAATTCAATAAATACCGTAGATTCTCCCTCTACATGGCATTTTGCAATCGCATCATAATAATCATCCTGGAATTTTTCAATTTGGCTTTCTATCGGAATATATTCAAAAATAGGATTCCATTTAGCCAATATAGCTGTATGCCACAGCCTTGCCATCCTGCCATTGCCATCTGTAAAAGGATGAATAAATACGAATTCATAATGAAATACGCTGCTCAAAATCAGCGGATGCATCTGATCTTTCTCTTTCTTCATCCAGCCAAATAATTCATTCATCAATTGTGGAACAAAGCGTGCCGGTGGAGCCATGAATATGCACTCTTCACCATTAAATACACCTTCTTCACCACTGCGGAAATCACCGGATTCCTCTACGATGTATTTTGTCATAATACCATGAAATTTCTTTAATTCTTCTATGCTGTAAGGATCTATTTCAGCTATTTTTTCATAGGCATTATATGCATTCTTTACTTCCTGTATTTCTTTTGCCTCTCCAAAAACCAATTTCCCGTTAATAACATCACGCACCTGGCTTAGCGAAAGAGAATTTGCCTCGATCTTTAAAGACGAATGAATGGATTTGATCCGGTTATTTTTCCTTAGATGAGGTTTGTTTTCCATATTACTCATTACAGTAATACGCCCGACTTTTTCAGATACAGATGCCACATGAGATAATATACTGTTTGTAATTGTAAAAGGTGGTTTATATCCGTCCATGTATTACTCCTTATCCTCTATCCATTCAAATATTCATTCCATCTGGCATTGATTTCTTCCATTTCATGTTTCTGCATAATTCTGTTGCGGTCACTTAGTATTGCAAGCATTTCATCTGCAATTTCCTCAAGCGGCAGCTTTTTGTAATGGGACAAATAACCTATCATCCGTCCGGCTATCCAGTCGGTGTTAAGATTTTTCGTTATTTGATCGCAAAACTCCGCTGGATATCCCCGTTTTATCATAATGTCATATAGTTCCAGGCTCTTAGGCGACTTAGGTTTCATATTACAACTCCATTACAATGATCTATTTCGTGTTGGATGATCTGTGCAGTCCAACCGGAATATTTGCCATGCTGCTTCTTGAAATCTGCATCCAAAAAATCCACTTCAATTTCTTTATATCTTGTACACGGACGCACCCCTTCCAGAGATAGGCATCCTTCTTCTGTCTGAAATGCTCCGGTCTTCTTTGTAATAACCGGATTTACCATAGCAAATTGAAATGGACCTGCTGCCACCACAATGATATTTTTCTTTACACCGATCATATTGGCTGCCATGCCAACGCAATGATCCAGATTTGCCCTTAATGTATCAAGCAGATCTGTAATCACCTGTCGGTCTGCCTCCGTTGCATCTGTAGATTTCTGAGCGAGAAACAATGGATCCCGCATAATTTTTTTTACCATATTCTTGTCCTCTAATTCCAGTTTTTCCAAACATCCGGCAGATAACCCAGGGTTGATTGCTTACTATTTCTAACCACTGGTGTCTTAATCACCTGGGGATTTTCAAGAACCTTTTCAAGCTTATCATCAGCAGCAATATACTTTATAAGGGCAAGCAAATCCTTGTCCTTGCCATCCCAGTTGACCATGTTATCCAATCCACCATTTGCCTGAGCTACGGAATTGAATTCCCCTTTGCTCATGCCCTTTTCCTTCATATCAATGAACTGATACTTTATGCCACGCTCTTTGAAAAAACGCTCTGCTTTTCTTGTATCACTACATTTCTTTGTCCCGAATATCTGTATATTCATATCATCTTTCCTTCGCCATCAATATAAGTTTTTCAAATGACTGTACAAGCATCAGCATCTACTAATATCTGCATTTTTTCAAACCATTCTACCATGCTCTTTCGAGCTGGTCTTCATAAAAAGAATCTACACGTAGCCCATCAGACATTGAAACCATATACAAATCACTATTTATATCAATTATACAGTAATTACCTGAAATATCCAATGACGTATTAGAAAAGCCGCTTAGTCATCAAGCGGCTTTCATTAACGATTTGTCGAGTTAAAAATTTTTTCTAATTCATATTTGCGAGTTAAAACGAGTTATCTATTTCAGAAAATAAATTTCTGAAATTTCTCTAAATGGTTACTGTTCAGACAGCAACCCGGCAGCGTCAGGACTGCTGTCTGACCACTGCCGGGTTCCCTCTGATATCCTTCTATAAAATTTACCGGAAAATCATCTGTGCAAAGTCTGCAAAGCATGATCTCCACACATTCCAGTCATGTCCTCTTCCCGGTTTCTGTCATGTCGGTTTCCAAATACCGGTACCTGTTATATCCGGTTTTATTTCGTTTGTAACCGGGTAAGAATACTGCTTATATCCATCATCTTTTCAACTGCAGTAAACGCAACGTTCTCTCCATCGTGGATGAGACTCCAGGTTTCTCCGTATGCCTTCTTTTCAAGAAGCTCCGAAAGAAGGAAGGTGGAGGTTGCTCTCTTTGTAGCGAAGATAATCCTTCTCACGCCCTGTTTTCTGAGCGCTTCGATGTCCTCCATTTTTCCCGTCAGCATGGCAAAATCGGAATCCGTCGCAATTGCCAGCACGTCTTTCTTCTGCGCGGTAGCAAAAATCATGGCTTTTCCGTCCTGACCTACTACCTGATAAAAATGTCCTTGTACGGGAGCCTTGTATCCTGTGCTTTTTCCATTTCCCTGTACCGGCTCTGATGCAGATGTCTGCATTCTGTATTCCACAGGTGCTGCGGTTTCACCGGGAGATGCCGGCTCCGGTACTACCAGCGTTCCGATCGGAAGTTCCATTTCGCTTCCGTCAATCTTGATTATGCAGGTTACCGGATAGCTTCCGGGAACAGTAGGTACGGTTTCGCTGCCATTGTAGAGAATCTTTTCTACGCTGCCCGCGCCGGTTGCTTTTGCCTTAAAAATTCCATTTTCCATCCTGATATCCAGTTCCGTCAGGTTTGTCGGATTTCCTTCGCTGTCCAGGTGCATATTGACGTACTTCTTCAGTTCTTCTGTGTCGCTTCCGTTCAGGCTGTTGATTGTTACGTCTGATCCAAGGATATAATGTCCCTTACTGCTGTCATGGTTGGAATTTTCTCCACCACCAATATAGCCGATACGGTCCGAAAGAACATTTCCTGCATCGTCTACTACGCCCGTATTCACAATGGCGTTGCCGACAATGATAATCTTTCCTGTCATATCCCAAGGAGTCTCTGAACCGATGGCTGCGCCGTACTCTCCGGCATAGGCAGTGACCTTTGCATGGTCCCGAATGATGATGATACCGTTCATATCTCCCAAATCTGAGGCGCCAATTCCGCAGCCTTCATCCGAGCCCGCAGCAACCACTACAGCATTTCCGCCTATGGTAACTGTCCCGGTAAAAGCCCCATCGTTTCCAGTACCGATACCGGAACCGTCAGAACCAGTGTGATCTCCGCCTGCCTTGGCAGTAACCTTTGCGTTTCCATCAATGGTGATACTTCCTGTGAAATTGCCGTCATCTCCGGCGCCGATGCCCGCGCTGTTTTCAGCACCGGTTGCCGAAACCTGCGCATTCCCGCCAATCATAATGTTACCGCTTAGGTTCCCATCATCGCCGGAGCCAATGCCCGCACCCCTGTCATTGCTGAATACTTCAACCTGCGCATTTCCGTCAATGACAATGTTTCCGGACATTTCCCCATCTTCGCCGGAGCCAATGCCTGCTCCGTCTCCGCCGCAGTTCGATGCTATATTGTCATCTGTTTTTACGGTTGCATCTCCTGTAATATGGATGCTGCCGGACATGTCCTCATTCTCATGGCTGCCGATCTTGGCATTATGGTTATAGTCAGAACCAAGATCATCCTGAATCTCGGCCTTCAGAGAACCGCTTCCGTTTATGGTGACATTGCCATCCGAAACATGCAGTGCAGAGCCGGTTTCAGAGAAGATCTTGTTGTCTCCCTCCAGTGTAATGTTGGCACTGGAACTTCCCTTCACATCAATCGCATCATTGCTGCTTTTAATATTGATATCCTTAATGGTCACATTTGCAGCTGCATTATCAGACGCATTAATCGCGATTGTGTTTCCTGTCTCTACAGAGCTCTCCCGCTGCGTAATCACAGGAGCCTCATCCGGCACGGCAGAGCCGCTGCCCTGCGTTACCGTCTGTCCGGAATTGTCTGCGTTTACCGTAACGCTGCCATCTTCCAGATACCAGTTGGCGGCATAGGTTGTCATGGGCAGGCTTACGCTCATGACCAGTGCGATCATACTTGCTGTCAGCTTTTTTCTCTTCATTGGGTTTCCTCCCTCTTTTCCTTTTCCATTTTTTACATTATCCCCTGCAATGAAAATTCATAGTGCATGGCAAGTGCTTTGAACAGCTTCTGCATCACCTGTTCAGAGATCGTGTGGATATCGAGTCCCTCCACGAATCGAATCACCCGCCCGATTTCTTCCTCTGGAACGTTATAGGCCCGAAGGCTCATCGTGAAAAATAAGCGAAGCTTCTTCTCCAATGTCAGCTCTGCATCACATGGATGCGCCATGTAACCTCGCATGATGCCTGCAGATCCGATCTCCAGCTCGTAAAAGTCACGCTCTGTCAACTCCGGCTGATAGGATCCGAAAATCTGATACAGCTCTTTGGCTGTTTCGCGCTGAATATACTCACAGGCTTCCTTCTGGGTATAGGCTTCAATATAAATTTCCCGCAGGTTTTCATTCAGCTCTGTAAGCGTCATCTGGATCGCTGTTTCCACTGCATAAACATAAACTGGAGGGAGCATTGTGCTCGCTGCACTTCTTGCCATCGAAAACTGATTCTCAAACATGAACTGCACAAGCTCTGTCAGTACGCCGTCCTTTGCACGGAAAATATTCTGAAAGCTGCTGCTGGACACGCTGGACTTCTCGATGATTTCCGCCATAGTTGTCTTTTTGTACCCCTGCTCCAGGAAGAGTTTTACGCATACCTGCAGGATACGTTTTTTTGTTGGTTCGCTTAAACTTGTTGCCAATTGTCCCCGTCCTTATTCTATGTGACTATCTTTGTTTCTTCATCTGGTCTATATACCAAATATAGTAGGAAATAGAGGTTCTTGTCAAGGAGTTTCTGGTTCGTGTACCAGTGCAGTGTGACAGACCAGAATTTAATATTGCTAACAATCTTCAAAATCTGTCAATGTTATTTCGAGTGCTATGGTTAGTATATCCTAAGCAGAATAAAACATAAAAAAAGATCTGTCACCCTTAGGATTCTTTCCAAAGTCAACAGATCTTATTTTTACCTTACATCTTCACAGACTCGTCAGCAGGGCTGCCATCTCCGGATTTGCTGAGGATCTTTGCCAGAAGCTCAGGATCTACGCCAGCAGGGGCAGCCGGTCCCTTATCTTCCGGCTCTACCGGTTCCGCTGGGCAGCGGAGGATTTCATCGCGCAATCCCTTCAGAAACTTTCGTTCGTAACTGTCGAAATTTGCAGAAATATAGATTTTATCAGTTATATCTTATATTTTCATGAATATGTCTTTGAGTTTCAGACGTAAATGTGTTACACTGGGTTCAACCACAGGCAAGGAGGTCTATGATCGTGATTAAACGTGAAATGTATATGAAGCGCATCCGTCCGTTTATCGGAACGGAGCTGATAAAGGTCATGACCGGTATTCGCCGGTGCGGTAAATCAGTCATGCTGGAGCTTATAAAAGAGGAGCTTGTGGAGTCCGGTATCAGCTCTGCTCAGTTCATCTCTATCAACTTTGAGAATTTGAACTTCTCTCATCTGCAAACCGCAAGGTCACTGCATGATGAGATTACTAAGAGAGCCGCAGAGATCAACGGCAAGGTCTATCTGTTTTTTGATGAAATTCAGGAGGTAAAAGACTGGGAGAAGTGTATCAATTCCCTCCGTGTATCCCTTGACTGCGACATCTATATCACCGGTTCAAACGCAAAACTTCTGTCCGGTGAGCTTTCCACCTATCTCGGCGGACGCTTTGTGGAGTTCGTTATTTACCCATTCTCCTTCGCGGAATTTCTGGAACTGTACCGTCCCATCGCACCGGATGCGCCGATCCAGAAATGCTTTCAGAAGTATCTAGTATCCGGTGGTATGCCGTACCTTGCCAACATCCGCTACGAGGATGCTCCTTCCAAGCTCTACCTTCATGACCTGTTCAACTCTGTCCAGCTCAAGGACATTGTGAAGCGGAACAAGATCCGTGACGTGGACCTGCTGGAACGTATCATCGCTTATGTAATTGCAAATGTGGGTACGACCTTCTCCGCAACTTCTCTGGCGAAGTTCCTCAAAAACGAGAAGCGAACCGTTGCACCGGAGACCATCCTGAACTACATCAAATACTGCTGCGACGCATATTTGTTCTATCAGGTCAAGCGTGAGGACTTGCAGGGACAGCAGATCCTTGCCTCCAATGAGAAGTATTACATTGCCGACCACGGCATCCGGGAGGCTGTTTTCGGCGGCAATATGCGTGACATCAACCTCATTTTGGAGAACATCGTGTTTCTGGAGCTGCTGCGCCGGGACTACAAAGTGACAGTCGGGAGAACCGGAGACAAGGAGATCGACTTTGTATGTGACAAGAGTGGAGAAAAACTGTATGTCCAGGTTGCCTATCTGCTGGCATCCGATGAGACCGTTCAGCGTGAGTTCGACGCGTATGACAATATCCGCGATAACTACCCGAAATATGTTGTCTCTCTGGATGAGTTCGACATGAGCAGAAACGGGATCAAGCACCGCAACATCCGTGATTTCCTGTTGGCAGAGGAATGGAATTAAAATGAAATCAGCTTTTGGTGAGTCTATGGAAGTTTACAAGCTGAGCTTTTAGGACGTTTCCCTCGGTGCGCTGACGGTAGATACCGGCGCGGTGAGAATCCCACAAGGCCGAGTGGGAATCGTAAAACCGGATAGAGCTGCACGGGGCTGTCGCACTGAACTGCTCCCCGTCAAGTAGACAATTGAAAAAATATAAATTTTTCCTGCCAGCAGAAATTTATCTGCTGGCAGTTTTTATGCAGCTTGCAAGTAAATTTCATGTTTTTCCATTGGTGTCAAAATTCCAAGATTCCTTTGCAAACGTTTGTTGTTGTAGTAATCTATATAATCTTCGATCATTTTTACGAGAGTACTTCTATCAGTGAATCGTTTTCTATAGTATCGCTCTCTCTTCAGAATTCCCCAAAACCCTTCCATTGGTCCATTGTCGATACATTTAGCAACTCGCGACATGCTTTGTATTATTCCAGCATTTACAAGTTTTGTATGAAATGTCCTGTTCGTATATTGGAATCCCCTGTCACTGTGAAACAGTGGCTGCACACCAGGATTTCTAAGTAAAGCATTGTCTACCGTATCAAACACCAAAGCATTGTTGTTCTTATCACGAATAACATACGAAACAATCCGTCTATCATATAGATCCAGTATTGCACTTAGATAAACTTTATGCTTTTCCACCCCAATATAATAATGGAACTCTGTCACATCAGTGAGCCATTTTTCATTTGGTGCTTTGGCAGTGAACTCCCGATTAAGTATATTTTCAGCTATATACTGAGGGCTTGCAGCCTGTCTTGTGCATCCGTTGTTAGAATACTTGATAGTTGATTTTATATTAAGTTTACGGCAAATGCGTAGCACACGTTTATCGTTTACATCAATACCATGATATCGTTCCAAATCATCTCTGATTCTTCGA
>OBIA01001532.1_pt1 | contig 10929 bp, 7 predicted proteins | sample 1519911 | NCBI WGS metagenome assembly OBIA01 (sample SAMN04209236, study PRJEB22552) | human gut metagenome | biome: gut; material: feces | host: Homo sapiens | place: USA: Oklahoma | reverse complement strand
GCTGCGGCATCTGCGGACCCGCAACCCGTGTCCTCGGCGGCCCCTGCATCCTCGAGCGCCAGCGCGTCGCAGCAGCAAACGGCACCGGTAGCGACATCGACCCCGTCGGCACCTAAGCCCGCGGCGCCCAAACCGGCTGCTCCGACACCCGCGCCCAAGCCCGTCTCGCCCGCGCCCAAGTCGTCTGACCTGGGCAAAGCCCCCTGGCTACGCTCCGACAACCCCGCCGGCGCTCCTGCCACGGGTAAGCTCCCGACCGAGCCCGCACCTCGTGCGCCCGAGCGCTCGGCTGCCCCCAAGGCTCAGCCTGTCGCGCAGTCCGCGCCGTGGGAATCCGAGCAGGTGCCCTACGACGACGCCATGGTCGGCGGCTTTGCCGGCGATGCGAGCGGGGACGATCTTCCTCCGTTCGACGTGCCGGGTGCGACGCCCGCGCCCAAGCCCGCTGCAACTGCCCCCAAAGAGGAGGACGCCCCCGCTGCCCCTTGGGAGTCCAACCCCGGCGCCGGCAGCCCCTTCGGCCACCAGGGTGCAGCCCCGAGCATTCCGCAGACCGAGGACGAGGCCAAAGCCCTCATCCGCAACGTCTTCGGCCAGGCCACCATCTTCAAACCGGTGGAGTAACCGTGCGGGCGGGTATGCTGCTCAAGAAGAGATCTCTTTGCCCGGGCGCATCTGTATTTCGGACATGTGTAGTGTGGTGCCGTGTACATCGCATTCGAGCAGACAAGTGCGTGACGGTCGGCCTAGGATGCTGAGGTCGATACGATACGTCGCATGGCTGTCCGTGTACTCGACTTGCTCGGCGTTAATGGTTGCTCCGATTGCCAAATAAACGCCTAGCTCGGCATCGACAATCTTGAAGTCCTTTATCTTGACCTTGAACTCTTGATAGAGGGACGGGCTGTTGTAGTAGACGGTTCGGGTTCCGTCGGTGCACTCATCGGTCGTCTCCCATTTGACGACGGGCTGGTCCGAGCTGGCTATCAGCAGTTCTGCTCCAAAAGCTATGGCATGGGTGATGACAACCAGCAATGCCCAGCCGACAAAGAGATAGAGAACCACATATGCAACGGGGTGTTTTGAGCGGATGTTTTGGAGCGCGTCGGGGACATTCATGGGGCACCTCCAACTTGCTATCTTTGACAATCAAATTTTACCATGCCGTCATGAGCGCCACCTCGAGCGGGGGTTTAGCATTTTGCTATCTAGCTGGATGCAGAAAATGTCGGATTCCGGCTCTACAAGATTTAGCTTTCAATATTATGCAGATGCGAATTATTCAACTTCGCATAATCTTTGGGTGCGGTTTGCACTCCAGGACATGTATATCGACTGAGGTAGCGTGTCCGCCCCGCTTGCTTGCCCCGCGCCGTGGTACGATTTTTGAGTTTGAAAGTCCCGCCGCGCTCCGGCTGCCCTTGCAGCTCGGCGTGCGGCCGCACGTAAAGGAGCCATCATGGCCGGTATGAACATGCAGCAGATGATGAAGCAGGCTCGCAAGATGCAGGAGCAGCTTGCCGCCGCGCAGGAGAACCTCAAGTCCCAGACCGTCGACGCCTCTGCCGGCGGCGGTATGGTCAAGGTGACCGTTAACGGCGAGATGGAGCTCGTCAACCTTACTATCGACCCCGATGCCCTCGATCCCGAGGACGTCGATATGCTGCAGGATATGATCATGGCTGCCGTCAACGAGGCCGTCCGCGGCGTCAACGAGCTCGCCAACAAGCAGATGGGCGCCATCACCGGCGGCCTCAACATCCCGGGCATGCCGTTCTAAGACACGCATATATATGAGTGCCAACCACAGTCTGCAAAAACTGCTCGATGAGCTGGGCCGTCTGCCGGGCATTGGTCCCAAGTCGGCCCAGCGCATCGCCTATTACCTGTTGGAGGCCGACGCCGAGGAGGCGCGCCGCCTGGCCGAGGCCATCCTGGAGGTCAAGCAGGAGGTCCACTTTTGCAGCCGCTGCTTTAACTACGCCACGGCCGACGAGTGCTCCATCTGCCAGGACCCGATGCGCGATACCACTCGCATTTGCGTGGTGGGCGAGCCGCGCGATGTCCAGGCGATCGAGCGCACGGGCAGCTACCACGGCCTCTACCACGTATTGGGCGGCGTGATCAGTCCCATGGACAAGATTGGCCCCGAGCAGCTGCACATTCGAGAGCTGCTGGCACGCTTGGGCCACGAGGACATCCACGAGGTCATCATCGCCACCAACCCCAATATTGAGGGCGAGACCACGGCGAGCTATCTGGCCCGTACCATCAAGCCGTTGGGCGTCGAGGTGTCGCGTCTGGCAAGCGGCCTTCCCGTGGGCGGCGACTTGGAGTATGCCGACGAGCTTACGCTTGGCCGCGCCATCGAGGCCCGTCGCGCGATTTAGGTGGCGAGCCTGCTCCTGCCGTATGTTTTCCTCACAGTCGCACGGGGTAGTCATAATTTCCCCGTGCGACTGTGAGTTTGTTGTGCAACAAAGATGCTTCGTATCCGCTTATCGCATGGATGCTTCCGCTCGCATCCTTAATTTGCTCATTCGTTGCGCAACCTTTTGGGTTCGCTGATACACTCAAATATGGATTCGAATGAATGCGCCGCTCCCGAGCGGCGTGTTTTTGTTGGAGGAGAACGCATGCGGCCCGGTGGCACTCAGACAAAGCGCGGCGCCGCGGTGCGCATACGACGCCGACTGGGCTTGGCGTCGCGGGCGTACGCACTGCTATCGTGCTCGCTGGTGCTGGTCATAGCTGGCGTTTCTGCCTATGGCATGACCGTGCCGTCCATGATGCAGGCGCATGCCGCACGCGAACCGCGCGTGGGGCATGAGGTCAAAAGCGATCTGGGCACCACGACTGGATATGCTTGGGCAAGTGTGGTCGGGCATATTGTGTTTGGCACCGACGATGCGGACGGCGCCGAGGCCCCGGACAACGAAGTCACGCTTGCCAATGGCAAAACCATCGTGCTCACCAACACCAAGATCATCGATCGATTGTCCAACAATAGCGTGGCGGCAACGGTGAATAAGGTCGAGCAGCAAAAGGAGCAGGACGCCCGGCAGTCCGGAAAGCCCGGTAGCTCGGATACTTCTGGCTCCGGCTCGGATTCATCGAGTTCGGGCGGCGGCTCTGGGTTGGGTTCCTCTACCGGAGGGCCTGGAAACGGCGGCTCGACGGGCGGCAACACTGACAACGATGCAAACTCCGGCGGCCTTTCCGCTGCTGAGGAAGAGAGCATTCACAGTTGGCTTGTGACCAAGTACAACATGCTCGACGGCTATGTTTCTCGTGCCAATGACGTGGTCTCGACCTATAACTCTACGGGAGATCCCAGGCCGTGCGACAGCCTGGTCGGGGAGATGTTTGTCATTCGAGCCGAGTTCGGTCGTCAGACATTCTCGCCCCGGTCAAGGTGGTATCAGCAGTATGCCAATCTGTGGGGCTGTTACACCAACCTATGTCAATGGGTCGGCCATTACGGCGATGATGACGTCGCGCTCGGTAACTTCAACAATAACGTGGCGGCGCTTGCCCTATGATGACCGATCTTGCATTCACCACACCACAATCGCTCGGTCGCGATCCCATGGTCGGCCTGCGCCTGGCGCGTGTCGACGGGTTTGAGCCGGCCATTGCGCTCGGTCAGGACGAACTGCCTACCTATCTGCGTCGTTTTACGATGCTGTTTGCCGACGATGCCACCATGCGCCGTGGCGGTATCGGCCGCGTGACGCGTGCTGTCAACGCCCAAGGCGAGGACGTAGCACTCAAACAGCTCATCTTGCCGACGCGCGATGAGTTTGACGACGATGCCGCCCATGAGTCGCTGGTCGCCAAGTTCAAAGCGGCATTTCGCGAGGAATATGAATGCCATCGCGCCCTTTCGGGCCTTAAGGGCTTTCCCCGCCTCTATGGCTGGGGCGAGGTCGACGGTGTGCCTGCAATTGTCATGGAATGGGTCGAGGGCGAGACACTTGCCCGCTTGCGTTCGCGACTCGCCGTGGACGATGCCGGACGCCTGTCGCCGCTTGTGGCGGCGCGTCTGGGTCGCGACCTGTTCGATCTGCTCTGCCGTATGAGCCTGGTGGGCGAGGGCTTTGTCCATCGCGATATCTCGCCCGCTAATATTATGGTGCGTACGGCGCGTCTACCGCTTGACCGGCAGCTTGCCGAGGGCACCTTTGACCTGTGCCTGATCGACTTTGGCTCGTCGCTGGCGCTTGAGCCTGCGTCGGCCGTGGCCGGTACCGGCGGCAAGGCGTCGTTTACGGAGCGCTATGCCACGCTGCGTCGCGCGACGGTTGCCTATGCCCCGCCCGAGATGCTCACCGACGATATTCCCGACCTGCGCGCTTTGCGTATGTCGCCGGCGATTGACGTCTATGCCGCGGCAAGCACGGTTTACGAGCTCATTGCCGGCGTCGTGCCATACGAAGCCGCGCCGAGCACTTCGGGCACCTCGGGTTCGCGCAAAAAGACGCGCGACATTGCCAGCCCCTACCGTCTCAAGACGGACACACGGCCCGACTATCCCATTGGTGCCCATGCGCCCGGTTGTGATTTGACTCAGCTGCTTCGTCGTGAGCCCGATGTGGCGCTCGCCGCGGCCGAGCAGGCCCAGCAGCTGGGGCTTGAGCCGGATTCCGAAGAGCTACGCGATGCGCTGGCGTTTGTCGATGCCCAGCTGTTCGACGTGGTGATGGCCTGTCTGTCCAGTCATCAAAAAGATCGTCCCGAGCCGGCGGCGGTCGAGGCGGCGCTCTCGGCGTTTTGTGACCACTATGCGCAAAATGTCGGTCGTTCGCTTCGCGGCGAGCCGCTCACGCCGTGCCCCATGGATGCGTCTGGCCGCGCGGTTCGTCGCGCGCTGATGGTCGGCGCGACGGTCGTCTGTGGCGTGGTTTGGGCTGTGGTCGTGGTTTCGGCCGCGCTGCTGGCGTCGGGCGCCCGCGTGACGGCGACTTTGGGATCGCTCGTGTGGTCTGGGTCGCTACCGAGTATTATTGCCGCACTGGCGTTGGCGCTGCCAGGCATAGCCGGCGTTACCGCGGGGGCACTTGCGCGCAATCGGCGCTCGGGGTTCCTGCAGGGTGTGCTTGCGCTTTCTGCCTGCGAGGTTCCGGTGCTGGTTGTGGCTGCATGTAGCGTATTTTCCCAACGCGCCGTGATGGGCGGCCTTGTTGCCGCTCTGGTTGCAACCTATACGCTTACGTGGTTTTTGCTTGCGATGGGCTTTGCCTTTGAACTTCCCGTTTCGGCACCACGACGCACAAAAGCCCAGATGGCGACTCCGCTTGCCGGTGGAGCCGCAGCTGCCCGTACTTTTGGCGGACCTGTCGAAGTATCGTCCGATTCTATTTCTACGACCAAGGAGGCCTAGGTCATGGCATCTCAAGTTGAGCTCACCCCATGCGGGGCCATGTTTGACATCTTTAAGCGCGCGGCGCATCTGAGCCATATCGAGCTGTGCGGCTTGGTGCTTTCGTCCCGTCCGCTCGCCGACGGCCGCAGCCCGCAGAGCCGAGCCGCCGATCGCTCTTGGGTTTCCCGCTTTATCGTTCGCGCGCCGGTCGGCACGCTTCAGCAGCGCTACTTTGCCGAATACGGTACCTCGGCTGCGCGTATTATGTCGCAACTGGCCCTGCGCCAGCGAAACCCCATGGACTCCACGGCTGTGATCAATATGGTGTGCGGTCCTGCAGGTGAACCGATGGTACGCGCGCTCGAAGAGTGCCACCAGGACACGAATCTCTATCGCAACGCGCTCGATCGCCTGTCCCAGGCGGCGGAACTCATGCCCGCCGAGCGCGCCGAGGCCGTGCTGGTGCTGTTTGTCGCCGTCGGTTGTTCGGCGGATGTGCGGTCCTCGGTGAACTATGCCATCGACTACGCGCACGCGACCTGTGGCGGAGGCACATCCACGCCGCGTTCGCTTGGCATGTCGCTGACTGCGGGCGAACGCGAACCCGCCCCGGCGCACCCCTTGGGCTTGCTGCGCGTGCAAAACAGTTTTGTCGTGAGCGCCCCGCGCTGGATTCAGCCGAGTGAGCAGGGTGTTGAGATTGGCGCGCTGGCCACTGGTGAGGGCGATATTACCGACGTCGGCGACGATGTCTCGGCCCGCCATGCCCATATCTGGTGCGATGCTCAAAATATCTGGCACGTCGAGGACTTGTCGTCCACCAACGGAACCGTGGTGGTAAACGGGGCCACGCGCGTCTGCATTCAGGTCGAGCCCGGCCGTTCCGCCCAACTCAATCCCGGCGACGAGCTCAAGCTCGGCGAATCCACTACCTACGCCATCCTCTTCGGTGCCCTCTAGCCAGTCCCGCCAAATGGCCCCTCCGTCCCCAAGGGATCATTTTGCTCCCGGCAGTCACCCGAGGTAAACCTTTACCGCCCGCCTATATTTGCCGAAATTGCACTTGACGGCGGGGTACAATAAACCCGCATGCGGATTTCCGTTGCGGGCGCTTCCCATCGCCGGGGCGTGCCCGGGAGCATCCGGCATGCGGCCTTTGCGGCGCTCGGTCATGTGCAAGACGGGCGGTCGGGTCTGTGGGGCGCATCAGCTGGCCCTCGCCTCGGCATGTCTTCTCTCCACGCCACGTACCTGCTGCTGAGCCTGCCTGCCAGATGATTGGAAGCAACAGCGTAAATCCCATCACGCCAACATCCCGGCGATCGCCGGGGCCTGTATACCTATATGAGAGGAGAGGGGTATATGGCGCGTAAGTTTAAGTCTATGGACGGCAACGAGGCGGCCGCATATGTTTCGTATGCGTACACCGAGGTAGCGGGAATCTATCCCATTACGCCGTCCAGCCCGATGGCCGACCATGTCGACCAGTGGGCGGCCCAGGGTCGCAAGAACATCTTCGGCACCCCGGTCAAGGTCGTCGAGATGGAGTCCGAGGCAGGTGCAGCCGGTACCGTTCACGGTTCGCTGGGTGCCGGTGCTCTGACCACCACCTACACGGCTTCTCAGGGTCTGCTCCTGATGATTCCGAACATGTACAAGATCGCGGGCGAGCAGCTCCCGGGCGTCTTCCACGTCTCCGCGCGTTGCGTCGCTTCCCACGCCCTGAACATCTTTGGCGATCACTCCGACGTCATGGCCTGTCGTCAGACCGGCTTCGCCATGCTCGCCGAGGGCAACGTCCAGGAGGTCATGGACCTCTCGCCGGTGGCTCACCTTGCCGCCATCGAGGGCAAGACCCCGTTCCTTAACTTCTTCGACGGCTTCCGCACCAGCCACGAGATCCAGAAGGTCGCCATGTGGGACTACAAGGATCTGGCCGAGATGTGCGACATGGACGCCGTCCAGGCTTTCCGCGATCACGCGCTCAACCCTGAGCACCCGCACACCCGCGGTAGCCACGAGAACGGCGATATCTTCTTCCAGAACCGTGAGGCCTGCAACAAGGTCTACGACGAGCTTCCCGCCGTCGTCGAGGGCTACATGAAGAAGATCAACGAGAAGCTCGGCACCGATTACGGCCTGTTCAACTACTACGGCGCTCCCGATGCCGATCGCGTCGTCGTGTGCATGGGCTCCTTCTGCGACGTGCTCGAGGAAGTCATCGACTACCTCAACGCTCACGGCGAGAAGGTCGGCCTGGTCAAGGTTCGTCTGTTCCGTCCGTTCTCCATCAAGCACTTCGTCGACGTTCTCCCCGAGACCGTCCAGAAGATCGCCGTCATGGACCGTACCAAGGAGCCGGGTTCCATCGGCGAGCCGCTCTACCAGGACGTCGTCTCCGCTCTCTACGAGGCCGGCAAGACGGGCATCAAGGTCGTCGGCGGCCGTTATGGCCTGGGCAGCAAGGACACGCCTCCCGCGTCCGCGTTCGCTGTCTTCGAGGAGCTCAAGAAGGACGAGCCCAAGCGCGAGTTCACCATCGGCATTGTCGATGACGTGACCAACCTGAGCCTGCCCGAGGCCGAGGATGCGCCCAACACCGCAGCCCCCGGCACCATCGAGTGCAAGTTCTGGGGTCTGGGTGGCGACGGTACCGTCGGCGCCAACAAGAACTCGATCAAGATCATCGGCGATCACACCGACAAGTACGTTCAGGCCTACTTCCAGTACGACTCCAAGAAGACCGGCGGCGTCACCGTTTCGCACCTGCGCTTTGGTGATTCCCCGATCCGTTCGCCGTACTACGTGACCAAGGCCGACTTTGTCGCCTGCCACAACCCCAGCTACATCGTCAAGGGCTTCAAGATGGTCCGCGACGTCAAGCCGGGTGGCACCTTCCTGGTCAACTGCCAGTGGAGCGACGAGGAGTTCGCCGAGCACATGCCCGCCGTGGCCAAGCGCTACATCGCGAACAACAACGTCAACGTCTACCTGATCGACGCTATCGACCTGGCCGCCAAGGTCGGCATGGGCAAGCGCACCAACACGGTGCTCCAGTCCGCCTTCTTCGCGCTGGCCAAGGTCCTGCCCGCCGAGGATGCCCTGCAGTACATGAAGGACGCTGCTACCAAGTCCTACATGAAGAAGGGCCAGGCCATCGTCGACGCCAACCACAAGGCCATCGATGCCGGCGCTACCGCCTTCCGTAAGTTCGAGGTTCCGGCCGACTGGGCTACCGCCGAGGATGCCGCTCCCGTCGAGCTCTCCGAGGAGACCAAGTCCGCTATCGCCCAGCAGGTCAAGAACCTGCTCGAGCCCATCGATCGCATGGACGGCGACAGCCTGCCTGTTTCCGCCTTCGTCGATTGCGCCGACGGCCAGTTTGAGCTGGGCGCCTCCGCATACGAGAAGCGCGGCGTCGCCGTGGTCGTTCCCCACTGGGACGAGACCAAGTGCATCCAGTGCAACCAGTGCGCCTACGTGTGCCCGCATGCCACCATCCGTCCGTTCGCGATGACCGAGGACGAGGCTGCCGCCGCGCCCGAGGCTACCCGCACGCTCGACGCCATGGGCCCCAAGGCCAAGGGCATGAAGTTCACCATGGCTGTGTCCCCGCTCGACTGCATGGGCTGCACCAACTGCGTCAAGGTTTGCCCCAAGGACGCCCTCGAGATGGTTCCCACCGAGCAGGAGATGGACCAGCAGCCCGTTTGGGACTACATGGTCGAGAACGTCTCCGAGAAGAAGGAGCTCATCGCGGCCAACGTCAAGGGCAGCCAGTTTAAGCAGCCCTACCTGGAGTTCTCCGGCTCCTGCGCCGGCTGCGCCGAGACCGCCTATGCACGTCTGGTGACCCAGGTTGCCGGCGACCGCATGTTCATCTCCAACGCTACCGGCTGCTCTTCCATTTGGGGCAACCCCGCTGCCACCGCTCCTTACTGCAAGGACAAGGACGGTCACGGCCCGGCGTGGAACAACTCCCTGTTCGAGGACAATGCCGAGCATGGTCTGGGCATGGCCGTTGGCTATGAGGCCGTTCAGCACAAGCTGATCGCCGCTACCCAGGACATCATCGCTGCCGATGGTCCGTCCGACGAGCTCAAGGCCGCCGGCCAGGCTTGGATCGACTCCGTCAACGACGCCGAGGCCTCCAAGACCGCTGCCGCTGCCTACGTTGCCGAGCTCGAGAAGTGCGGCTGCGACGCTTCCAAGGCGATCCTCGCCGACAAGGCTTACCTCACCAAGAAGTCCTTCTGGATTTTCGGCGGCGACGGCTGGGCCTACGACATCGGCTTCGGTGGCCTGGACCACGTCCTGGCTTCCGGCCACAACGTCAACGTCTTCGTCTTCGACACCGAGGTCTACTCCAACACCGGTGGTCAGGCCTCCAAGGCCTCGAACCTGGGCCAGGTCGCTCAGTTCGCCGCTGCCGGTAAGGTGACCAAGAAGAAGTCTCTGGCCGAGATTGCCATGAGCTACGGCTACGTCTACGTGGCGCAGGTCGCCATGGGCGCCAACCCGGCTCAGACCCTCAAGGCCATCCACGAGGCCGAGGCCTACGACGGTCCGTCCCTCATCATCGGCTACAGCCCCTGCGAGATGCACTCCATCAAGAAGGGTGGCATGCAGAACTGCCAGGCCGAGATGAAGAAGGCTGTCGAGTGCGGTTACTGGAACCTCTTCCGCTTCAACCCCGAGGCTGCTGCCGGCAAGAAGTTCTCGCTCGATTCCAAGGAGCCCGCGGGCGGTTATCAGGAGTTCCTGATGAACGAGGCCCGTTACGCTTCGCTGACGCGTTCCTTCCCCGAGCGCGCCGAGGAGCTCTTCAAGGAGAATGAGCAGGCCGCTATGGACCGTTATCAGCACCTGCTGAAGCTCAAGACGGTGTACAACGAGGCCTAGGTCTCCCACCGCAGGATCTGAGGGCTGACCTTCGCGGACGTCCTCGGACATGAAAGAACCCCCGCTGCGCACAACGTGCGGCGGGGGTTCTTTCGTCCTGCGGAGTGTCCGCGAAGGTCAGCCCTCAGATCCTGCTACGACTATGTCCTCGGATTGTGTGGGCGGATGAAGGACGTAGTTGGCCGGGTATCCCGTTCCTTTCGCCGTTTCGCGGCTTTGCCGCGAAACCTCGCGCCACTTTGGGGATGGATGGGGGACTTGGCTGTTGCCGCCTTTTCGGAGCGCTTCTTTATTCCTTTTGCTGGATGAAAAGCCCCTTGTTTTTGCAGTGGTGCATACTTGACTTATAAGTGCATAGAATCTCGCATAGCGCGAGTAAGATATTGCGCTGTCCGTTTTGTGTTTAGCAGAGATGTAGTTTGCATAATCCGACATAATCCTCGCTTCATTTAAATAAAGTCGCACGTAAATTACGTAGATATGTCTGAGCTGGAGTTCTGTACGCTGAGCGGACAAAAACGACCGTTCACCGTTCCGCTATTTTCAAAATGAATAAAATGAGCGATAAAGAGAATATAAACCTTAATAAACTCGCGTATCGCACGGACGCGGGTTATTAATGGGTTGTAGGCCTTTTACAGAAAGGATTCCAGCAATGTCTA
>OBIA01001505.1_pt1 | contig 11062 bp, 8 predicted proteins | sample 1519911 | NCBI WGS metagenome assembly OBIA01 (sample SAMN04209236, study PRJEB22552) | human gut metagenome | biome: gut; material: feces | host: Homo sapiens | place: USA: Oklahoma | reverse complement strand
TATGCTTGTCCAGTCTGTGGCTTTACCGTTCCTGAATTAGAGCCCCGCCTTTTTTCTTTCAATGCGCCTTTCGGATCTTGTCCAGACTGTGATGGGCTGGGCATAAAGCTAGAGGTGGACTTGGATTTGGTGGTGCCAGATGATCGCTTAACCCTTCGCGAAGGAGCCCTCGCTCCTTGGAATCCGATCTCTTCCAACTACTATCCACAGATGTTAGAACAGGCCATGATCCACTTTGGCGTTGATATGGACCAGCCTTTCTCCAATCTTTCTCAAGAAGAAAAGGACTTGGTCCTCTATGGGTCAAACGGGAAGGAATTCCACTTCCACTATGAAAATGAGTTTGGTGGGGTTCGCGATATTGAGATTCCTTTTGAAGGGGTCGTAAACAATATTCACCGTCGTTTCCGTGAGACCAATAGTGATTTCACCCGCAACCAAATGCGCTCTTATATGAACGAATTGACCTGTGCGACCTGCCATGGCTACCGTCTCAATGACCAGGCTCTTTCTGTTCGTGTTGGAGGAGAGAAGGGGATGCATATCGGGGAAGTGTCGGATCTATCGATTGCGGACCACTTAAAAGCCGTGGACAAGCTGGTCTTAACGGACAATGAAGCTACGATTGCAAGACCGATCCTAAAAGAGATTAAGGATCGCTTGACCTTCTTAAACAATGTGGGGCTCAATTACTTGACCTTGTCACGATCGGCTGGGACCTTATCAGGTGGAGAAAGCCAGCGCATTCGCTTGGCAACCCAGATCGGTTCCAACCTCTCTGGTGTCCTTTATATCTTGGATGAGCCGTCTATCGGCCTCCATCAAAGGGACAATGATCGTCTGATTGCCAGTCTCAAGAAGATGCGTGATTTAGGCAACACCTTGATCGTCGTCGAACATGATGAAGATACCATGAGAGAGGCAGACTACCTGATCGATGTCGGCCCAGGTGCCGGTGTTTTTGGGGGAGAGATCGTTGCAGCAGGAACTCCAAAGCAGGTAGCGCGCAACAGTAAATCCATCACTGGACAGTACTTGTCCGGCAAGCGCAAGATTCCGGTTCCAACAGAGCGCCGTTCAGGAAATGGTCGTTCTATTGAAATTACTGGAGCAAGTGAGAATAACTTACAAGACATCACAGCGCGCTTTCCTCTAGGAAAATTTATCGCAGTCACTGGAGTTTCCGGTTCTGGAAAATCGACCTTGATTAATGGCATCTTGAAAAAAGCCATCGCTCAAAAGCTCAACCGCAATTCGGAAAAACCAGGGAAATACAAGACCATTCAGGGGATTGAGCATATCGATCGCTTGATCGACATTGATCAAAGCCCGATTGGCCGGACTCCTCGTTCCAATCCAGCGACCTACACAGGTGTCTTTGATGATATTCGCGATCTCTTTGCTCAGACCAATGAAGCCAAAATTCGGGGCTATAAAAAAGGCCGCTTTAGTTTCAATGTCAAGGGTGGGCGTTGTGAAGCTTGCTCAGGAGATGGGATCATCAAGATTGAAATGCACTTCTTGCCGGATGTCTTTGTTCCTTGTGAAGTCTGCCATGGACGTCGTTACAATAGTGAGACATTAGAGGTCCACTACAAGGAAAAAAATATCGCAGAAGTGCTGGATATGACGGTCAACAAGGCAGTTGAATTCTTCAAGCACATTCCAAAAATTGAACGCAAACTTAAGACCATCCAAGATGTGGGCTTGGGCTATGTAACGCTGGGGCAACCAGCGACCACTCTTTCAGGTGGGGAAGCGCAGCGGATGAAGTTGGCTTCTGAATTGCACAAGCGCTCTACAGGAAAATCCTTCTATATTTTGGATGAACCAACGACCGGACTTCATACCGAAGACATTTCTCGCTTGATCAAAGTCTTAGAGCGATTTGTGGATGATGGCAATACGGTCCTTGTGATTGAGCACAATTTGGATGTCATTAAGACAGCAGACCATATCATCGATTTAGGACCAGAAGGCGGTGTCGGTGGCGGAACCATTATTGCGACCGGAACACCAGAAGAAGTAGCAGCAAATCCTGCCAGCTACACAGGACAATATTTGAAAGGAAAACTACAATGAATCAACGGATCAGCAACTTAAGAAACAAAATGAAAGCCCAAAACCTCAAAGCGGTTTTGATTAACAATTTGAAAAATGTTTATTATTTGACCAATTTCTGGGGTTCAAACGGGACTGCTTTGGTGACAGAAGAACGCGTGGTCCTCTTTACGGATTCGCGCTACACCATCCATGCCCATGCGACTTGTTTCCCCTTTGTAGAGATTGTGGAAACCCGCGATGAGTTGACTGCAGCTGCAGAGATCGTTAAAGACCTTGGAATCAGAGAACTTGGTTTTGAGGACGAAGTGACAGTAGCCTACCATGCCCGCATGGCTTCTGTTTTCAATGGCATTAGCCTTCAATCCCTAGCGAACTTTGTGATGGAATTGCGCTTGATTAAGGATGAAACGGAGATTGCGGCCATTAAAAAAGCTTGTAGCATCTCTGACCAAGCCTTCCATGATATTTTGGATTATATCAAGGTAGGGCAAACGACAGAGTTGGAAGCAGCGACTTTCCTCGATTTTAGAATGCGGGAGTTGGGAGCTTCTGGTGTATCTTTTGATATTATTTCAGCAGCTGGTGAACGCTCTGCCATGCCTCACGCGACTCCAAGTGATCGGGTCATTTCAGCAGGAGATGCCTTGACCCTTGATTTTGGTTGCTTGTATGACCACTATGTCAGTGATATGACACGGACTATCTATGCAGGACATGTCAGCGACAAGGAAAGAGAAATTTACGAAACAGTTTTGAAAGCCAATCAAGCCTTGATTGCTGCTGCTAAAGATGGACTTGGCTTCCGTGATTTTGATAAAATCCCACGTGATGTGATCGAAGCAGCCGGCTATGGCCAATACTTTACTCATGGAATCGGTCATGGAATTGGGCTAGATATCCACGAAGAGCCATACTTCAGCCAAACGTCTAAAGAAGCGATTCAAGCAGGGATGGTTTTAACAGATGAGCCAGGTATTTATATCGAAGGTCTCTCTGGTGTGCGGATCGAAGATGACCTCTTGATCACAGAAACAGGCTGTGAAGTCTTGACCCTTGCTCCTAAAGAATTGATTGTCCTTTAAGATATACGTTTTTCTTAACTTCTATTTAGACAGAGATGTGAAGAGAAGACTATGAAATGAATTGTAGAGTAATTCTTCTCCCAGACATCTTATTTGGAGCCCTATCCATTTTGGTATAGGAACTACAATAACAAAACACGAAAGAAGCAAAGGGGAATTTGGATCTGGATGGATCAGGGGCGGTCCATAGCAATCCTTTCTTCTCAAAAAGAGAAGATTGCTGTTTGAGAAAAATCAAATAGTGTGTTACAATAAAGAGTAATCTATTTTTAAAAAAGAGGTAATAAAACATGATCGAAGCAAGTAAATTGAAAGCTGGTATGACTTTTGAAACAGCTGATGGAAAATTGATCCGCGTTTTGGAAGCTAGCCACCACAAACCAGGTAAAGGAAACACTATCATGCGTATGAAATTGCGTGATGTCCGTACTGGTTCAACATTTGATACAAGCTACCGTCCAGAAGAAAAATTTGAACAAGCGATTATCGAAACTGTTCCAGCTCAATACTTGTACAAAATGGATGATACAGCCTACTTCATGAACACTGAAACATATGACCAATATGAAATTCCAGTTGTGAACGTAGAACAAGAATTGCTTTACATCCTTGAAAACTCAGAAGTAAAAATTCAATTCTACGGAAGCGAAGTGATCGGTGTAACAGTTCCTACAACTGTTGAATTGACTGTTGCAGAAACTCAACCATCTATCAAAGGTGCTACAGTGACTGGTTCTGGTAAACCTGCTACAATGGAAACTGGTTTGGTCGTAAACGTTCCTGACTTCATCGAAGCTGGACAAAAATTGGTCATTAACACTACTGAAGGAACTTACGTTTCTCGTGCATAAGAGACATCTCAGGGTGTCAAATAGAAAGGAACTTCTATGGCAACTGAACAATTTGGTGACATCGTTATTGCACCACGTGTATTAGAAAAAATTATTGCGATTGCGACAGCAAAAGTAGAGGGTGTCTATTCACTTGAAAATAAAAGTGTTTCAGATAGCTTATCAAAACGTTCGCTTGGACGTGGCGTATACCTTCATACCGAGGAAGATGGTCAAGTTTCAGTAGACATCTATCTCTATTTAGAATACGGAGTTGCTGTACCATCTGTCGCGGTAGCGATTCAAAAAGCGGTCAAGTCAGCGGTTTATGATATGGCAGATGTAACCTTGGATGCTGTCAACATTCACGTTGTTGGGATCGCAACCGAAAAATCTCCAAAACCAGACTTGAAAGACTTGTTTAACGAGGACTTTCTCAATGACTGATGAAATTTTATTAGAATCACGTCGAGAGCTGCGCGAGCGTGCTTTTCAAGCCTTGATGGCCTTGGAATACGATGGAGATATTGTTGAAGCTTGTCGTTTTGCTTATCTACATGATAAGGACATTGCAGAAGACAAAGAAGTTGATCTTCCTGCCTTTCTCATGAATCTCGTGACTGGTGTTTATCAGTCTAAAGATCAATTGGACCAACAAATCGGTCAACATTTGAAAGCAGGTTGGACAGTAGAACGCTTGACCTTGGTAGAGAAAAACATCCTTCGTCTTGGAATTTATGAAATAACAGAGTTTGATACACCACAGATCGTCGCAGTCAATGAGGCAGTTGAATTGGCCAAAGCCTTTTCAGATGAAATCTCTTCACGATTTGTCAATGGTGTCCTCAGTCAATTTGTGACAGAAGAATAATGAAAAGGGAGTGGGAAAGAACTCTTAAAATTAAATAAGGTTGAAAAGGTTCCCCAAACCTTTTCAATTTTCCCACCCACGCATAGCTTCAACAGTATGGGAGACTGTTGAAGGTTGTGGATAAAGGAAACTTTGTTTCCCTCATTAGGTCATCTTTGGAGCTTAAAAGGCGAACAAATACTTAGGAAACTTGCTTCGCAAGTCCTATCCACCACCTCAAAGCAGTGCTTTGAGCAATCAACCACTGCGTCATACAGTTATTTCTATTAAATATAAAAGGCTAGACAGTTTTTGCCCAGCCTTTTTTTGACGAATAATAACCCCTACAGTATAGAACTGTAGGGGTTGTTTTAGACACTTTTTCCAGAATGGAGGCTAACAGGTAAGAAATAACCCGTTGTCGTTACTTTTTTTCCTTCAATTTTTTGAAGTAAAAGATCAACCATGAGGATCGCAATATCTTTAAGAGGTTGTTGGATGGTTGTCAGTTCAGGAGTATAATTTTCGATAAATTGAGTGCCATCATAGCCGATTACTTTAAGATCTTGAGGAATCTGGAGTTCTAACTCTTTTGCAACTTTCATGATCAAGATAGCCGTCAAATCATCTGATGCAAAAATAGCATCTGGTTTTTGATGGGTTAAGATCTGTTTGATTTCCATTTCTTTGCGAATAGGAGAAAAATCACTGGAAACATTAATGATTGGAGCATCAGGAAGGACGGAAGCAAAGCCAGCATGACGCAAACCTGTCGGGGAATTCGAATTATCATTTCCTGTGATCATGATGATGTTTTGGGAACCTGTTTTAGCTAAGGTTTCTGCAGCTAGGACCCCGCCGGCGTAGTTATCTGAAGAGACAACAGGGATTTCTGGGGAGAGGTTGCGGTCAAAGGCAATGATGGGAGCGGTCACCCGGTTATAATCATCGATTCCTAAGTTGTGACTTCCTGAAATGATGCCATCTACCTGATTCGCTTCCAACATTTCAATATATTCGCGCTCTTTTTCAGAGTTATGTTCACTATTGCAAATGATGGTCTTATAGCCATGTTTAAAAAGTTGGTGTTCTAATTTATCGATCAATTCAGCGTAGAAAACATGACTAATGTTGGGAAAGATTAGGCCAACTAACTTGGCTGACTTTCCTTGCAAGCTACGTGCGACATTATTGGGTTTATAGCCCAATTCTCTCATGGCTTCTTGGACTTTTTGGATCGTTTTTTCAGACAGGTACCCTTTGTTATTGATCACCCGTGAGACAGTAGTAGGGCTGACGCCAGCAAGTTTGGCGACATCAGTTAGCTTTGCGACCATAATCAAGTTCGTAGTAAGTTCCAGTAAGGGTTCCAGACTTGATCAAGATTCCATTTTGATCTGCATGTGGGTAGACCCGACCAGAAAATACTTTTTCTCCTTTGTTGATAAAGATTTCAAAAATCGAATTGTCAATGAAAATATTAGCAGTTGTCGCTTGGTTAGCGATCGTGCAACTACGGCTCGTACCGAAGTCTTGGGCATATTGCTCGCCTGCCTGGCTACGATCCACTGTGACAAATCCTTTAGCTAGATCAAATGTGAGAACTAAGCCCTTTCCTTCTGCATCTGCAAAGAGGACGATTTCGTTCAGGCTATCTTTTTCAAACTGCAATTCCAATTCATAGCAGTTCTTGGTTTGTGCCTTGTTGGCAAATTCCTCACTCTCAGCGCGCAAGTCTTTGATGGCTTCAACTGGGTATTGGTAGAGCTTGCCATCTTTGATGGTTAATTCTTTGACCAGCGAAAGAGCACCTTGGTAGTCATAGGAATCGGTTGGATAAGAAACGTCAGGAAGACCTAACCAGCTAACAGCATATGCACGCCCATCAGGTGCATTGAATCCTTGAGTGGCATAGGCTTCAAAACCGTAGTCAAGATTATGTAATTCAGATACATCGACCATTTTGGCCTTTTCTGGGTCAAAGCTTGCCCCAATCTTGTACATATTTGGATAGATATTGTCATAATCGAGGACTGATTTGTCCAATCCTTGAGGACAGTAGAGGAGAACGGGTTGGTCTCCAACAAAGACGAGGTTGGGACATTCCATCATATAAGCTGTCCGGTCATTTGCAAAATCCAAGTCACCGACTTCAACCCAGTTGGTATAGTCATTATCTACAGCCTTGTAGAGACGGATGAATCCTTTCTTCTCAAGGTCTTGCCCGCCAACGATGGCGTAGTATTGATCTTTAAAGATAAAAATCTGTGGGTCACGGAAGTGATCAGTGGAGTCAGCCGGTTGATCAATCAAGATTTTGTCAATTTTTTCAATCTTTCCTTCTTTGTCCATCAAAGCACCGACTTGGTAGGGATGACGGACCCATTCAGCATCACGAACATTTCCAGTATAGAATAAGAAAAGTTTGTCATCAAACTGCATAGCAGAACCAGAATAAGCTCCATGGCTATCCAGATCTGTGTCTGGAAGAAGCGTTACACCAGTTTCTTTGAAATGAACCAAGTCTTCACTTTCTGTTTGTACCCATGATTTTAACCCATGGGCTGCACCAAATGGGAAATTTTGGTAAAACAAGATCCATTTTCCATCAAAGTAGGAAAAACCGTTAGGATCATTTAAGAGACCAGCTTTTGGCTCAACATGATAGTGTGTATGCCAAGGAGATTTCGCCATAAGATCTTGGATGGCTTGCTTTTCCTCCCTTGTCCAGTCTTCGTAACGTCGGTAACGACGTTCAGTTGTCCATTCCATTTTATTCCTCCGAATTTTTTCTTACTTCCATAGTACAGATTTCCCATTAAAAATGCAAGTGATAAATGGAAAAAACAGCTAAAAATGTCAAACGCTTGACATCTACAAGAAGGTGTTTTAAAGAGGTTTAAAAATGAAAATGAATGAAAATGTGAAAGTTTTTGAAAACAAAAAAACTAAGAAGTACCCATTAACAGCGTTGTTAAAACGATTATACGAATGAAAATTCTTACATCCTATCAAAAACTATCAAAATAGTTTAAAAAGTTTCAAAAAAATCCTGCAAAACGGTTGACATATTTTCAATACGTGGTACAATTGAAAACGTAGAAACGGTTTAACCGTTTACATTACAAAAAAACAAGGAGATTTTTGCAAAATGTCAAATACAGAAATTGCAAAGCAGGTCATCGATGCAATCGGTGGGGTTGAGAACGTTAGCAGTGTTGCTCACTGTGCGACTCGTCTTCGCGTGATGGTAAAAGATGAATCAAAAATCAACAAAGATGTTGTTGAGAATATCGAAAAAGTACAAGGTGCTTTCTTTAACTCAGGTCAATACCAAATCATCTTTGGTACTGGTACTGTAAACAAGATCTACGATGAAGTAGTAGCTCTTGGATTACCAACCTCAACGAAGGCTGAGATGAAAGCTGAAGCAGCTAAACAAGGAAATTGGTTCCAACGTGCGATCCGTACTTTCGGTGATGTCTTTGTACCAATTATTCCAGTTATTGTAGCGACTGGTCTTTTCATGGGTGTTCGTGGTTTAGTGAATGCCCTTGGTGTGACTCTACCAGAAGATATCACAACTTACACCCAAATCTTAACAGATACAGCCTTTATTATCTTGCCAGGTCTTGTTGTTTGGTCAACTTTCCGTGTATTTGGTGGAAATCCGGCAGTGGGTATTGTACTTGGTATGATGCTTGTCTCAGGTTCACTTCCAAATGCTTGGGCTGTTGCTAGTGGTGGTGAAGTGACTGCCATGAAATTCTTTGGCTTCGTTCCGGTTGTAGGTTTGCAAGGGTCTGTTCTTCCAGCCTTTATTATCGGGGTTCTTGGTGCAAAATTTGAAAAATCACTTCGAAAAGTAGTTCCGGATGTATTAGATCTTTTGGTTACTCCATTTGTGACACTCTTCGTGATGTCAATTCTTGGATTATTCGTTATTGGGCCAGTTTTCCACGTAGTTGAAACGTATATCTTAATTGGTACAAAAGCAATTCTTAACTTGCCATTTGGTCTTGGTGGATTGCTCATTGGTGGAGTTCACCAATTGATTGTCGTATCTGGTGTCCACCATATCTTTAACTTGCTTGAAGTTCAATTGTTAGCAGCCGATCATGCTAATCCGTTTAATGCGATCATTACTGCAGCAATGACAGCCCAAGGTGCTGCGACAGTTGCAGTAGCTGTGAAAACTAAAAATGCAAAATTGAAAGCTTTAGCTTTCCCAGCAGCACTTTCTGCCTTCCTCGGTATCACTGAGCCTGCTATCTTCGGGGTTAACTTGCGTTTCCGTAAACCATTCTTCCTTTCATTGATCGCAGGTGCAATCGGTGGTGGATTGGCATCTCTCCTTGGACTTGCTGGAACAGGTAATGGTATCACTATCATTCCTGGTACAATGCTTTATATTGGTAATGGTCAACTTGCTCAATATTTGCTTATGGTAGCAGTTTCATTTGCGCTTGGATTTGCATTGACTTACATGTTTGGTTATGAAGATGAAGCTCCTGTGGTTGCTTCTGAAAATGCGACAACTGAACGTCTGGTTGAAGAAGAAACAACTGGAAATGTTCCTGCATCTCTTCAAGATGAAACGATCATCTCACCTATCGTTGGTAGTGCTGTAGCGCTTGCTGATGTGAATGATCCTGTCTTCTCAAGTGGAGCGATGGGAAAAGGGATTGCCATCAAACCAACTGAAGGCGTTGTCTATGCACCAGCAGATGCTGAAGTAACTATTGCTTTTGCGACTGGACATGCTTACGGTTTGAAAACAGCTAATGGTGCTGAAATCTTGATCCACGTTGGGATTGATACAGTATCAATGAACGGTGAAGGATTTGATCAAAAAGTAGCTCAAGGCGATAAAGTCAAAGCTGGTGATGTCCTTGGTACATTTGATGCAGCGAAAATTGCCGCAGCTGGTCTTGAAGACACAACTATGGTGATCGTCACTAACACAGCTGACTTTGCTTCTGTCACACCTGTTGCAACTGGATCTGTTGCGAAGGGTGATGCGATCATCGAAGTCAAAGCTTAATTGAAACAATAAGTTCTCAAGGACTGGTCTATCATCTCCAGTCCTTGAATTTTATTTCTCAAAAAAGTGTGTTTTTTCTTTAGAGAAGAGAAAAAGATTGACCACAAAATATGCTATAATAAATACAGGATATTTTTTCATAATAAAAAAGGAGCCAACATGACAAAATTATATGGAAGTTTGGAAGCTGGCGGTACAAAATTTGTTTGTGCAGTTGGTGATGAAAACTATAATGTTGTGGAAAAAGTACAATTTCCAACAACCAAGCCAATTGAGACTATTGATAAGTGTATTGAATTTTTCTCAAAATTTGAGGATCTAGTTGGGCTTGCGATTGGTTCATTTGGACCAATTGATATCGATCCAAATTCAAACACTTATGGTTTCATCACAACGACTCCAAAACCAAATTGGGCCAATGTAGATATCGTTGGGGCCTTCCGTCGTGCCTTAAATGTACCTATCTATTTCACGACAGATGTGAATAGCTCTGCCTATGGAGAAGTGGTCGCACGCAATAATGCGGGTGGCCACATTGAAAACTTGGTTTACTATACAATCGGAACAGGAATCGGAGCTGGTGTCATCCAACGTGGTGAGTTTATCGGGGGAGCTGGACACCCAGAAATGGGACACTACTATGTGGCTCAACACCCAATGGATGTGGAAAAAGAATTCAAGGGTGTTTGTCCTTTCCACAATGGCTGTTTAGAAGGCTTTGCGGCGGGTCCTAGTCTGGAAGCTCGTACAGGTATTCGTGGGGAAAACATTGAACTCAACAGCAATGTATGGGATATTCAAGCCTATTACATCGCACAAGCAGCAGTGAATGCGACAGTTACCTTCCGCCCAGACGTCGTTGTCTTTGGAGGAGGAGTCATGGCTCAACAACATATGTTAGATCGTGTTCGCACGAAATTTACTGCCCTCTTAAACGGTTACCTCCCTGTACCTGATGTGAGAGATTATATTGTGACACCTGCAGTTGCTGGCAATGGTTCAGCGACCTTGGGGAACTTTGTCCTTGCAAAAGAAGTGAGCGAGAAGCTTAAAAAATAAGAAGCAATTGTCTCTTAGAGGTTAGAAACAAGAGCGAGGAGGCTGGGACAAAAGTCCTAGCCTCTCAATTATTTTTGGATTGTCGAGCAAGACGCAGTGGTTGAGTGGGCTCTACTACGCTGATTTCATCAGC
>OBIA01001495.1_pt1 | contig 11107 bp, 10 predicted proteins | sample 1519911 | NCBI WGS metagenome assembly OBIA01 (sample SAMN04209236, study PRJEB22552) | human gut metagenome | biome: gut; material: feces | host: Homo sapiens | place: USA: Oklahoma | reverse complement strand
AATTAGTTGACGGTAAACTTTACATTGATCCTGAAGAATGTATCCATTGCGGACGATGCAAAGGAAAATGTCCTTTCGGCGCAGTACCAGAATATCAGAATGGTTATAAGATCTATATCGGAGGCCGTTGGGGTAAAAGAATCTCACACGGTCAGGCTCTTACAAGAATTTTCACAGAGGAAGAAGAGGTAATGACAGTCATAGAGAAAGCAATCCTTCTCTTCAAAGATGAAGGAATCGCTGGAGAACGATTTGCTGATACTGTGAAACGTCTCGGATTTGAGTATGTAAATGAGAAATTGATTGGCTGAGTATCAACAGATCTGCCTTGTCCTTTCTCCGTCCTCTGTGTATAATAGAAATATTATTATCCTCTGAAATATCTATAATAATCAAGATTCAGGAGTACACTATGAAAAAAATTCTACTTATCGCTACCGGCGGTACAATTGCTTCAAAATATACCCAGGAAGGACTTTCCCCGCAGATTTCCGCTGAAGAACTGCTGAAATATATCCCTGCTGCCAGAGAGTTCTGCACGATCGACACAGTGCAGCCTTTTTCTCTGGACAGTACCAATGTGCGTGCTGCCCACTGGCTGCAGCTGGCACAGCTCATTGAAAAAAAATACGAATTCTACGACGGGTTCGTGATCTGTCACGGCACTGATACCATGGCTTACACCGCAGCTGCCCTGTCATATCTGATCCAGAATAACCGCCGTCCTATAGTGATCACTGGAGCCCAGAAGCCAATTGATCTGGCTATCACAGATGCTCGCTCCAATCTGCTGGACAGTCTGCGTTTTGCCTCCCACGACAGAGCTCACGGTGTTTCCATTGTATTTGGCGGCAAAGTAATCGCCGGTACCAGAGCCAAAAAGGAATTCTCAAAAAGCTACAATGCTTTCTCCAGCATTAATTATCCTGATATTGCCTCAATTCACGATAACAGGATCATCTTTTATATTGATGACAAGGATCACAACACGCATCCACTGGTATTCTATCATCAGATGAATACCAACATCTTTCTTATGAAACTGATTCCCGGAACAGATGGCCGGATTCTGGACACTCTGGCTGCTTCCTATGACGGGCTGATCATTGAGTCCTTCGGAGTAGGCGGTCTTCCAAACTATGGAAATGACAGTTTTCTGAATGCACTTTCTGACTGGATCAGTGCCGGTAAGCTTGTATGTATGGCTACTCAGGTAACTCACGAGGGCAGCGACATGGAGGTCTATCAGGTAGGAAAAGTGATTAAGGAGAAATTCCCGGTTCTGGAATCCTATGATATGACTCTTGAGGCTTCCGTTACCAAAATGATGTGGGTCCTTGGACAGACACAGGACATCGAAGAATGCAGGAAATTATTTTACAAGACTATCAACCACGATATGCTGTTTGTATAATATGATTTCTCAAACACGCTCTGGCTACCTCTGACTTGATATCACAGAAAAAGAAATTTTACAGAGATTTTTCATTAGTGCGCATGTGTATTTTACAAACTGTTTCTATAATAAAAACCAAAGAATAGAAATAGAAAAGAGGAATCATTATGTATAAGACATTATGGAATTCTATTAATAAACAGGTAAAAGACTCACATGCTTCCACAGCTTTTCTGGCTGTTTCACTTATGGGCTGGACAACGATCGGTCTTCTGGCAGGATTTTTAATCTGCATGATCGGCGGTATGTCCTTTGTTACAAAGGTAACTGTTGTCCTTTGCAGTGGCGGATATACAGGACTGATTTTGGGGTTCTTTGGCGGCATTTTATATCTGTACAGATCAGAACCCCGCCATTTGACTGACTCTGCCACCTCACAGGTTTCCACTGTTTCTAAAATATCTCTCAACGCCAAAACAGCTACCCGGTAATAGATCAGGCAGTTGTTTTGCTACATTCCAACTTATAATACAGGCTTTTTGTAAACTTAACGATACTCTTCCAGAAATTTCTCGCCACAGGCAGAATCAATGATCAGCGTATTAATAAAACCACCTCGCAAAGCACCTGCAACAGCTGCTGCTTTTGCTTCTCCATAAGCAACACAGACTACATTTTTACACCTCTTCAAATCATCATACCCAATTCCTATCATTCTGTCATTTAAAGAAGTGTTGATTTCTTTCCCATTGATATCATAGAAATGACCGCCAATATGTCCAACCGCTCCTTTATTTCCCAGAAGATGAAAAGTGCTTTCCCCAAGGTAATTCTCCCAGGTTTTATATTCCACAGAACCGACACTTGTCAGAATTACATCTGCATTCTGTGCAAGCTGCAGAGCTGTTTTAATAGTATCATCCTGAATAAGAATTTCTTTTAATTCTCTATTTTTCACAAAAAGAGGGGCATAAATATACTGATATGTTCCACCGTATGCAGACGCCAGGTCTTTTGCCAGATCCATGGCATCCCGTTCCGGACGTTTCACATTTGAGGCACCCATAATCGGAACCACTGTAATAGGAATATTTTTCTTATTATTTGCATCAATATATTTCACTATATGATAAAGGGTATTTCCCCATGAGATTCCTACTACCATCTTTTCTTTAACAACAGAATCCAGATAATATGCGGAAACTTCTGACAGACGGCTGGTAATCTGTTCCTTGCCGGTATCTCTTGAGGAAACAACTCTTACTGTTTTGACACCGTAAGTCTGTTGGATTTCTTTTTCCAGATTCAAGTCACGTTCCCAGGGTTCTTTAATGGAAATTTCTACAATACCGAGTTCTCTTGCTTCTTTCAGCATTCTGGAAATTTTGGATCTGGATGTATACATCCTGTCTGCAATTTCATTTTGTGTCATTTCTGAATTGTAATATAAATTCGCTACCATGGCCAGAATGCTCCATTTCTCCTGAACGGTCATATTTTCATATTTTTTTATGTCTTCCATTGCTGTTCCATATCCCTTTCCATTATATCAGTATCAAAAGATGTTTTAACTCTGACCTCATTATATTCGAAAAAAGGATAATTTGTAAAGTCTCTGCAGACTTTCACAAACTATCCTCTGTTTCTGCCATTTACATTTTTATGGTCTGGCTTTTCTGATCACACGTACTATATTACATTTCACACGTTCTGTCCGTAGTATGCATTTGCACCGTGTTTTCTATAATAATGTTTATCCTGTAATTCCTGCGGTGCAGGTTTTACCTGTGAATTGATAAGTTCGGCACGCATTGCCATTTTGGCGCATTCTTCAAGGACTACTGCATTGTGAACTGCTTCCATACCGTCTTTCCCCCAGGTGAATGGACCATGATTTTTGCATAAGACTGCCGGAACTGCAAGAATATCTTTTTTCATTTTCCTGAATTCATTGACAATCAGAATACCTGTATTTTGCTCATATGCCTGGTCAATTTCTTCTTTTGTAAGACATCTGAGACATGGGACTTCTCCATAAATATAGTCTGCATGAGTGGTACCGTAGCATGGGATGTCTCTTCCTGCCTGTGCCCAGCTTGTTGCATAGGACGAGTGAGTATGCACAATACCGCCGATTTCCGGAAATGCTTTGTAAAGTTCAATATGAGTCGGAGTATCGGAGGATGGATTATATTTGCCCTCAATTTTATTTCCGTTCAGATCCATGATAACCATGTCTTCCGGTTTTAATTTTTCATATGGTACACCACTTGGTTTAATGGCGAAATAGCCTGTTTCTCTGTCAATTTCGCTGACATTTCCCCAGGTAAATGTAACCAGACCATGTACAGGGAGCTGCATATTCGCTTCATATACCCGTTGTTTCAGTTCTTCTAACATTATCTGTTTTCCTTTCCATAATCAACTATAGCTAATTCCATAAAATAATGCAATCAAGACAGTTCAGCAGAGTGCGAAAGACAAGGAAGATACCTGCAGGCGTGCTGACACACGGCAAAGATATCTGACGCAGGACTTCACGCTATGATGGGCTGGATTAAGATGCATTATTTTAAAGGATTGCTATAGCCAAATTCATACATAGTAATCTCATTAATTTCACGGTTTGTAGAAATCACATAGTCTTTCCCATCCTTATGGAATCCATAAGCATTTGCCGGACCGCAGTCGTGGTCTATCAGTTCTGCGTGATACTGTCCGTTTTCCCAGCAGAATTTCAGAAGATCTCTGTTTCCTTTTCTGTGACCGATCATGACTACCGGTTTTCCCTGGATTTCCCCACTCCAGATTGCATGAAGAAATTCGATTTTCTCCGGATATTCATAGTCAAGCTCATATTTACCATCTTTTTCTCTGTAAATCAGAACAGTGTCACCGTGGAATGGAGATAATACCAGCAATTCATCTTTTCCATCTCCGTCAAAGTCGATGAGAGTGGCATCGCTTGCAGGAGTTTCCAACAGGGTTTCTATTGTCCATTCCGGGTTTGCAGATGTGGGCGGATAGAAACGGAAGACTCCACCATCACAGCAGACGATGGATGACATTTTTCCATCTCTTACTACTCTGTAGTATCCGTGGTTTTTCAGCATATTATCTTTAATTACTTCCAGCTTCAGCTGATGTTTATCATCAAAGCCGCTGAGATCATCCGGAAGAAGTGCTGCATATACTTTTCCAGGGCTTGACCAGTCATCCTTGTATTCGTGTCCGGATTTGAGGCAGCATGCGATCAGATAATGTTTTCCCTCGCTTTCAATGATGTCAAATCTGTGTACAAACGGCAGATCTGTCAGAGTGCGTATCTCCCATTCTCCGTCCTTTGGTGTAGCGATGATGATCTTTGCTTCTTTGGAATCATTAGGAGAATAGAATTTATGGGTTGCCAGAAACTGTCCGTCTGTTCCCGGGACCTGTACCATTGTCATAACTCCGCCAGGGCCTTCCCACACGGTTTCTTCTTCCTTTCCATTGATATCAAACAGAATACATCTGTCAGTTTTTTCTGCTGCTACCAGAATGTGGTCTGTATTTTTATAATGTAATGGAGCTATGGAATAACATTTTTCCAGATTTGCCAGTACTTTTTTATTCATTGTGATTACTTCCTTTCTGAATCAGATACTCTTGCCTGATTCATCTAAAAATAATTTTCTTTATCCGATTTTGCATACTGGATCTGCGGAACCAGAAGCATCAGTATGATAGCGATGATCGCACCTGGAAGTCCAAGCCATTTCAACAGTGCAGAAATTCCAAGCCATACAGTCGAGAAGTCAGTTGTTCCATGCCATCCGCCGTACGGCACCAGTTCTACAAGCCATACAGTAACTGCGCCCAGCAGTACCTGGATCAGGCCACAGATAAACGGGATGATCATGGCTGCTTTTACACCGCCCCGTTTGTTTGCAAAAATAGCGATAATAGCGTTGTCAAAGAATACTGTAGTAAATCCCATGATAATGATAACCGGGGAATGGAACACGATGAGTCCCAGAATTGCAATCACCTGTCCTACCATTCCACAGAGGAATCCGATGGTTACTGCATTTCCCGGTGCATAGTTGAATGCAACTGCGCAGTCTACTGCTGGAACTGCACCCGGGAGAAGTTTATCTGAAATTCCCTTGAATGACGCTGTCAGTTCACCTACAAAGAGCTTCACACCCATATTTAAAATCTGAAGATATACGGTAAAATATAATGACTGAATCAGAATATATACCGGAAAAGCCGTTGTTTCTGCAAATCCGCTGTCAATCTGGCGCATGAAATCTTCACCGAGGATTGCCATGATGGTTCCGAAAAACACAAGCATTAAAGTAGATGTTGCAGTAATGTTGTCCTCAAACATCTTGAGGAATCCCGGAAATTTAAGGTTTTCAATGGAGTTTTCTTTTTTTCCGAATATGTGTGCTACTTTATCCGTGATCCATACTGCAACCATCTGCTGATGCCCAATTGCAAATCTGTCTTTTCCGTCTGTAAGGTTGAGACAGGCATCTACTGTAAGATTGGAGCTGACTGCCTGATAAGTACCTACCAGCATTCCTACCAGGATCGCACCTGTAATATTTCTCAAATATGGAATAAACAGAAATACGATCCAGGTAACTGTAGTAGCCTGCTGCACCATAATATGTCCGGTGAGAAGAAGTGTTCTCAGCTTCGTCCACTTTTTGAAAATCAGTAAAATAATGTTCCAGATAAATGCAATAAGAAGTGATGTCATTGCCCATGCAGCAGAGCAGCCGATACTCTCTAATGCTTCATTTGCAGCATTCAGTCCAAAATACGGATCAATTACAACTGCATTTAACTGAAATCTTTCATTTAATCCAACAAGGATCGGACGGAATGTGGTGATCAGTCCATTTGCACCTGCCATCAGGATCAGGTATCCGATCACACCCTTGAAAAATCCGCCTACACATTCGTACCATTTTTTTCGCTGAAGAATATATCCAAGCAAGATGATCAGACCTACAAAAAGCTCTGCTCTTGTCAGGATATTGCTTGTTAAAAAATTAAATATGGAATTCAAACCTGCCATCTTTTTGCTTCTCCCCCCACACTCTCTTATAAATACGGTTCATCTGTGCTCTGTATCTTTCGTATTCCAGAATCTTTTTATCATCAGGAAGATAAATTTTCACTTCATCCTGACGGCTGATACACTCAAATGCTTTTTCTACATTCTCAAAAATTCCCATTGCTGTGACTGCGATCATAAGTGCCCCTCTGGCTGTGGCATCTGCTTTTCCTCTGCGGATGATCTTCATACCATAGACATTGGTCTGTATGTCATTGAATGGAACGCTGTTGGAAAGACCTCCATTGATGTAGATGTCAGAAACTTTTACATATTTGTTCATAATATCGATTCCATTGCGGATTTCATAGCAGATTCCCTCCAGAAGGCTTCTCAGCATATCCTGCTTTGTTGTTCCGAGAGTTACATTTGCAAACTCTGCTTTTGCCATATTGTTCCAGTCCGGTGTGGATCTTCCCATAAAGTATGGAACACAGAGACATCCGTGTGAACCGATCGGTGTCTGTTCTACTTCACGGTTAATCTCATCAAAAGAACTGTCCGGATAAAACTGTCTTCTGAACCAGTCAAATGCAGAACAGCAGGTTAATACACTGGATTCCAGAATATACTGGCCTTTTACAGATGAGAAGTTGCAGATTGCATCCTGTTCCAGATTTTCCGGCACCTGATCTGTTGCTGTGATAAGATAGCCACCTGTTCCGGTTGTTACAGACATGACACCTTTTTTGACTACTCCCTGTCCGATGGCTCCACACTGCTGGTCACCTCCAGCTGTGATCACAGGAATTCCTTCCTGACATCCCGTGATCTCTGCAAAGGCTTTTGTAATATGTCCGCAGACACTTCCCGGCTCTACCAGTTCGCACAATTTTTCTTTTTCTACATGAAAAATTTCCAGAAGTTCATCATCCCATTCATGAGTACGGATGTTCATCAGAAGTGAACGACTTCCATATGTATAATCTGTGCAGATACGTCCGGTCATCAGATAAATGAGATAATCCGGGATGACCATGAATTTATATGTTTTTGCATAGATTTCCGGACGTTCTTCACGAATCCACATCATCTTGGAGCCGGAAAACACCGGATTGACTCTGGAACCGCATAGAGAAAATACCTTGTCATTCAGGTTTTCCATAGATTCGCAGATATAATTTGTTCTTTTATCCTGCCACATGATCGCATTACTCAGCGGACGGATATTCTCATCTACCGGAATTACAGAAGAACGCTGTGAAGTAATGGAAATTGCATCAATCTTCTCTCCCATATTCTCAGCTTCTGCTACGGACTGTTTCAAAATGCTGTACAATGCATTTTCCCAGTCTGCAGGATTCTGTTCTACCCAGCTGTTTTCCAGATAGGTGGCCTGATAGAATTCCTGCTTCTCTGTCAGACATTTTCCCTGATGTTCAAAAAGTATTCCTCGCATACTTGATGTTCCTACATCAATAACCAGTACATTCATCCCAAATTTCTCCTTATATACTTTTTCTCCACATAATAAACCCTTCGTTGACCGTTTTCAGACAATTCTGTTTTTATAAGCAAGAACGGAACGGAATATTCTGTGGTGCTTCGAAGCAGTCTTCAAATCCTCTTCTGTGGTGATAGTAAATCTTGTCCTTGTCTGCCGGGTATGTGTATTTGCCGCCTACCTGCCAGAAGAATGGATGGAATTTATATTCATTTCTGTCTTTCTTGAAATCATACAGAACCTTTATCTCATCGCAATCTGCCTGGAAGTTTGTCCATACATCCCAGTGGATTGGAACTACTACTTTACATTTCAGATTTTCTGCCATACGAAGGATATCGATAGATGTCATTTTATCCTGCATACCGATGGGATTTTCTCCAAATGAACCGAATGCTACATCGATATCATAGTCTTTTCCATGTTTTGCAAAGTAGATGGAGAAGTGTGAATCTCCGGAATGATAAATATTTCCGCCTGGTGTCTTTACCAGATAGTTGACTGCTTTGTCGTCCATGTCTGTCGGGCACACACCTGTAAGTTCTTCTCTGTCCGGACCTGTGGAATCTGTTGTTACGATACAGGTTCTGTCAAAGGAATCCAGAGCCACGATCTCGATGTCTTTGATCTTAATGGCGTCACCAGGTTTTACTGTGATGCAGCGGTCTGCCGGAACACCCCATTTCTGCCAGAGTTCTACAGATTTCTTTGGTCCGATAAATGGCACCGGGATTTCTTTTCCGTTTTCATCTGTAGTTGTCATTCCACTGTTGATCACATGTGCCGCCCACTCCGGTGACATATGATCCTGATGATAGTGTGTAGCAAGAACTGCATCTACTTTCTTAAATGCAAATGGATCAATTACAAATGGAACGTTTCTCAGATTTGGCTGCATGGCTCTTCCTCCACACATGTTTGCCATCTGATGTCCGATTTTCATTTTTCCATCACCGTGTGTACGTTTTCCGTTTCCGCACCAGAGGTCGATGGTGATATTTGTGTCTGCCGGTGTCTTGAACCATACACCTGTACATCCTAACCACCACATTGCTACATTTCCCGGTGCTACTGCTTCGTTCTCAATATCTTCTACTAACCATGTACCCCATTCCGGGAAAGTACTTTCAATCCAGCTCTGTCTTGTCATTTCACTAATCTTACTCATGAATCTCTCTCCTTTTGATTATAACGTTTTTCTCTTGTTGAGAGTATATTATCACCTGTATTTTTATATTTCAACATATTTTCACCATCTGCACAAATGTGCAATCTGCATTTTTTCAGCGTTTGATCATTTGTACTTTGCAAATATATGGTAAACAAAAAAAAGAAAGAAAAGAATATCTATCATTCTTCGCTTTCTCTTTTATTAATTGTTTATGTTTCCAACTGCTTAATTTATGCTTCTCTGTCCAGAAGTGTACGCATACTCTGATTTGCAAAACAGATATCTTCTTTCCAGTTCTCTTTTCCTACGTCCCATAATTCAGTTACATAGCGGCGGACACCCAGGTCCCATGCTGTGTTGATGATTTTTTCAAACTGTACGTGCCCCGTAAGGAAAGGAACTTCGCGGAAGATTCCCGGTTTTGTTTCTTTCAGATGGAGCGCGATCAGCTTTCCTTTACCCAGGGAGAGATCTTCGCATACATCGTGTTGATTCTCTACTGCTGCGTTTGTAATATTTCCTGCATCCGGGTAGATTTTCAGATACGCGGAATCTACCATATTTACATACTGGACTGCTTTTCCGGTAGTGTTCATGAAATTGTTCTCCATTGTTTCAAATCCTACCAGAATTCCCTCGCGTTCTGCGATTTCTGCTATCTTTTTTACATTTTCCAGAAAGTATTTCTTTGTTTCTATTGTGGATTCTCCAAAGTAGATATCATATCCCGGTATCATAACTGTACGCACGCCCAGATCAACAGCAAGCTCTATGGATTTCTCTGCGATCTGCATTGCTTTTTTTCGGATTTCTTCGTCCGGATCACCCAGCGCATATTTTGTCAGGGCACTTACACTCATAGAACCAATCGGAAGTCCCGTCTGAAATACAGCTTCCATGATTTCTTTTTTTTCTGCTGTATTCATGAAGATACGGTTAATTTTTTCATCTGTGGCATCTATGCACATTTCCATGTAATCATATCCACATTCTTTAGCACATCTTAATTTTTCACTCCATGATAATGTATTTCTCATGGCTTTCTCATATAATCCAATCTCATACTTTTTCATCATGCAATCTCCCTTGTATTACCCTAGAGCATATTTGAAAAAGGCTTTCTGCAAGATGTGCGTCACAATTTGTGGTATATTTTGTCCGGATGAAGGCGCCGTAGCGGGCTACGGCAACTGAATTCGGGCAAAATATACCGCAAAGTGGGGCGTGCAGATTGCGGGAATGATTTTTCAAACACGCTCTGACACTCATTTGTCTGTGATTTCGATTGCATGATAGCATGTCAGATTCTGGTTTTCAACATATTTTCATTTAATGCACATATGTGCAATTTAACATCTTCCACAGTTCCTGCATGGATTGCATCTGGATTTTTTATATGCGGATACCATTCATGAATTTCCGGTAGTGGATTGCCTTTTTTCCATTCTTTTACACTATAATGATTCATAAAAAGCACTTTTTCCCCAATGTATAATGCATTATTATCTGTTTATCCAAGCGCTACATCCAGAATCATCATCAGAGAGAATCCTATTGCGAAGAAAAGGGTTCCCATATTGGAGTGTTCTCCGGCAGACATTTCGGGTATGAGTTCTTCCACTACTACATAGAGCATAGCTCCGGCAGCAAAGCTTAAAAGATATGGAAGTGCCGGAACAATGAGGCCGGCAGCAAGAATCGTGAGGACTGCACCGACAGGTTCTACAATCCCGGACAGGACTCCACCTGCAAAGGCTTTGGTTTTTCCCATTCCCTCAGAACGCAGGGGCATGGAGATAATGGCTCCCTCGGGGAAGTTCTGGATGGCAATACCTATAGAGAGAGCCATTGCTCCCATTATAGTGATCTGAGCGTGACCTGTTAAATAGCCTGCGTATACGACTCCTACTGCCATTCCCTCTGGAATATTATGCAGAGTTACTGCAAGAACCAGCATGGTAGTTCTCTGAAGTTTGCTCTTCG
>OBIA01001468.1_pt1 | contig 11281 bp, 9 predicted proteins | sample 1519911 | NCBI WGS metagenome assembly OBIA01 (sample SAMN04209236, study PRJEB22552) | human gut metagenome | biome: gut; material: feces | host: Homo sapiens | place: USA: Oklahoma | reverse complement strand
TGGATGGTATATTATTGGAATATTAACGCTTGGAATAGGACTTATTTTTATTAATCCATATCGATATGCGGCAGAAGCAGCATTTTATAATGAGATATCTGGAAGAGCAGAAGTCTATTATGGTAGAAAAACGAACAGATAATGGTAAAAAGAGAGCAGAGGAAGGAAGGGGAAGAACAAAAATCTTCCTTGCATGACGAAAAGTATTTTGTTAAAATATGAGAAGTTTATTATAGGATACGAAAAGGAAGGAAGAAGGATAATGGAAATTTTAGGAAAGGTGCTTTCTGAGAAGACAGAGGCTATTTATAAAGATATTACAGAAGGTCTGATCTATCCGATTAAAATTGTAAAGTTAGACCCTGAGAATGAGGAAGATTGTAGCCGTCCGGTAGCGATGGATACCGGAAAGAAAGAATTTATTGTTAAAGTAGATAATACTTTGGAAGATTCCCTCTTTGAAAATGCTTTGATTCGTGATATCATTTATTGTCAGCAGATGAGTAATAATGCACCGGTATTAAGTGCAAAGAGCAAGAATGATATTGATGGATTTCAGGTAGCTATGATGATCAGCTCCATTATTATGGATATTGATGTGGAGAACAAACTGAGAAGTTACGATATGCATATTGATGATATTGATACGATGCGTTTGAGTGATCTATATGCATTTTTGAAGTCTGGTATGGCAGATTATAATAGAGAATTATATAATGTTTTTACCGGTCTTCAGATTACACTGTTATATTTTACGACATCAAAGCGAAGCAATATAGAAGAGATTATCGAGACATTTTATCTTTCTGATAAGAATGCGATGGATGCGATTGATAAGTATGTAGATATTATTGATCGTTACGGAGTAGATGATAATCGTTCTATGATGCGTTGCATGAGAAAGCTTGCAATCGCCTGTGGAATGAAGGGCAGATTGCTTCTGGAATACGAAGGTAAAGTAACAGAAGTTTAAATGATAAGAATCCTGTAGCTGTTCTGATAAGCGATATTGCTCCTGACAGAAGCTACAGGATTTTTTTGTAACTATTTATAGCAATTTCATAGAGCAGGAAATCACAGAATGAAAAATGATGGGATGGATGAGATGAACATAAGAGAATATTTGGAAAATCATAAATTATTGACAGACGGAGCGATGGGGACATATTTTGATACGGTAGAGAAAGAGAATTATATCTGTTCTGAAGAAGCCAATATTACCAACCCGTCTTTGGTACGACAGATTCATAAAAATTATGTGAAAAATGGTGCACAATTATTAAGAAGTAATACTTTTTTGGCAAACAGAGAAACTTTGTTGTCTTTACAGAAAAACAGAGCAGAACAGTTTCAAAATGTAAGTTTGAAAGAACTTGTGACAAAAGGTTATCGACTGGCAGAGGAAGTTGCGAAAGAAGCGTATTCTGAAAGTTATCCGGTATTTCCAGCAGCGGATATTGGACCTATTTTAGAAGAAAAAGAGAGTGAAGAGACGGATATCCTACAGCAATATTATGAAATATGTGACAGCTTTCTAGAAGCAGGTGCCAATATTTTTGTGCTGGAAACTTTTCCTGATACGGAATATGTCTTAAAAATGGCAGAATATATCCGGCAAATTTGTCCGGAAGCTTTTATTATCGGACAGTTTTCATTGACACCAACAGGTTATAGCCGGACAGGTTTTCATTATAAAACGATTTTACGAGATGCCGTACAAAGTGGACTTCTTGATGGTGCAGGCTTAAACTGTGGTATTGGCGCAGCACATATGAAGAGATTTTTAGAGGCCTATATTGAAGAATACGGAGTGCCGGAAGATATGATTCTTACTGCGCTTCCAAACTGTGGATATCCTCAGATTGTAAGAGGACATGCGATATATTCAGATAGTGTTACTTATTTTAGTGAGAAGATTAAAGAAGTTTCGGAATTAGGTGTTCGTGTTCTGGGAGGATGCTGTGGTACAACCCCGGAATATATCGGGGAAATATACAGAACTCTGTTTCAGGCAGAACACACTTTAAAAGTTCCGACAAGAATCGTGTGGACAGATGCAGCAGGGAGAATACAGAAACGACAAGAACAGCTGGCGCATATAAAAAGTGCAGAAGGAAAGAATAAGACGATAAAAAAAGAACAGGTAGTAAATACATTTCGTCGGAAACTGGAGAAAGGGGAACTTGTCTGTGCAGTTGAACTCGATCCCCCGTTTGATGCGAATGATACAAAGTTAGTAAATGGTGCGAAGGAACTTCTTTCTACGAAGGCAGATATTATTACAATTGCGGATTCACCGCTGGCTCGTTCAAGAGCAGATGCTTCTTTGATGGCAGCAAAAATAAAAATGCAGACAGGAATGGATGTGATGCCGCATCTTGCCTGTCGTGATAAAAATCGTATTGCGATTCGAAGTGGATTACTTGGAAGTTATGTAAATGAAATTCGTAATTATCTGTTTGTTACTGGTGATCCGGTGGCAAGAGAAGACCGGGAATTTACTAAAAGTGTCTTTGATTTTAATTCTATCCGTTTAATGAAGTTTGCACAGAGTATGAACCAGGAAATATTTGCAGATGATATGATTTTTTATGGCGGGGCTTTAAATCAAAATGGAGCAAGTCCGGAAAATATTGCAGGAAGAATGATAAAAAAAATAGAAGCAGGATGTAGTTATTTTCTTACACAGCCGGTTTATGACGAAGAGGGTATAAAACGCCTTGCATTCTTAAAAGAAAGAACAGGAGCGAAGATTTTAATAGGGATTATGCCTCTTGTCAGCAGAAGAAACGCATTATTTATTAAAAATGAGATGCCGGGAATTTATGTGCCGGATCGTGTGGTAGAAAAATATAAAGAAAATGCATCAAGAGAAGAATATGAGGAAGCTGCTGTTGAAATTTCAAAGGAAATCATTGAAATGGGAAAAGAGGTAGGTGCTGGATTTTACTTTATGACACCATTTAACAGAGTTTCATTAGTGAAGTCTATATTGGAATATGTATAAGAATCTGGAGTCATGGATTGATTTCGGGCAAGGGGTGGTTTCAGAGTTTTCAAATAAAATGAGAAAAGAAGCAAATAGCAAAGGAAAGAATAAAAATGAAGATAAACGAATTTTACAAAATGATACAGCAAAAGCCAGTTATTCTGGATGGAGCGACAGGCTCAAATCTTCAAAAAGCAGGAATGAAACCAGGTGTGTGTCCGGAAGAATGGATTTTGGAAAATGAAGATAAGTTAATTGCTTTGCAGAAGGCATTTGTAGAGGCAGGAACGAATATTTTATATGCGCCGACTTTTTCGGGAAACCGCATTAAGTTGGAAGAATATGGTCTTTCAGAACGCGCTGAAGAAATAAATAAACGTCTGGTTGCATTAAGTAAAAAAGCGGCAGGGAATAAAGCTCTTGTGGCAGGTGATATGACGATGACCGGTATCGCATTAGAGCCTGTAGGACCGATGAAGCTTGAAACGCTGATCGATATTTATAAAGAACAGGCAAGATATCTGGTAGAGGCTGGAGTAGATCTTTTTGTTGTAGAAACGATGATGAGTCTTGCGGAAACAAGGGCTGCAGTAATTGCGATTAAAGAAGTTTGCGACTTGCCGGTAATTGCATCTCTTACATTTCAGGAGGACGGAAGGACATTATATGGTACCGATCCGGTAACAGCAGTTGTTGTTTTACAGAGTATTGGTGCAGATGTTATTGGAGTGAATTGTTCTACCGGTCCAAAAGAAATGATTCCGGTTATTCGTAAAATGAAAGAATATGCGGAAGTCCCACTTCTTGCAAAGCCGAATGCCGGTCTTCCTGTTCTGCAGGATGGAGTTACAGTATATCCGATGCTTCCGGAAGAATTTGCATCCTGGGGACCGGAGTTTATTGAAGCAGGTGCTGGATTAATTGGCGGATGCTGCGGAACAACACCAGAACATATCAGAATGCTTTCACAGAAGGTAGCCGGACTTACAACGAAAGCTCCGCATAATGAACATCCTGTCATGCTTGCCTCGGAAAGAAAGAGTCAGGAAATTGCATTAGACGGAAAGTTCCTTGTGATCGGAGAAAGAATTAATCCAACCGGGAAGAAGAAATTACAGGAAGAACTTCGTGCAGGTAAAATGACTCTTGTAGAGGAAATGGCAGAGCAGCAGGAAGAAATGGGGGCACATATTCTTGATATCAATATGGGAACAAATGGTATTGATGAGAAAGAAATGATGTTAAAAGCGATTTCTAAAGTGACAATGGTTTCCAGCCTTCCCCTTTGTATTGATACAAGCTATGTAGAAGTTATGGAAGCGGCACTTCGTGTGTATCCGGGACGTGCTCTCATTAATTCTATTTCTCTTGAAAAAGAAAAGATTGAAAAACTTCTTCCATTAGCAAAAAAATATGGAGCAATGTTTATCCTTCTTCCTCTTTCAGATAAGGGACTTCCAAAGAGTCTTGAAGAAAAGAAAGCAATTATTAATGAGATATTGGAAAGAGCAAAGGAGCTGGGAATTTCAAAAAATCAGATTATCGTAGATGGTTTAGTGACGACGGTTGGTGCAAATAAAAATGCGGCAATAGAGACATTAGAAACCATTCGTTACTGTAAAGAAGATTTAAATCTATGTACGACAATGGGTCTTTCTAATATTTCTTTTGGACTTCCGGAAAGACCATACGTAAACGGTGCATTTGCAGCAATGGCAATTGCAAGTGGACTTACTATGGCGATTGCCAATCCATCAAATCAGCTTTTGATGGGAATTTCTTTCGCCTCTGATCTTCTGCGTAATAAAGAAGGCTCTGACATTGCCTATATTGAACAGATTCAGCGTATGGCGCCATTAAAAGAAGCGGCCATGGCAAAAGCAGCACAAAGTGCAGGAAACAATGGCATAAAAAAAACAGAGCAGACAGATAACAAAAGTACTGCTAAAGAGGCAGACAAAAAGAAAAATCCTGTATTTGAAGCCGTATTAAAAGGAAATAAAGACGGCATTGTTGATTTTGTAAAAGAAGAACTTTCTCAGGGAACAAAACCAGGAGAGATTCTTGACGGACTTTTGATACCAGCAATTAATGAAGTTGGAACTTTGTTTGATAAACAGATTTATTTTCTGCCACAGTTGATTTCGAGTGCAAACACGATGGAACAGGCAGTGGAATACTTAGAGCCGCTTCTTAAAGAGGGCGGAACAAATGAAAAGATGCCGACAATTATTATTGCAACGGTAGAAGGTGATATTCATGATATCGGAAAGAATCTTGTTGCGTTAATGCTTCGTAATTATGGCTATGAGGTAATTGATCTTGGGAAAGATGTACCGGCAGATAAGATTATTGCGGCAGCAAAAGAGCATAATGCATCGATTATCGTGTTATCTGCTTTGATGACAACAACAATGATGCGCATGAAGGATACGATCGCATTAAAACAAAAAGAAAATCTTAATGTAAAAGTAATGATTGGTGGAGCAGTAACGACACAGAGTTTTGCAGATGAAATAGGAGCGGACGGATATTCTAAAGATGCCGCAGATGCAGTGCGTCTTGCCAAAAAGCTTCTGTCAGAGTAAAATGTTACTATATCAAGATACTCGTGCGCTGATGATACCTGCGCTAATCTAAAATGAGTATGAAGTTGATGGAGGTGCGAATGAACAAGACCAAAAAGATCGATGTAATTATTCCAACATATCATCCGGATGAAAAACTGGAACGATGTCTTCGTATGTTAAAAAGGCAGACAATACAGCCTCAGCGGATTCTGTTAATTAATACAGAAGAAGAATTTTTTCACAGTAAAGTGTTTTCAACATTAAAACAGGGAGAAATTGTCCACATAACAAAACCAGAGTTTGATCATGGCGGAACAAGAAACCAGGCGGCAAGAATGTGTGACGGGGAGATTATGATTCTTTTAACGCAGGATGCGATTCCAGCAGATGAGTATCTTATTGAAAATCTGCTCAAGCCATTTGAGGATGAAGAAGTCTGCGCTGCTTACGGGAGACAGATGGCAGATAAAAAAGATAATCCAATTGAGGCATATACAAGAATTTTTAATTATCCAAAGGAAAGCAGGATTAAGAGTAAAAAAGATTTGCCGGAACTTGGAATTAAAACTTTTTTCTGTTCGAATGTCTGTGCTGCGTATCGTAAATCAGAATATGATGCATTAGGCGGATTCCCTCTGCACACAATATTTAATGAAGATATGATTTTTGCCTCCCATCTAATTGAAGAAGGAAAGAAGATTGCTTATGTGGCAGATGCGAAAGTATGGCACTGGCATAATTATACAGCAAAAGAACAGTTAAAGAGAAACTTTGACCTGGCTGTATCCCAGGTAGATGCAGGTGGACTTTTTACAAAAGTGAAGTCTGAATCAGAAGGAATTCGTCTTGTAAAGATGACGCTGCTACATTTTATTAAAAAAGGCCAGTTCTATTATATTCCAAAGATTATTACGCAAAATGGAGCAAAATATATTGGGTATCGCCTTGGAAAAAGTTATAAAAAGCTTCCAAAGAAATGGATTCTTAAAATATCGTTGAATCCATGGTACTGGAAATGAAAATGAACTTTAAGAAATTTTAACTTGCAATAGAGGAAAAATTAGTATAATGTATAAAAAGAGTTTTGTACAGGAGGTTTTAAAGTTTGGAAGACACAAATAAAGATATGAACATAGACAAAGAAGAAGCGAAGAAAGTAAAAAAAGTTAAAAAAGAAAAAAAAGCTCGCAAACGTGGAAGAAAGGGAAGAATCGTTGCACAGATTTTCGTGTGTTTTCTTCTCACAGTAGCATTTGTGGCATCTGCCGCAGGTGGAGCGGTAGCTGCTTACTATAAAGCGGCTACGAATACAATTACAACAGATACGAAAACAGCCTTAAAGAATGTAGATGTTGTAGATGCAGATCTTGAGTATGACCAGGATGTAGTTAATATTCTTTTGATCGGATGTGATAAAAGAGCAGATGAGACAGAAGCGGGACGTTCTGATTCTACAATGATTGCCACGATCGATTTGAAGAATGGAAAGTTAAAGCTTACTTCTCTTATGAGAGATATGTATATTGATATTCCTGGTTATGGTTATCATAAGTTTAATGCAGCCTATTCTTATGGAGGTGTACAGCTTGAATATGAGACGATTGCAGAGAACTTTGGAATCAAGCTTGACGGATATGTTGAAGTAGATATGGAAGCATTTCGTGATGTAGTTGATCTGATCGGTGGCGTACCGATGGAATTAACAGAAGCAGAAGCTTACTTCTTAAAAACAGCCTATGTGAATTCTAAACATGGAGAGAAGAATGTAAAGGCAGGAGAGAATATGCTCACACCATATCAGGCATTAGCATATTGTCGAATTCGTCAGGATGTTACCGGTGAGTTTGGACGTACGGACCGTCAGCGTAAGATTCTTATTTCTGTATTTAACGAATTAAAAGGCGAAGATGTCATGACACTTACCAATATCTGTATGAAGGCGCTTAAGCATGTGACAACAGACCTTACAGAAAAGCAGATAAGAAGTTTGTTAACTTCTGTTATCACGATGGGAGCAACAGAGGTAGATCAGCTTCGTATCCCATATGAAGGATCTTATACAGAAGGCCGCCTGAGCGGCAACGGCGCATGGGTAATGCAGGTAGATTATGAAGCCAATAAAAAAGCATTGCAGTACTTTGTTTTTGGTATTGGAGAAGATCCGGGAATTAATGATTCCTATGGAATCGGTAACGACAGATTTATAGATGGATACTATCCGGAGAAGACGGAAGGTATCTCTACATACTAGTGTGGAGGAAGAATATATGAGACAGATCGTTTTATCTCTTTTAGTAGATAATAATCCAGGTGTATTAGCGAGAGTAGCGGCTCTTTTCAGTCGACGAGGGTATAATATTGACAGCATTACAGCCGGTATCACGAATGATCCAAAGTACACTCGTATTACAGTAGCTGTAAGTGGTGATAATCAGATTCTTGAACAGATTCGTAATCAGATTGCAAAACTGGTAGAGGTACGTAAGATTGTAGAGCTTGAGAATAATCATTCCGTATGCCGCGAACTAGTACTTGTAAAAGTGATGGCGGATAAGAAAGAGAAGCAGGAGATTATCGCTATCGCAGATATCTTCCGCGCAAAGGTTGTGGATGTGGCAGCGAACTCACTTATGATTGAACTGACCGGTAATCAGAATAAGCTGGATGCATTTTTAAATCTTATGGCAGATTTTGAGGTTCTGGAGATGGTTCGCACCGGAATTACAGGACTTGGACGAGGTGTCAGCACACTAAATTAATTCTTGTGTGGTGTAAAAGATATTTAAGCAGCAGAGTTTTCTGTATTAAGAAGGGATATTTGAATATCCCTTCTTTTTTTGCTGAAAATTCGTAGAATTTTTTATTCAAATGAAGGGAAATGGATGATTTAATTCATTTTTAAGAAAATTTTTTTAAGAAATACTCAAAATTACCTTGATTTATGAAATAAAGAGGAGTATTATAACGATTGAAATTCTTATCAGAAGAGATGAAATCAATTTTGGTAATTGAATAAATTAATTTTTATAATTATTACAGGAGGAACAAAAAATGGCAGCAAAAATTTTTTATCAGGAAGATTGTGATTTATCTTTATTAGACGGAAAAAAAATTGCGATTATTGGATACGGCAGCCAGGGACATGCTCATGCGTTAAACTTAAAAGAATCTGGTTGTGATGTTATCGTTGGTCTTTATGAAGGAAGTAAATCCTGGGCAAAAGCTGAGAAGCAGGGATTAAAAGTTTATACAGCAGCAGAAGCTGCAAAACAGGCTGATATCATCATGATCTTAATCAACGATGAGAAACAGGCAAAACTTTACAAAGAAAGTATTGAGCCAAACCTTGAAGAAGGTAATATGTTAATGTTCGCTCATGGTTTCAACATTCACTTTGGATGTATCGTACCACCTGCAAATGTTGATGTAACAATGATCGCTCCTAAGGCTCCAGGTCATACAGTACGTTCTGAGTACTTAGCTGGAAAGGGAACACCTTGTCTTGTTGCTGTTGAGCAGGATTACACAGGTAAAGCTCAGGAACTTGCATTAGCTTATGGTGCTGGTATTGGTGGAGCAAGAGCAGGTCTTCTTGAAACAACATTCAGAACAGAGACAGAAACTGACTTATTCGGTGAGCAGGCAGTACTTTGTGGTGGTGTTTGTGCTCTTATGCAGGCTGGTTTCGAAACACTTTGCGAAGCTGGTTATGATCCACGTAATGCTTACTTCGAATGTATCCATGAGATGAAGTTAATCGTAGATTTAATCTACCAGTCAGGTTTTGCTGGAATGAGATATTCTATCTCTAATACAGCTGAGTACGGTGACTACATCACAGGACCTAAGATCGTAACAGCTGAGACAAAGAAAGCAATGAAACAGATTCTTTCCGATATTCAGGATGGTACATTTGCAAAAGACTTCTTACTTGATATGTCTGATGCAGGATCTCAGGTACACTTCAAAGCTATGAGAAAGCTTGCTTCTGAGCATCCATCAGAAAAAGTTGGTGCAGAGATTCGTAAGCTGTATAGCTGGAGTGATGAAGATCAGCTCATCAACAACTAATTTTTGAACATATTTCAAAAGCCCCAAAGTCGCTTAAATAGTGGCTCTAGGGCTTTTTTCTTTTTCTAAGAAGTACTAAAAAGGTACTATTTTATTTTGTTTCTTTAAATAATTGCTCTAATTTTGCTACCAGTTCCTCTTGTTTGGATGGGAACAGGTGAGAGTAGGTCTTGAGTGTAATGGACGGGTCCTCATGTCCTAGCCGTTCGGAAATAAGCAGGACAGGGAAACCTAAGTCAATCAATAGTGATGCATGAGAGTGCCGCAGATCATGCAGCCGTATATCCTTTACTTCCGAAAGCTTTATATGCTCTTTGAAAGAACCAAAATATACCGTTTTGGCTGACGGAAACACTCTTGTATCCGGAGTAGGCTTATAATACCGCTCCATATGCCTTTTTAACAGCTCACAAAGGAAATTAGGTATTAATATATCTCTTATGCCTTTAGATGTCTTAGGTGTGGTTATTACAGCGGTGCGACCGTTATTCATGGAATATGTTTTATTGATGTGAATTATATTATTATCAAAATCTATATCGGCAAGGGTTAATGCTCTCGCTTCACCAATACGCATCCCGGTATAATATAGTGTCATAAACAAAGGGTAATTAGGGTCTAACTTATCAAAGGTTGATGTGAAGCGGTCAAATTCTTCTTTCGTCCAGAAGTTAACTGTTTTCTTGACCTTTCCAACAATGTTCCCGGCGGTGTGGCAGGGATTAGCGGAAAGACTATAAAAGCGTACTGCAAAGTTGAAGATACTTGATAATTCATTCCATATGGTTTTCATATAACCGGGACTTAAGGGTGTACCCTTCTTTGTGTGGCTCTCTTTTAGCTTTCCCTGCCATTGTCTTATATCAGCCGGGCTTATATCGTTTACGGCTTTATTTTGGAAATATGGCAGAATCCACGCTTCAATACGGTTTTTCTTGGTGTAGTAGGTGGTATATTTTGCGTGCTGCTTTCTATCAGCAAGATACAGCTCTACCAAAGAGAAAAAAGTCATGTCAGGGTCACCTGCTAACTTCTCCAGAAAAGACCGCTCCCATTCTAAAGCATCTTTCTTACGCTCAAAGCCGCTCTTTTTCTTCTGTTTGCGGTTTCCCTGCCAATCCTTATAATAAAATTTACAATACCATTTCTTACTTTCATCGTTGTAATATGCTGGCATATATCTATCATTCCTTTCTAGTGCTGGTCGGCGGTGTTGGAATGAATAAAAGTATAGCATATATTTTTATTGACTTTTGGCAATATTTGAAAGATAATAAGTGTGTGTATAATAGCTAGTGTGATCACCGTATAAAACATGGTCACACAAGTAAATAAGTCTTGCTATGTAACCATAGTAATTTCAAGACAGGCGAAATTAAAAGCTAAAAGATAGCCGTTCTATTCTTTCCAGGGAGCAAGGACGGTTATCTTTTTATTTACATTTTGTTATATTGACAATAACAAAAGCATATCATATAATATATTTAACAAGAGAACCGATGACTAGATGAAGCCTAGTCGCCGGCAAATAGTTAACTACAAAAAGTAGCGCCTTAGTTTACCAGACAGAGGGCGCTATTTTTTGCGTGATATGTAAATAACAAGAGTTATCACAGAACAAATCATGGTTACAAATGAAAATAGTGATTCA
>OBIA01001458.1_pt1 | contig 11353 bp, 7 predicted proteins | sample 1519911 | NCBI WGS metagenome assembly OBIA01 (sample SAMN04209236, study PRJEB22552) | human gut metagenome | biome: gut; material: feces | host: Homo sapiens | place: USA: Oklahoma | reverse complement strand
GCATCTGCCGCACCTCGCTCGCCGTATCGGCACTTAGAATTATGCGGTATTGCCTAAAAACAATCGATGGTGCAGCTGAAAAGTCGAAAATATCGTCTATTTCTACAAACGCAGCGGGATTTTGCGTTAAAAGTCCTTGGAATCCACAAAGGATTCCTGTGGCTCTTTGCCTTAAATCCGTCTTGCGCTTGTGAAATATCCGTCATTTTCTTTGTTTTCAGATACACCTTAAGAAGCCGCACCAGATGAGGACTGTGCGGGGCCGCAGTGTGATGTTGAGAAAGGGGAACAGCAGATGACCCGGATTGCGATTGTGGAGGACGAGGCGGCGGTGCGGGAACAGCTGGCGGGGTATGTGCAGCGGTACACCCGGCAGTACGGCACGCCGTTTGAGGTAACGGAGTTTGCGGATGGGATGGAAATTCTGGAAGATTACCGCCCGCAGTTCGACATCATCTTTCTGGATGTGGAGATGAAGCACCTGGACGGCATGGAGACCGCCCGCCGCATCCGGGAGCGGGACGGCGGGGTGCTGATCGTGTTCATTACCAACATGGCGCAGTATGCCATCCGCGGATATGCCGTTGGGGCGCTGGATTATGTATGGAAAGCATCAGCAAGATTCAGGGAACCGATACAGATGGCCCTGCACAGGTTGGCAGCTGGGGCCGCCCGGCAGGCAAGACCATTGGCTTCCCGAACTCTGCAACCATTGCCCAGATCTGGAACACCCCTCTTGTTGTTGAAATTGGCCACTCCCACGGCAAACAGGCATTGCAGAACGGTTATTCCGGCCTGTATGCACCTGCTGCCAACATGCACCGCAGCCCGTTCAATGGCCGTAACTACGAATATTACTCTGAGGACAGCTTCCTTTCCGGTGAAATGTGCGGCAGCGCTGTGCAGGGCATTGAGGAAATGGGCGTATATGTTTACATCAAGCACTTTATCTGCAACGATGGCGAAGCTGGTATTTACCGTGATGCCGTTTACACTTGGATGACCGAACAGGCCCTGCGTGAAATTTACCTGCGCCCGTTCCAGATGCTTATTGAGGATTACGATGCAACCGGCCTGATGAGCAGCTACAACCGTATTGGTGCAGTTTGGGCAGGCGGCAGCGAAGCTTTGCTGACCGGCGTTCTGCGTGATGAATGGGGCTTTAATGGCGCTGTTATCACCGACTATGCAGACCACCACAGCTACATGAACGGCGACCAGGCCCTGCGTGCAGGCGGCAGCCTGTGGATGGCTGGCTTCGGCAACGGTGAGATGGCCTTTGAGACTTCCTCCAACAGCTACATGCAGGCACTGCGCCGTGCAACCAAAGAAGCACTTTACATGTACCTGCATGTCCGTGTGACCAACCGCGACTATGCCGAAAGCATCGGCGATACTACCGCTATGCGTCATGCTTTCACAATCTCTGTGTTTGGCTGGCGCCATCTCGTTGTACTGATTGATATTGTAGTAATCGTTTTGTTTGTCCTGGCTGTGCGTGGTGTTGTGATTGATGTCAAACTCCGCAAGGCAGCAAAAGCGGCAAAAGAGAACTCTTGAGCTTAAAAAGGAGCGTGTGACCTAATTGAAACACGCAGATGTGATTGCAAAACTGAATTTAGAGCAAAAATGTGCCCTCCTTTCCGGTGATACCGTCTTTACCACCCGTGCGTATCAAAAGGCAGGCGTACCTGCCATCACTCTGTCGGATGGCCCCAACGGCGTGCGCAAGCAAGCCGGGGCGGCGGACCACCTGGGGCTGAACCCCAGCGTTCCGGCCACCTGCTTTCCCACTGCCGCCACTGTGGCGTGCAGCTGGGACCCCGCCCTGGGCGAGCAGATCGGCCGGGCCATGGGCGAAGAAGCCGCCGCGCAGGAAGTTGCCGTGCTGCTGGGGCCAGGCCTGAACACCAAGCGCAGCCCCTTGTGCGGACGCAATTTTGAGTATTTTTCTGAAGATCCGTATCTTTCCGGCAAAATGGCCGCGAGCTATGTGCGGGGCATCCAGTCCAACGGTATTTCGGCCTGCCCCAAGCACTTTGCCGTCAACAGCCAGGAACTGCGCCGCATGGCGTCGGATTCCGTGGTGGATGAACGCACGCTGCGGGAACTGTACCTGACCGGGTTTGAGATCGTGGTCAAGGAAGCAAAGCCCAAGACCATCATGAGCAGCTATAACCTCATCAACGGAACTTACGCCAACGAGAACCGCCACCTGTTAATGGACATCCTGCGCGGGGAGTGGGGCTTTGACGGCGCTGTGGTAACGGACTGGGGCGGCAGCAATGACCATGCCCTGGGCGTGCAGAACGGCTCCACGCTGGAAATGCCCGCCCCCGGCGGGGACGCGGTGCGCGAGCTGATGCAGGCTGTGCAGAGCGGCAAAATTACCGAAGCGGATGTGGACGCCCGGCTGGACGAGCTGCTGACCCTGGTGTTTGATACCCATGCCGCCGTGCAGTCCCACAGCCGCACCTTTGATGCGGACGCGCACCACGCCCTGGCCCGCCGCGCCGCAGCCGAAAGCATTGTGCTGCTGAAAAACGAGAACGACCTGCTGCCGCTGGCCGAGGGCGCAAAAGTTGCCGTGATCGGCGACTTTGCCCAGACACCGCGGTACCAGGGCGCTGGCTCCAGCGCGGTCAACTCCATCAAGGTGGATACCTTTTTGGACTGCCTGAAAGAGAGCGGCCTGGCCAGCGTGGGCTTTGCCCCCGGCTTTGACCGCCAGGGCAAACCGGATGCCGCCAAACAGGCCGAGGCTGTAGCCCTGGCCCAAAAGGCCGAAGTGGTGCTGCTCTGCCTGGGGCTGGATGAAATCAAGGAAAGTGAGGGTCTGGACCGCGGCGATATGCGCCTTGCGGACAACCAGATCGAACTGTTAAAGGCCGTGCAGCAGGCCAACCCCAACACCGTTGTGGTGCTCAGCGCAGGGGCTTCGCTGGAAACCCCGTGGCTCAAACACTGCCGTACCCTGGTGTATGGTGCGCTGGGCGGCCAGGCGGGGGCGGGCGCCATGCTGGATGTGCTGACCGGCAAAGTGAACCCCAGCGGCAAGCTGGCCGAAACCTGGGTCAACGCCTATGCGGATACCCCCGCCAAGGATAACTTTGCCGGGCCGGACCGCATGGTGCAGTACCGCGAGGGGCTGTATGTCGGCTACCGCTATTACCAGACCGCCGGTGTGCCGGTGGCATTTCCCTTTGGCTATGGGTTAAGCTACACCAGCTTTGCCTACAGCAATTTGCAGGCCGCGTCCAATGGCGTGACCCTGACCGTAACCAACACCGGCAAGCGCGCCGGAGCAGAGATCGTGCAGCTGTATGTGGCAAAACCCGGGGCAGAAGTGTTCCGCCCCGCACAGGAGCTGAAAGGCTTTGCCAAGGTGCAGCTGCAGCCCGGCGAAAGCAAGACCGTGACCATCCCGCTGGACGACAAGGCATTCCGCTACTGGAACACCAAGACCGACAGCTGGGAAGTGGAAGGCGGCAGCTATGAGCTGCGGGTCGGCGCGTCCAGTGCGGACATCCGGCTGACCGCCGTGGTGGAAGTGGCCGGTACCGGCGCACCCAACCCCTATGCGGGCAAGCATCTGCCGCACTATACCAGCGGCAAGGTGCAGAGCGTGCCGGATGACGAATGGGCCACCCTGCTGGGCCGCCCGGTGCAGCAGGGAAAAGTTAAAATTGACCGCAACATGACCCTGGGCGAGCTGAACCACAGCCGCAGCCCGCTGGGCTGGCTGATCTGGCTGGTGCTTACCGCACTGCTGAACGCCAGCTACAAGCGCGGCAAGCCGGACCTGAATGTGCTGTTCCAGTACAACATGCCGCTGCGTGCCCTGGCCAAAATGACCAGCGGTGCCATCAGCATGGGCATGGTGGATGGCATTGTGATGGAATTACAGGGATTCTGGATCATCGGCCTTGTGCGGGTGATCATAGAAGCCGTGAAAAACCTGGTACTGAACGCACAGCTGGAACAACGCCTGCGCAACAGCTGAGGAAAGAGAGGGGCTATTTATGCAGCTATGGAATAATTTTGCGGCAAAACACCCCGCCGCAGCCAAGTGGGTGCGCGAAGGCGGACTGTTTGTGATCGTATCCAACCTGGTTACGGTGTTCAAATACCTGCTGCTGCAATTTTTGCCGGCGGCGTTCAGCAGCCTGCCGGTGGTGGATTTTGGCTGGCCGGGCATCCCGGTCACGCTGTTTGGCGAAACCTTCCAGTGGAACATCTTGGGGTATGATTCCGCCCATGGCGGTCTGCCGTACTTTTGCGCCTACATGGTTGCCATGGTGGTGGGAGAATGCATAAACTTTCCCATCCAGCGCAACTTTGTGTTCCGCAGCAAGGGCAACCTGGCCAAGCAGATCGCCTGGTATGTGGTGGCGTTCTGTTTGATCACCTGCATCGTCAACTCCATCAACTGCGTGTGGGTGGCGGTTGCGGGCCTGCTGGTGCCGGATTTCATCTACAACATTGGCACCACCGTGCTCAATGGCGGCATTTCCATGGTGATCTTCTTCTTTGTGAACAAGATCATCTTCCCAGAGGGCGCACAGGCAAAATAAAGCCCGGCAGGATCACGGGTGCTTTTCCCGGTACTCGAACAGGGCGGCGGCACGGTACAGGAAAAAGTCCTTTGGATGGTATAAAAATGTGATTGCCAGCAACGGCGAAGATCTGAACGGATAAAGAAGAATGCTGCCTTTCCCTGATGTGGAGAAAGACAGCATTTTTATTGCGTTTTTCGGAAAGAGGTGAGCAACGGCCCCTACAAATGGGTAACGGCTGGCCATAAAATGGCGCTATTACATGGTGTGCTTTGTGAGAAAGCGCTGTAGTGTGATGATATAAAACGGATGGGTGCATGGTGTGCGCCCCTACAGAATTACAACAAAACACCCCCGCCCGTGCGGTAAATGAACTGCATAGGGCGGGGGCACCGTTATTTTACAAAGAAAACGCGCAGAGCGGAGATTTTAGGCAATACCGCACAATTCTAAGTGCCGATACGGCGAGTGAGGCACGGCAGCTGCTAAGCCAAAAGCACAGATGATACTTTGTGTATTATCGAGCATTTTGGCAACGCAGATGCCGTGCCGCAGCCGCCGGAGCGGTGCTTAAGCCGTCAGGCGGGAATTGTGCGGTGTTGCCTTTACTGTTCCACGGCACCGGTGGGCAGCTGGGGAACAGCGGTCAGGATGCGCATGAACTCTTCGCCGGTGATGGTTTCTTTCTCGTACAGGTACTTGGCGATCTCGTCCAGCTTGCCGCGGTTTTCAATCAGCATCTGTTTGGCTTTTTCATGCTGCTGCTTGACGACTTCCACGACCTTATCGTCCACTGTGGCGGCTGTGCGCTCACTGCAGGCCAGGCTGGCATCGCCGCCCAGGTAGGCGTTGTTCACGGTTTCCAGGGCAACCATGTCAAAGTCGTCGGTCATGCCGTAGCGGGTAATCATGGCGCGGGCCATCTTGGTGGCCTGCTCGATATCGTTGGATGCGCCGGTGGTGATGGAGTTGAACACCACTTCTTCGGCGGCACGGCCACCGGTCATGGTGGCAATTTTGGCCAGGATCTCTTCCTTGGTCATCAGGGTGTGGTCGCCGTCCTCTACCTGCATGGTGAAACCCAGCGCGCCGGAAGTGCGCGGCACAATGGTGATTTTCTGCACGGGGGCGGAATGGCTCTGCAGGGCGGCAACCATGGCATGGCCGACTTCGTGGTAGGCCACGATGCACTTTTCTTTGTCGCTCAGGATCTTATTCTTTTTCTGGGCACCGGCCAGGATGGTATCCACGGCTTCCTGCAGGTCGTACTGGGTAACGGCCATGCGGTGGTGGCGCACAGCGCCCAGGGCGGCTTCGTTGATGATATTGGCCAGCTCGGCACCGGAAGCACCGGGAGTCATGCGGGCAACCACGGCAAAGTCACAGTCGGGGCCGATTTTGACCTTTTGAGCGTGCAGGCGCAGGATGCTTTCGCGGCCTTTCAGGTCGGGCAGCTCCACGGGCACACGACGGTCAAAACGGCCGGGGCGGGTCAAAGCGGGGTCAAGGGATTCAGGACGGTTGGTGGCGGCCAGAATGATAACACCCTTGGCGGCGTCAAACCCGTCCATTTCGGTCAGCAGCTGGTTCAGGGTCTGTTCGCGTTCATCGTTGCCGCCCATACCGGAAGCACCGTCACGCTTTTTGCCGATGGTATCGATCTCATCAATAAAGACAATGCAGGGGGCTTTTTCGTTGGCCTGTTTGAAGAGGTCACGCACCTTGGAAGCGCCCATGCCGACGAACATCTCGACAAATTCAGAACCCGCAATGGAGAAGAAAGGAACACCGGCTTCGCCGGCAACAGCGCGGGCCAGCAGGGTTTTACCGGTGCCCGGGGGGCCGACAAGCAGAACGCCCTTGGGCATTTTGGCACCGATATCCTCGTAACGCTTGGGGTTATGCAGGAAGTCAACGATTTCCTGCAGGCTCTCTTTGGCTTCGTCCTCACCGGCAACATCGGCAAATTTGATGGACTTGCCATCCTCAACGACATACTGTTTGGCACCGGATTTGCCGCCGCCAAAAATCATGCTGTTGGCGCCGCCGGTCATTTCACCGACCCGCTTGCGCATCATGCGGTTGAACCAGACGATCAGGATGATCATGGGCAGCAGCGAGATGACCCAGCCCAGCAGGGTATCCACCCAGGTGGTCTGGTTGTACACCTTGCCAAAGGAAACGCCGGCGCTTTCCAACCGGTTGACCAGCTGCAGGTCCTGCGCAATGGAGTTGGTGCAGTAGGTGGTATCGTTTTTGTCCACAAAATAGATCTGCTGATCCTGAATTTCAACGGTGCTCAGTTCGCCGCCTTCGAGCATGTTCAGGAAGGTGCCGTAATCGACCTGTTTGACCTGGCCTTTCATCATGGCGGGGAAGGCCCAGAAATTGAGCAGCAGCAACACCACAAGGATCACGGCATATACAATGCCGGTCGTCTTTTTGGGGTCGCGCGGCTGTTGGGTTTCGTGCATAACAATTCCTCCAGTTGGGGGCGATAATAGGGGCCCCCGATAGATTCTATCATGAAGAATAAAAATGAACTGCGGATGAACAAGGCATGAAATAGCTGGAAATTCCGGTAAACTTTGCGTGAACAAGGGCAGTTTGTGGGCAAAAACAGGAATGCAGACCGCGTAACGACAGGGAAAAGTGAAAAGAATCTGAACGGTTTTCCACAAACAGAGGGGCTTCTTGTGGAAAACAAAAACGCGCGGCGGGGAGATAAGATGTTGATGACAGTATACCATGGTTGCAGCTCAGTATGCGGGACGATGCAGGCATCACGCCCTACAAATCTTTATAACAAAAGCGGGGCGCTGCCAATCAGCAGTGCCCCGCTTAATTTTGTGTTATGCAGTTTTATCGCCCCAGGCGCACCGGCTCCGGAGGCTCCTGGCCGGGGCGCAGGTCCATCCACCAATAGGCAAGGTCCAGCCATTGGCCGAACTTGTACCCGGTGCGGGGTTCCACGCCGATTTTTTTGAAGCCGAGCGCCTTATGGAACGCGCAGCTCTCTTTGTTCTGGCCGGTCACAAGGGCAACGGCGTTGCAGTAGCCGCGCTGGCGCACGCCGTCCAGCAGGGCTTTGTACAGCCGCCCGCCAACCCCCTGGCCCACACAGTCGTGGGCGCAGTAAACGGTCAGCTCCACATCCCACGCATAAGCTGTGCGGCTGTGCCAGGGGTGGGCGCAGGCAAAGCCGCACAGCTTGCCCGCTGCATTGACGGCAACCAGGAACGGCGCGCGCTGCTGCACATAGGCGATATTTTCGCGCTGGAATTCCTCGGTACACAGGTCATACTGGAAAGTGGCCGTGGAGTGGGTGACATACCAGTTATACAGCTCCGCCACGGCGGCGGCGTCCTCCGGCACGGCATCCCGCAGGGTGATGGTGTTTTCAGCGGTCCACTGGGCGGCAAGGGCTTCCTTTTCGGGTTTTGGCAGCTTTTTCAGGGCGGCTTCCCGCTTCAGGGCGGCACTTTTATCGGTGCAGCGCTCGGCATAGGTCAGCTTAACGGCACCTTTGGCGTGGGTATACTTGGCACCGGCCTTGCTGCCCTTGTGGGCGCGCAGGCGGCGGGCAAGGTCATTGGTCCAGCCGGAATACAGGCTGCCATCCGCGCAGCGCACCATGTAGACCCAGGCGGAAGCCGGGTCTGGCTGGCAGTCCGCCGCGGTGCTGGGGCGGGGACCAAACTGCTCTAGAGTTTCGGCGCTCACTGTGCGCTCACCGGCCTTCCGGCGGCGCGTAGGGCACGGCGGCATGCCTCAATGGCATCCTCTTTGGTTTCCGCGGTGACAAGGAAACGGCTGGGGTGGCAGAACTTGAGAGCCAGGCCGCTCTTTTCGCGCAGGATCTCCTCCGGCTGGCCGCCCCATGCGGGCGGGAACGGCACCTTGCTGCGGCGGGTCTTGTAATCGGTCACGCACTGGGCGCTGTAGCCGCCGCGCTGGCTGGGGTAGACAACAAACAGGGCATCGGTTTTGTACAGGCCGTTTTTCCAGGGCATGTAGTCCGGCAGGACCACAATGCCGTCCCTGGAGTTCTTGTAGGCGTTCTGGACGGTCTCGTCCGCGCGGTTCACGGCGTTGGCTGCGGCAATCTCGTTTTCCAGCACCTGCTTGGCAAAGGGCACGGCGCGCCAGAAGCAGGCATCGGAATCTTCGCCGGAATCCCACACGGGGTTAAAGCTGCCGATGGCATCGGCCAAGGAGTTCTGTTCGCCGGTGTTATCGTTCAAGTCCAGGGGCTGAACAAAATTTTCATCCAGCAGGCGGGCCTGGTGGGCACCCACCAGCTGGGCACCCAACACGCGCCACAGCAGGCCAAAGGCCGCATAGGGCACGCCGTTGGGGCGGCTTTCGCGCGGTTCCTGGTGGTGGTCAAACATACCGCAGCCCACATCGTACACAATGCCGTCAAAACCATCCGGCACAACAAAACCGCGGGTTACTTTGATATCCGGCCGCACAATCATCAGCAGCGCTGTGGCAAACACATCGTCTGCATGGAACTTGCCGCCGTGAGTAAAACCTTTTGCAGGAATTTTCATAGAATAGCCTCCGTCTATGGGGTAAAATGATGATTAACTAATATTATAACATGAAAGCGTAGGTTGGTAAATGCAAAATCTGCGCGGGCGGGCCGGATTTGGAACAAGTGGCAGCATTTGGCCGAAAAACGGTGATTCACAACCGGCATAAAATATGATATACTAACCTAATATGCCCTTTTGCGGGCATACCGGACATTCGGTGTGTTGACGCGGAATGTTGACCGCAACTTAATGAACAAACAAAGCGAAGGAACTGGATACCCATGCAAAACATCAAAAAAACATTAAAAAGCAAGCGCTTCTGGCTTGGCACGGTGCTGCCATTTGCGCTGGCTGTGGCAGCGGCCTTTGTGGCGCGCTACCAGTTAGAAATTTCTGACGGCGTAACTGCCAACTACATGGCGGGGCAGTGGCCGGTATACGCACCGCTCAATGCGCTGACGGCGTTCTGCCTGACGCTGGTGGTGTTTGCCCTGTGCGGCAGCTGGGGCATTGCAACCGGCGTTTCCGGCCTGATTTTTACCGTGCTGGCGCTGGTCAACTATTACACGCGGGACCTGCATGGTTCCGCCCTGATGCCGCAGGACATCCTGAACCTGGGCACCGCGGCAGAGGTGATGGGCAGTTATACCCTGCACATTACCCAGACAGTTATTACCATTGCGCTGCTGTACATCCCGGTGCTGGTGGCTGCCGTTGTGCAGGTCAAACTGGCCGGCAAGCATAAGCGCAGCTGGAAACAGCGCGGCGCCCATGCGCTGGCCTGCGCCTGCGGCATTTTTGCGGTGCTGTATCTGGGGTATTTCAGCCCCAACCCCATCAAGCCCGCCACCACTTACGGCTGGGCCTGGCAGGAAACCTATTATAAGTACGGCTACCTGGCGGGTAGCCTTGAAGCCGCCAGCCTGATGGTGGACCCCATCCTGCAGCCGGACGGCTATAGCGAGGACGCCGCCACCGAGGCCGCTGCAATGGCGCAGGACTATCAGGCCAGCCCCGAAACGGCAAACGAGCAGGACTACCCCGATGTGTTCCTGATCCTGTCCGAAAGCTTTTATGACTTTGACCTGGTAACGGACCTGCAGGCCGACCAGGAGATCATGCAGGTGACCAAAAACCTGCCCAACTCCATTTACGGCCACACCATCAGCCCGCATGTGGGCGGCGGCACCAACTCCAGCGAGTACGAGATGCTTTCCTCCAACTCGCTGATGCTGATGCCCTCCATCACACCGTTCAACTGGTTGAACCTGCACAAGGCAAACAGCCTGGTCAGCAACCTGAAAGATCTGGGGTATGCCACGCTGGCAGCCCACCCCTATACCAACTCCAACTACCGCCGCGATTCTGCCTGGCTGACGCTGGGCTTTGACGAGACCCACTTCCAGGATGATTTTCCGACCAAGGAAACCTATGGCAGCCGCCCCTACCAGACCGACAGCGCCACCTACCGCGACCTGGAAGGTTTGTATGAAGCAATGCCGGAGGACCAGCCGCGGTTTGTGTTCCTGGTTTCCATCCAGAGCCACGGCGATTACGATATGAACCCCCCGAAGGAGGATATCGTGCATGCCGCAACCGATTACGGCGAGTATGATTCCATCATGGATGAATACCTGAGCAACATCTATATGACCGACCGTGCCTTTGGCGAACTGACCGAATACCTGACCGAGCAGTACGAAAAGACCGGCCGCAAGGTGATTGTTGCCATGGCAGGCGACCACGCCCCCAGCTTTGTGGATCATGTGGCCGACCATACCTTTACCGATGAGAACAATTTGCAGATTTTGGAGCGTAGCACGCCCTACCTGATCTGGGCAAACTACCCGCTGGAAAACGCAGGCCAGACCAGCGCCACCGACGAGTACAACCGCATGGATATGTGCATGCTGGCTCCCACCCTGGTGGAAAATGCCGGGCTGCCGCTGACCCCGTATTACCAGTACCTGCTGGCACTCAAGCAGGTGGCCCCGGTGGTGACAGCCGCCAATGACTATATGGACGCGGACGGCGTGACCCACACCTACGGCGAGAATGCAGAGCTGGATGCCTGGGTGCATGGGTACTTCTATTTGGAGTATAACAACATCGGTGCCAAAGCAACCAGTCAGCAGAATCTGTTCCAGGTGGAAAAGTAAGAAGCTGATAAGCAGACGTCAGCCAGGATTCCTCTGATTTAGGGCAACACCGCACAATTCCCGCCTTGCGGCTTAAGCACCGCTCCGGCAGCTGCGG
>OBIA01001442.1_pt1 | contig 11487 bp, 10 predicted proteins | sample 1519911 | NCBI WGS metagenome assembly OBIA01 (sample SAMN04209236, study PRJEB22552) | human gut metagenome | biome: gut; material: feces | host: Homo sapiens | place: USA: Oklahoma | reverse complement strand
GGAATCAAGCATTGCAAAAATGAGTTGGTTGCCCGGATGGACAGCGATGACATCGCGTACCCAGATCGCTGTGAAAAACAGATTGCTGTGTTTAACACACATTCGGAAGTGAGCATTTGCTCCGGCATCGTGGAGGAGTTTACCACTGATCCGAACACGGTTGATACGAGGCGAGTGCCGCCGGAGACGAATGCGGAAATTATAGAGTTTGCAAAGAAGCGGAATCCGTTCAATCACCCCTGCGTGATGTATAAGAAGTCCGCAGTCAAGGCAGTTGGCTCCTATCAAGATTTCTACTTACTGGAGGACTATTACCTTTGGCTAAGGATACTGATGGCAGGGTATCAGGGCTATAACATTCAAGAGCCGTTGCTCCATATGCGGGCAGGCTCGGATATGTATAAACGGCGGGCCGGTTGGAAATACGCCAAGACGCAGGCCAAGTTGTTCAAATTTATGAAACAGCAAGGCTTTATTGGAAATGGTCAGTACATTAAGAGTTGCGTAATCCGCAGCGGGTCGGCGCTGGCTCCCAACTGGCTGCGTAAGTTTATGTTTGAAAGGGTATTAAGAGATGCAGGCTAAGATAGACAACAGAAATCAGTTTGATGACAGTATGAAGGAATCTGAGATTGGCAAAAAATTATTGACAGTGTAGTTGCAATCTGCTTTGTAGTGTGGCTGTTCGTTATTCTTAGATTTCCGCTTTATGAAATGTCGGATGGCGGCTTTGCGATTATCTTGCGTGCGGCAACATCGTTGGCTGGGTGTATTGCAGTATGTGGTCTCTGTAGGGGAATCTTCTCCAGTAAAATCGGGGGGGTACTCTTGCATGGGTCGGAGAGCACTCGTTGGAAGTGTATCTCACGCACTATCTGCTTCTCAGTTTGATCAAGCTGGACGAGGCACCAATTCTATACAGTCCAGCGGGGTTGAGCATGGTTCTGGTCAACTATGTGATTACGGTAGCACTTACTGTGATGGCAATAGTGATGATGAACCCAAATGCCGTGCTGAGCGTTGTATTAACCGGAAAGAAAAAGTAAGTGAGTTTTTCCTTTGGGCAGGAAAACAAAGCTTAGAAATTTACATGATGCACGGTCTGCTTCTCAATATCTTCAAAAGCAGTGTTGCAATCCAATTTAGCAGTATTGAAGGGTATTTACTGACTGCCGGAAACTTCGCCCTGACAGTAGGGCTGTGTGCAGTAGTTATCCGTCTGCTCGATCAAAATGCCATACTCAAGAAAGTATTAAATATTCGATAAAAGTTCAAAGGAGAAACGATATGCATCCGAGAGTGCTGATCGTAGGAACGGTTCCATATAACACAAAATCAACGTCACGCGCTTTTGATGCGTACTTTCACTATTGGGAGAAAGAGAATATTGCACAGATATTCTCCAATACAAAGAAGCCGTGCAAGGGGCATTGCGAGACGCTTTTCCAAATTACGGATCACCGTGTGTTGCAGCGGTGGATGGGGAAGAAAGTCGATACCGGCGTGATTTATCACTATGATGAGCTTGACACCGAGTGGAAAGACAATAATTTGGAACTCGGAAATGCAAAAGCAGAAGCTGCCTACAAGTTCGGTGGAAAGCATACGCCTCTTACGCATTTGCTCAGGGGAATCCTCTGGCGTAAGAGATTCTGGTGCACGGAGAAGCTAAATAATTGGCTAGATGACTTCAAACCAGAATGCGTGTTTCTGGCTTTTTCGGATGACTATTTTATCCCGCAGATTGCAATGTATGTCGCCAAGAGATATAACGTGCCAATTGTCTCCTGCATTGGCGATGACTACTATTTCAATGTGGAAAAGACGCTGAATCCGATCTATCACCTTTATAAATCGACCTACAAGAAATTGATTGACAAGGTTCTAACTTGGCCGGGTAGTGCGATTTACATCAGCGATAAGATTCGAGATAAGTATAATTCGGAATTTGGCTTGGATGGCGAAACGGTTTATTTGACTTCTACGGTTCAGCGTAAACCGTTCAGCGTAATTAACAAAGATTGCCCGGTTATTACTTACTTCGGAAATATCGGTATGGGACGCAACAACTCCCTGAACGATATTGGCTACGCCCTTGGAAAAATCAATCCAGAATATATGCTGGAGGTTTATTCCAACGAAAAGGATGAGCAGGTCTATTCTGTATTCAAGGACAATCAAAATGTCAAATATATGGGCTCTGTGCCGTACACGCAGGTTCAAAAGCGCATGGCAGAAAGCGACATAACTGTTATTGTAGAGGGATTTGAGGAAAAGGACATCAACCTTTCACGGTATTCACTCTCTACGAAGGCAGCGGACGCATTGGCGAGTGGCGCATCCATTCTAACATATGGCTCGTTAGAAAGCGGCATCATTGAGTATATGCAGTCAACGGATGCGGCAATGGTTTGTACGGATAAAGCTAAATTGGTGGATTCGATTACACAGCTGATTTCGAATCAGGAAATTCAAAAGAAATACTACGAACAAGCGATTGTGATGACAAGAGAGCATCATAATCTGCAGGCTAGCTGCAAGACCTCAGAAAATGTGGTTGCAAAGGCAATCCGACATATGAAATAAGTGGCAGAGGATACATGGTGATGGAGAACAACTTTTCAATTATTATTTCGACGTGCGACAAGTTTTCGGATTTGTGGGATGCACATATTTTGCTTTTGAATCAGAATTGGGCAGACCGAAATGTGGAGACGTTTTTGGTAACAGATAAACCCACTGATCGTACTTTTGAAAATGTAACAGTGGTGGCAGCAGGCGAAGGCACGGAAATAACGGAACGTCTGAGAGCAGTGATGCCGCTGATTAAGACAGAGTATGTTCTCTTTACCTTGGATGACTATTTCCTGACGGAAAGGATTTCGACTCAGGCGGTCAACGAAGATATTCAGATCATGGAAAAGCATCAGATTGATTATCTGCGTCTGTTTGTTATGACCATGAAGAGTCTGAGAAACAGAAAAGCTGAGGAATTGGAACCGGGTATTTTTCTGCTGGACAATCATGCAGGTGATTACATTGTCAGTCTGTATGCGGGCATTTGGCGTAAGGATTTCATGGAAAAGACACTGATAAAAACGCTGAATGCCTGGCAGTATGAGGTTGCGTTGACGAATATGGCACGACAGCTGAATGCCCGTTGCGCAGATAGCCGACGCGGAGAATTCCCTATTCTTGACGTGATTCGTAAGGGAAAGGTGCTGACGAAAGCTCGTAAGTATTTCGATGAGAATCCTATTTATAAAGGTAACCGAGAGGATATGCGAGCCAAAGACGAATGGATGCTTGAATTCCGGACATGGCTTCGTGAGTGGCTTCCGAAGCCGCTGTTCAATCTCTCAAAGGCAATCATGAAGCGCAGAGGGTATACATTTTTTAGCGATAATCAGTGAGGAGTACGAGTGATGCGTATTGTGCAGATTAACGGTGGGGCAAAAGGAAGCACCGGAAAAATCATGATGGGGATTGCCGAGGTAGCAAGAGCGCAGGGTCACGAGGTAATGTGTGCGTCGCCTATTACCACAACGAACCGTGATGCAGGTGAGGACTGCGGCTATTATCGAATCGGAACATTTAATAGTCGTCGGTTAAATGTTGCGCTTGCCAGAATCACAGGATTCAATGGGTGCTTCGCATGGTTTGAGACATATAAACTTTTGAAGAAGATTGATGAATTCAAGCCCGATATTATTCATCTGCACAGCCTTCATAATTCATATATTAATTTGCCAATGCTATTTTCGTATATAAAGAAGCATGAAATTCCGGTTGTATGGACTCTGCATGATTGCTGGGCGTTCACTGGACAATGTCCACATTTTACAATGGCAAAATGTGATAAATGGAGAACAGGCTGTTTTAATTGCCCTCAGTATAAAGAATATCCAGAAGCATTGTATGATAATACAAAGCGAATGTGGAAGTTAAAGAAAAAATGGTTTACTGGGGTAAAAAAATTAACTGTTGTTACTCCGTCTAAATGGCTGGCGAATCTTGTGAATGAATCTTATTTAAATGAATATCCAGTAAAAGTTATTAACAATGGCATCGATTTGCATGTATTTAAGCCAACAGAAAACGAATATAGGAATAAGTGGGGCGTTAAAGAGGGACAGAAAGTTATTTTGGGAGTTTCATTTGGCTGGGGAGTAAAAAAAGGTCTGGATTGCTTTATAAGATTAGCATCTGAACTCGATGAAAATTTGTTCAAAATTGTTTTAGTTGGAACGGATGATGAAATCGACAAGAACCTGCCGCAAAATATCATTTCAATCCATAGAACGCAGAACCAGAAAGAACTTGCTGAGATTTATAGTGCAGCAGACGTGTTTGCGATGCCGACAAGAGAAGAAAATTATCCAACAGTCAATATGGAAGCTATTGCATGTGGAACACCTGTCGTGACGTTTGATACGGGAGGAAGTCCGGAAATGTTGGATGATAAAACAGGAATTGTTGTAGAAGCAAATGATATCGAGGCGACAAAGAAAGCATTAAAGGACATTTGCGAGAAAAAAAGGTGCAACGATGAGGAATATATCGTTGCGTATTCAAAAAATTTTGATATGAAAAAAAGGTTTGCAGAATACATCGAATTGTACGCAAATGTTTTAGAGGAATAAAGAATGCTTTTAGAAAAGAACTTTACAAGCAGGATGATGTATATACTTCTTTTCCTGTTTTCACTAAACATATTTAATCAAAGCAGCTTGATTCTTGCAGCGGTATTTATACTTGTAGTGATTTATGATAGAGAAAAGCTGCATATTCCTGCAAATGATAATGTGTTTTTTGTACTTGTAATTTTTGCGGTGGCTTTTTTTCTGTTTTCCGGGCAAAATGGTTTAAGTGCAGGAATATCCGCAATTGGATGCCCCATGGCTTATTATATTGGGCTTCGAGTGCAGAATGAACAAATGGAAATATCTCAAGCAGAAAAGCAGTTGAAATCCGTGACAACGCTATTGGTTACTGGCATGACATGTCATGCTGTTGTGAATTTCCTATACGAGTTGATTCGTTTCGGTGGAATCAATTCTGAAGCGACGCATTATGATTTTTTTAGTTTGGGGGCAAAAACATCAGCAACAGGCGCTGCAACATATTTGACACTTTTTGCAGGTGTGATTTTTTATCTGATTATGAAAAGCAATTCAGTTAAAAAATGGATTACTGGCATTCTGTTAATAGTGATTGCTTTCGCATATGACATGATTTTAGGTGGAAGAACCTTTTTTGCATTGGTAGGTGTCAGCTTTGCTTTGAGCATGATTGTGTATATCTGGGGGCAAAAGGATGACATAAAAAAGATGAAGGCGATAGGAAAACTAATTCTAATTGCTCTTATTCTTGGTGCTGTAGCAATAGTAGTATACATTAGGTATCAAGATACAATAACAAGAATGTTTGAGTCGACATATCTGTTTCACAGAATATCGTATGCGAATATAGCGCAGTCACAGGATTTATTTTCCTTTTTCAAATCCAGCGATAGGGGAAACGTTCGGGATCAATATATTGCCTTAATGTTTGATTATCCATGGGGCGGAAGGAAGGTGCTAAGTAAAGTTGGATTTTACGCACATGAACTTTGGCTGGATGTCTTTGACTCGGCTGGGATAATTCCGTTTGTTCTTATATGGATTGTGACCATACAGATTACTTTTTCTAATCTTAAGTATATCCTAAATAAAAAAGTACCAATTGAAAATCGAGTGTTGATTACTGGAATAACGGCTTCTGTAACAGTTCAATTCTTTTTTGAGCCTGTTCTTACTGGGTGTCGGGCACTGTTGTTTTCTTATCTATTGATTTGTGGAATCATCCGAAGTCAATTGTCACAATACTGAGGGGGAACATATGAAGATAACTTACGTTTCTAATTTTATGAATCATCATCAGCTCCCTTTCTCACAGGGGATTTTAAGTCAAGATGGTGTGGAGTATACATTTGTTGCATTAGAAGCGATTCCGCAAGAGAGACTTGACATGGGGTATGAGGATATGAATCACAAATACCCGTTTGTGATTTGTGCCTACGATTCTGAGGAGAAAATGCATCAGGCCGAAAAACTAATTGATGATGCAGATGTAGCGATATACGGCTCATGCCCGGATAGTCTGATTGTGCGCCGCATGAGCAAAGGAAAACTGTGCTTTAAGTTTAGCGAGCGCTACTTTAAGGAAGGAACGGGGTTGTTGCAGATCCCGCACAATTTTGCGAGTGCGTGGAAGCATTTGAAACCGTTTGAAAAGGGACCGTTGTATTTCTGCTGTAGCAGTGCCTATACTGCTGCGGATTTGAATCGCTACACAAATTTTAAAGGAAGAACCTTTAAGTGGGGGTATTTCCCGGAGACCAAGAAATATGATGTCGCTGAATTGATGAAGCGAAAGCTATCGGTTACGTCAGCAGGATGGAAGCATCCTCAGGCTTCAATCCTATGGGCCGGCAGGCTTATAGGATTGAAGCATCCGGATGCTTCCATCGAGTTGGCAGCATCGCTTAAAGAAAAGGGATACTCCTTCAAAATGAGTATTATCGGCAATGGAGAGATGGAAGCGCAGCTCCACGAAATGATTCGGAGCAAAGGCGTAGAAGATTGCGTAGAAATGCTTGGCGCAATGTCTCCGGATGAAGTACGTGTTCATATGGAAAGTGCTGATGTGTTTCTTTTTACCAGTGATTTTAATGAGGGTTGGGGAGCTGTCTTAAATGAATCGATGAACAGCGGATGTGCGGTTGTTGCAAGCCATGCAATTGGCTCAGTGCCTTTCTTGATCAAGGATGGAGTAAATGGTCTGATTTACGAAAACGGAAATCAAAAGCACCTTGAAAAACAGGTCTGTAGATTGTTAGACGATGACGCCTATAGAAGAAAGACGGGCGAGAATGCGTATGCCACGATTTCAGATACGTGGAACGCACAGGTGGCATCCGGTCGATTTGTTGAATTGGCGAGGGAAATCATCAAAGGCAACTCGGTGCAGAATTTGTTTAAAGATGGTCCCTGTGGCAGCGCAGAAATATTGGAGGATGGATGGTATCATGCAAATGAATCTTAAAAGAATGCTGCATTTAAATGGTATCAAGAGAACGCTAAACCTGTTTTTGATTAACCATGTATTTGTCGGAACGAAACCGCTTGCTTGCAATATGAAACGAAAATTGCTCCGTGGAATCGGGTGTCCAGTCGGAGATGGAACGACAATTGTTGGCCCTATTGAATGCAAGGGTTCAATTGCGATTGGAAAAAATTGCTGGATTGGTAAAAACTGTAGGATCAATGGAAATGGTACCGTCGAAATTGGCGACAACTGCGATCTTGGACCAGAGGTTACGTTTCAAACGGGCGGACACGCAATTGGAGATAGAACCCGAAGAGCCGGTCAGGGCGAGATTTATCACCAGGTGATTGGAAACGGAACATGGATTGGAGGCAGAAGTACGATCTGCAACAATTCAACTGTAGGCAGTGGCTGTGTTGTAGCTGCTTGTGCGTGTGTGGTACATGATGTACCGGATAATACTTTGGTTGGTGGTGTTCCAGCAAGAGTCATTAGGAGTCTAGAGGCATGAAAATACGAGATTTACTGAGCAGTAAGGTGACAAGAAATGCAAGCTGGATTATTGCTGGGCGGGTATATCATATGCTACTTGCGTTCTTTGTTGGATTGCTTACGGCACGATACTTGGGTCCAAGCAATTTTGGACTGATTAATTACGCCGCAACATACACATCCTTCTTTGCATCATTCTGTACGCTTGGAATCAATTCGGTTATCGTAAAGAATTTTGTGGATCATCCCGATGAGGAAGGCGAAACCGTTGGATCGGCGATTGTCCTTAGAACGGTTTCCAGCGTCTTATCAGTACTTATGATGGTGTGTATCACGCTGATCGCTGATAAGGGAGAGACTACGACGCACATTGTGGTGTTCCTCTGCGGTATAGGTGTGATTTTCCAAGTGATGGACACCCTGGACTATTGGTTTCAATCAAAGCTTGAATCGAAATACTCTGCTTTTGCGACGGTAATATCCTATACGGTTGTTTCCGCTTATAAAGTGTGGCTGTTGGCAACAGGAAAAAGCGTAGAATGGTTTGCCATTTCGACTTCTATCGACTACATGGTGGTGGCTGTTGTCCTCCTTGTCATGTATAAAAAGCACAATGGCCCACAATTTAAGTGTTCAGTACGTAAGGCAAAAGAATTATTCTTTAGTAGCTATCACTTCATTTTAGCTGGCTTGATGGTCTCGATTTACGGCAGTACGGATAAGTTCATGCTGAAACAAATGTTGAATGAGTCGGAAGTGGGATTTTATTCAACGGCAGTTTCACTGTGCAATACATGGGTGTTTTTGCTGACGGCGATAATTGATTCTCTGTACCCAGTTATTTTGCAGTCTTTCGATAATAAGAAGCTGTTTGAACGCAAGAATAAGCAGCTTTATGCAATTGTGTTCTATGTGTCTGTGGGCGTTTCACTTCTCTTTTCGCTCTTAGCATCTCCAATTATGAGTATTTTGTATGGGGACGCATATGCCCCGGCTATAGCTCCGTTGAGAATCATTACATGGTATACCGCATTTTCTTATCTTGGAGTAGCCAGAAATGCATGGATCGTTTCTTACAGTAAGCAGAACTATCTCAAATATTTATATGTTGGAGCAGCAATAACAAATGTATTGCTGAATGCGCTCATGATTCCCTTGTGGGGAGCATCTGGTGCTGCGTTGGCATCGTTGCTAACACAAATAAGCACAATTCTTTTGTTTCCGGCCCTCATAAAAGACTTGCAGCCAAATGTCAAACTGATGATTGATGCAATTCTTTTAAAGAATGTTTTTTGATAAAAGATTAGGAGGAAAATAAAAATGTCTGCATTTGATAACGCAACCCTTATGATCACTGGTGGTACTGGTTCTTTCGGTTCTACCGTTCTGAAGCACTTCCTGGATTCCGATTTGAAGGAAATCCGCATCTTCTCCCGTGTCGAGAAGAAGCAGGACGATATGCGTCATGAGCTTCAGGCCAAGCACCCTGACACTGCCAAGAAGGTCAAGTTCTACATTGGTGATGTCCGCAACCCGCAGTCCATCCGTGACGCAATGCCCGGTGTTGACTACATCTTCCACGCTGCTGCCCTGAAGCAGGTTCCGTCCTGCGAGTTCTTCCCCATGCAGGCCGTTCAGACCAACATCATCGGTACTGACAACGTTCTGCACGCTGCCATTGATGCCGGTGTAAAGCGAGTGGTTTGCCTGTCCACTGACAAGGCTGCCTATCCTATCAATGCCATGGGCATCTCCAAGGCCATGATGGAGCACGTCATCTATGCTAACGCCCGTGTGGCTGCGGAGCGTGGTGGCACCACCATCTGCTGCACCCGTTACGGCAACGTCATGTGCAGCCGTGGCTCTGTCATCCCGCTGTTCATTGACCAGATCAAGGCTGGCAATCCCATCACCATCACCGACCCCAACATGACCCGCTTCCTGATGAATCTGGACGAGGCTGTGGATCTGGTTATGTTCGCATTCCAGCACGCTAACCCCGGCGACCTATTCATCCAAAAGGCTGATGCCTCTACCATCGGCGATCTGGCTAAGGCTGTCCAGCAGCTGTTCGGCGATACCGGTACGAACATCATTGGCACCCGTCACGGTGAGAAGCTGTTCGAGACCCTGATGACCCGTGAGGAGCGTCTGCGCAGCCAGGATATGGGTCATTACTTCCGTGTTGCTGCTGACAACCGTGACCTGAACTATGACAAGTTTGTGGTCAAGGGCGAGGTACATACCATGGCGAACGAGTCCTACACCAGCCACAACACCGAGCGACTTGATGTGGAAGGCACTGTCAAGAAGATTCTGACCACCGAGTATGTCCAGAATGCACTGAATGGCATCCCGAATGTCTAAAGAAAAGTTGCTGCTGATTGGTGCCGGTGGCTTTGGTCGCGTGGCGTCCGAATTGGCTATACAGAAATACGACTGCGCTTTCGTCGATGACGGCGTGGAAATTGGTACAGAAATATGCGGTGTGAAGGTTATCGGGCGAGTTTCCGACCTACCGAAGCTTTTTGACACATACAAGTTGCTGGTCGTCACAATCGGCAATAATGCTGTACGTGAACGCATTTATGATACGGCGGAGAAGATAGGATATGCTTTCCCGAATTTGATCCATTCGAGTGCGTATGTCAGTCCGTATGCAAAAATGGGCTGTGGCTGTGTCCTTTTGAATAACTCTGTTGTTCAAAACGGATCCACGGTCGGAAATGGCGTTCTGTTGAACCCGGGTGTTGAGGTTCACCACGATTGCTCGGTCGATGACTTTGCTTTGATCTATACGAATTCCGTCGTGCGCACATATGCGAAAGTCGGCAAACGTGTGCGCATTGGCAGTAACTGTACTATTTGCAATAACGCAACCGTGTCAGATGGTGCAGACATCCCAGACTGCACGGCTGTGCATTAAAGAGGTGAAAGGATGAACATTCTAGTCACAGGTGCCAAGGGCATGGTGGGAACCGCCCTGTGTAACAACCTGAAAAACATCCGAGATGGGAAAAATAAGACCCGCCCGGCATTGAATATTGAAGAAATCTTCGAGTACGATTTGGATTCCACCCCGGAGGAGTTGGACGAATACTGCCAGAAAGCAGACTTCGTGTTCAATCTGGCTGGCGTGAATCGCCCGGAGAATCCGGAAGACTTCATGAAGGGCAACTTCGGCTTTGCTTCTGATCTGCTGAACTGTCTGAAAAAGCACAACAATAAGGCAACCATCATGCTGTCTTCTTCCATTCAAGCCACGCTGGCTGGTCGCTTCGGCAATAGTGAGTACGGTCGGAGCAAAAAGGCTGGCGAGGAGCTGTTCTTCCAGTATGCTCGGGAGACCGGGGCAAAGGTGGCGGTCTATCGCTTCGTCAACCTAATGGGACACAGCCGCCCTAAATACAACAGTGCCGTCAGTACCTTCTGCTGGGCGGTTGCCAACGATGAGCCCTTCACGGTTAATGACAGCAGTACCGAGTTGGAACTGCTGTACATCGACGACCTTGTAGAAGGAATGTTCGACCTGCTGGAAGGCAAGGAGAAACACTGCGAATTTGACGGGGTAGAGACTATCCTGAAAGGAGATGGTCGTTACTGCTGCGTCCCTGTGACACACAAGGTAACACTGGGCGAGATCGTAGATCTGCTGCAGGAGTTCAAGGCGCAGCCGAGTACGCTTATGATGCCCAAGATGCCAGACGGTTCCTTTGCTAAGAAGTTGTATTCCCTGTACCTGACCTATCTGCCGACGGACAAGTTCAAGTATGCCCTGAAGATGAACGTGGACAACCGTGGTTCTTTCACGGAATTGGTTCATACCGCTGACTGTGGGCAGGTGAGCATCAACATCAGCCGTCCCGGAATCACCAAGGGGCAGCACTGGCACAACTCCAAGTGGGA
>OBIA01001438.1_pt1 | contig 11500 bp, 7 predicted proteins | sample 1519911 | NCBI WGS metagenome assembly OBIA01 (sample SAMN04209236, study PRJEB22552) | human gut metagenome | biome: gut; material: feces | host: Homo sapiens | place: USA: Oklahoma | reverse complement strand
CTGAGGGTCTGGGCTTCGCCATCCCCATCAACGACGCCATCAAGGTGGCGCAGGACCTGCTGGAGAACGGCTACGTCACGGGCCGTCCCTACATGGGCATCACTTATCTGGCTGTCACCGACGCACAGACGGCGGCACAGCTGGGCGTCAACGCCTACGGCATCTACGTCGTGGACGTCGTGTCCGGCGGCCCTGCCGATAAGGCTGGCCTCAAGGCCGGCGACCGCATCGTCAGCATCGACAACACTGAGGTGGCCCAGAAGACCGACCTTGGCACCCTGATGCAGGAGCACTCTGCCGGTGACACCCTGTCCATCACCGTCGCCCGCGACGGTCAGATGCAGACTGTCAGCCTGACGCTGGGCGAAAAGAACGCCTCCAACAGCGGCAATGGCACCAACGGCGCATCTCGTCAGGAGAAGTCTGCCGAGTCTGCACCTCAGCAGGACCCGCAGGGCTAAATCAGGACATGATTGGGCGGCTCGCCGCGTAAAGCGGCGGGCCGCTTTTTTATTATACCTGGCCGAAAATCGTTGCACTGTATGGCAGCAGTGTCACTTCGCCGCCGCAGACCCGGCTGGGGCCTTTCCAGAGCGCAGACGATACGCCGTCGCTCAGCAATTTCCACTGGCCGTCGGGCAGGTGGACCCGCTTTTCTTCCTCCGTGGGATTGTAAAAGACGCAGAGCGCCCGCCATGCCGCGCCGTCGCCGGGTGCGGCGGGCAAAGTCCAGCCCACGAGGGGATGTTCCAGCGAGAAAAATCGGATAGCCGCCGGGCTGGCCGCGTCCGAGGCGCTCAGGCGGGGGAACTGCGCCCGCAGGCCCAGAAGCCCCCGGTAATAGTCCACCAGTCCGTGGAACTGCGCGGCCCGCTTCCAGTCCAGACGGTTGAGGGAGGGCGAAGAGCGGTAGGTGTTGCCCTGACCTTTTTTGGTGCGGGCGAACTCCTCGCCGGCCTGCAGGAAGGGCATCCCCATGCAGGTGAGATAGATGCCCGCCGCCAGCCGGTTCTGGGCCAGCGCCGCCGAGTCGGCGGCAGTGTACTCGGGACGGGCGTACCGGACGAGCATCAGTTTATCCCAGAGAGTGAAATTGTCGTGGGCAGAGACATAGCTGACGATTTGGGAGGGCGAATGGGCGGGCAGCTTGTCGCTGCGGCACCACGCGGCCACGGCCCCGCCGATGTCCCAGAAGCTGCCCGGTTTGCCCTCGACGTAACCCGGCTCCCGGGCGTCAAAACAGCCGCCCTTGATGACGTCGCGGGTGTTGTCGCAGAAGATGCCGATGCGCTCGGACAGCATGGCGAGGTTCGCCTTGTTGGCCTCGTACCGGTGGAGCTGGCTCCCGCCGCCCTGCCACGGCTCACCGTACATCAGGATGCTTTTGCCGCCCGGCAGAGCGTCCAGCGCGGCCCGCAGTTCGTTCATGGTGTCCACGTCATAGAGGCCCATGAGGTCGAAGCGGAAGCCGTCGATGTGATATTCCTGCGCCCAGTAGAGCACCGAGTCGATGAGGTATTTCCGGGCCATGGGCCGCTCACTGGCAAACTCGTTGCCGCAGCCGCTGCCGTTGGAGAAGCTGCCGTCCGGGTTCTGCCGGAAGAAATAATAAGGCACCGTGCTGTTCAGCGGGTTCTCATTGCGGTACATATGATTGTATACCACGTCCATGATGACGCCGATGCCCGCCGCGTGGAGGGAAGCTATCATCTCCTTGCACTCCCGCACCCGGACTTCGCCTTTCGCGGGGTCGGTGGAGTAGCTGCCCTCGGGGACGTTGTAGTTGGTGGGGTCGTAGCCCCAGTTATACTGCCGGGTGAGGGGGCGGCTCTCGTCCACACTGCCGAAGTCGAAGATGGGCATCAGCTGCACATAGCCCACTCCCAGCCGCTTGAGGTAGTCGAGGCAGGTGGGGAAGGTGCCGGCGGAAGAAAGGGTGGTCCCCTTCTGGGTAAAGGCCATGAATTTGCCCCGCCATGCATTCCGAACGCCGCAGGCCGGGTCTTGCGAGAAGTCGCGGACGCTGACCTCCCACACCGTCCGGCGGGAGGCCGGAACGATGACCCGGTGGTCGTGGTTCCAGTCGGGCGGGTCGATGCGGGGCGCGTCTAAAATCATGCTCCGCAGGCCGTTGACGCCTGCTGTCCGGGCGTAGGGGTCGCCCGTCTCGTATGCTGTGCCGTCCACCTCGACGGTAAAGGTGTAGTAATGTCCGTGCTGGTCGCCGGGCAGATAGACCGACCAGACGCCCTGCCCGTGCTGTTCCAGCGGCAGGGTCCCCATGCAGGCCCCGCCGTCGCCCCGGCGGTAGAGGTTGACCGATACCTTCTGCGCCGTGGGCGCCCAAAGCCGGAGCCGGGTGCCGGAGGGGTTATATTCCGGCCCCAGAGGGCCGCTGTAGCTTGTCTGCCGTGCAAAGGCGCTGCTCTCGAACAGCGTTTTCCACTCTGCGGGCGTTTTCATTTCGTTCCATTCCCTTCGCATATCAAATCAATATAAAATTAGTGTACCCGCCTGCCCGTGGATTTTCAAGACTTTTCTTGCAAAAGGGGGCAAAGTACACTATACTGGAAAAAACGCAGGACGGAGGCAGGCAGATGGCATACACCGACGATTGGGAGAACTTGATGAACGGAGTGTTCGGCCCGGGAGGAAAACTGCGCTTTGATACGCAGAAAACGCCGCCGGAAAAGCCCGGTCTGCCCGATATGAACGCAGCCCTGCTGGAGCAGCAGAAAAAGCTGGACGAAATGCTCCGCAAACAGAACGCCGAGCTGCGCAGAGATACCACACAGGAGGCGCTGGCCCAGAGCCGGAAGATGCTCGAGGATATGGAGGCCGACGGCCTGCTGGCCAAAGGCACCACCGAAGTCAGACAGGAGCATCTGGGCAGCTTCGAAGGGCTGGCCGCTGAGGTGAAAAAGACGGTGCTGGGGCAGGATTCCTTCGTGGACGGCGTCGTGCGGGCCATGCGCCGGCCTTTCGTGCTGGGGACGGAGGCCCCCACGGCCCGGAACGTCATCCTGCTCTGCGGTGCGCCCGGCACGGGGCGGCATTTCGCTCTGACGGAGACGGCCCGCTGCATGGCCGCCCGGGGCCTTTTGCAGAGCGATAAGCTGGCCGTTATGGATCTGGCGCTTTACCCCAACCCGGGGGCCGAAAAGCTCTTTTTGCAGGATCTGTACGCCGCCCTCCATGCGCCGGGCGAGATCCTGGTCTTTGAGCACTACGAGAGCTGCTACCCGGGCTTTTTGAAGACGCTGGCAGACCTGGCCGTCAAGGGCAGTGCGCCCCTGTCCAGCCGGTATCTCGTCAACAAGGAAGGCATCCTCGTGGACGCCGGAACGGCGCTTGCCCCCGGGGCTGTGAGCCGCATCACCCCCTGCGGCAAGTACCTCGTCTTCTTCTCCCAGAAGGGCCGGGAGGCGCTGGCTGACAAGTTCGGTGCGGCCTTCGTCTCGGCGCTGGGCGATGTCTGTGAGACCAGCGCCTTTGCGCGGGAAGCCCTCGCCGCGCTGGCAGCCCAGCAGCTCAACGCGCTGGCCGCAAAAGTGAAGACCCGCCTCGGCCTGACCCTGTCGGCGGGCGCGGATGTGCGGGACTATGTGGCGGCCCAGTGCAGCCCGAAGCAGGGTGCGGCGGGGCTTTCGGCCTGCTGCGATAAGATATTCCGCGCTCTGAGCGAATACTGTCTGCAAACAGATGCCACGCTTACCGGAACGATCACACTGACTGCCCGGGAGGACGGCCTCGACTTTGCCCTCAACGACGCCGGACCCCAGAAGCTCTTCGATTTACTGCCCGCCGCCTATACCGGCGCAGTGGAAGAAATCAGGAAAGAGCTGAACGACCTCGTGGGCCTTGCACCGGTGAAGGAATACGTCTTCGGTCTTGCCGATAACATTCAGGTGCAGCAGCGCCGTGCGGCGGCGGGCCTCAAGACCGCCAGCCTCTCGATGCACATGATCTTCACCGGCAACCCCGGCACCGGCAAGACCACCATCGCCCGGCTCGTGGCAAAGTACCTCAAGGCCATCGGCGCCCTCAAGGGCGGGCAGCTGGTGGAGGTGAGCCGGGGAGACCTCGTGGGCCGCTACACCGGCCACACCGCCCCCCTGACCAACAGCGTCATCCAGAGCGCGCTGGGCGGCGTCCTTTTCATCGACGAGGCCTACAGCCTCTACCGGGGCGAGCAGGACAGCTTCGGCCTCGAGGCCATCGACACGCTGGTGAAGGGGATGGAAGACCACCGCGACGAGCTGGTGGTCATCCTTGCGGGCTACACCAGGGAGATGGAGACGTTCCTGACCGCCAACAGCGGCCTTGCCAGCCGCTTCCCGAACAAGATAGAGTTCCCGGACTACACCGCCGATGAGCTGCTGGACATCACGAATGTGCTGGCGAGGGGCAAGGGCTACAGGCTGGCCGAGAGCTGCACGGAACCGCTGCGGGGCTACTACGAGCGCCGGCAGGCAGAGGATGCCCGCACGGCGGGCAATGGACGTCTCGCCCGCAACACGCTGGAAAAGGCCATCTTCAACCAGAGCCGCCGCCTCGTGGCAGAGCCTGCGGCGGAGCTGGACGTCATCCTGCCCAGTGATCTGGAGCTCCAATGATAAAAACAAACGCTGGCACATTCGTGCCAGCGTTTGTTTTTTACAGATTTTCCATCCGCAGCAGATAGTAGAGCACCTCGATCAGGACGTTCGGCGAGAGCAGCGATGCCGCATGGCTGCCCTCGATGAGCCGCTGTTCGCGGTTGGAGGCCGTCATCACATAGTCGGCCAGCTGGGCCAGCGGGCCGTGGCTGTCACAGGTGATGAGCAGCACCGGTACATCCCGCCCTTTGGCGGCAGCGGACACCTCTTCCAGTCTGGCGCTCTGCCCGGAGGCCGAGAGCACGATGAGGATGTCTTTGGGGGTCAGCGTCTGGGCAAAGGCAAGGTTCTTCTCGTGGACTGCGCTGGAAACGCACCGCTTGCCCAGGTGGCTGAACCGGATGGAGGCATCGAAGGCCACCGGCAGGCCGCCGCCCTCGGAGACCACCTCCATGACCTCGCAGCTGCGCAGCAGAGAGAGGATCTGCCGCAGCTGGCGGGTATCAATGGCCTGAATGGTGGCCCGCAGCTCCTCTTCGCGGTTTGCCAGAATGTTCAGAAGTGCCTGATGCAGCTCGTCCTGCCCTTCGTCCCGCATACGCTGGGCTTCCTGCTGCTCCATGGCGTCCCGTGCCAGCGCCAGCTGGAATTTGCGGTAGTTCTCGAACCCCAGTTTGTGGCACAGCCGGGTGATGGTGGCCTCGGACGAACAGCTCAGCCGGGCCAGTTCTGCTGACGTACACATCGACGCCCGCTTTACATCTGCAAGGATGCAGTCCGCAATGCGCCTCTCGGCGCTGTAAAGCTGGATGCCGGAACATAGCAGCGTTACTACGCTTCCGGGGGCTTCGCACATAAGTGATCCCTCCTCGCATTATGCGCAAGACGCAATTTCTTCTTGAGTTCTACTTGAGATTGTAGCAGTTTGAACGAAGAAAATCAATTCAAATTCCCATAAATTTTCAGGGTTGACGGAAATTGACTTTTTCTGCCGATTTTTGTATCCTGCACGGTTTTGCCGCAGAAAGCGCAAAAAATGCCCCTCCGCGGAGTGCGGAGAGGCATCGGGAACCAAATATTCAGCGCAGCTTAGTGCAGAAAGGCGTTTCAGCAGCCTTCCTTCTCAGCCAGCTTGCGGCCCATCAGCACGCCCATGACGGAGGCCATCATCAGGCCGCGGGTCCAGCCGGAAGAGTCGCCGAGGCAGTGCAGGCCCTTGATGTTGGTGTCGAGGTTCGAGTCCATCTTGACCTTGTTGGAGTAGAACTTCAGCTCAGGGCTGTACAGCAGGGTCTCGTTGGCGGCGAAGCCGGGGACGACCATGTCCAGCATCTTGATGAACTCGATGATGTTGGTCATGGCGCGGTAGGGCATGGCGGCGGTGATATCACCGGCTACGGCGTCCTTCAGCGTGGGCTTCACGTTGGACTGTGCCAGTTCCTTCTGCCAAGTGCGCTTGCCGTCCAGAATATCGCCGTAGCGCTGCACCATGATGTGGCCTGCACCCAGCATATTGGTCAGCTCGCCCACCTTCTGGGCGTAGGCGATGGGCTGGTTGAAGGGCTCGGTAAAGTTGTGGGACACCAGAATGGCAAGGTTGGTGTTCGGGCTCTTCTTTTCCTTGAAGCTGTGGCCGTTGACCACCGCAAGGTCGTTGTCGTAATTCTCCTGTGCCACAAAGCCGCCGGGGTTCTGGCAGAAGGTGCGCACCTTGTTCTTCCAAGGCTTCGGGTAGCCGATGAGCTTGGACTCATACAGCACCTTGTTCACCTTTTCCATGACCTCGTTGCGGCACTCGACGCGGACACCGATGTCCACGGTGCCGGGCTTGTGGGCGATATGGTGCTCTGCACAAATTTTCTCAAGCCAGTCTGCGCCGCGGCGGCCGGTGCCGATGACCACGGTGTCGCCGTAGACGGCGCGGGGCTCCCCGTCGCCCTGACGCAGCAGCACGCCCTTGCACTCCTCGTCTTCGAGGATGATGTTCTCGCACTCGGTGGAGAAGAGCATCTCCACGCCGTTGTCAGCCAGATAGTTCTGGATGGCGAGATAGAGCTGCTGTGCCTTCTCGGTGCCGAGGTGGCGGATGGGGCAGTCCACCAGCTTCAGACCGGCGTGGATGGCGTTCTTGCGGATCTCCTTGATGTCCTCGCCGGTGTAGATACCCTCCACATGGGGGTCAGCGCCGAACTCGAGGTAGATCTTGTCGGTGTAGTCGATGAGCTCCTGCGCAAATTCTTCGCCGATGAGGCTGGGCAGGTCGCCGCCGACCTCATAGGAGAGGCTCAGCTTGCCGTCGGAGAAGGCGCCCGCACCGGAGAAGCCGGTGGTGATGGCGCAGGTGGGGCGGCAGTTGACGCAGTGGCCGATCTCGGCCTTGGGGCAGTGGCGCTTTTCCACCGGCTTGCCTTTTTCCACCAGCAGGATGTGCTTCTTGCTGCCGCGGCGCAGCAGCTCCACAGCGGTGAAGATGCCGGCAGGGCCGGCACCAACGATGATGAGATCGTACTTTTCCATAACTCTTTTTATCCTTTATATTGAATTGATTTTGGGTTTCGTTTTTCAAAGGTGACTGAGAGGGCAAGCCCCCTAAAGTTATTTGTTCTCCTGCTCCACCTCGGCGCTCTCATCCACATAGTCGAGCTCCACAGCGGTGGACTCCACATCTGCGTGGGAGACATCCGGGGCGATGACGCCGTCGCCGTTCAGATCCTGGCCGGTAATGGCTTCCAGCATGGACTGGGTCTCCGGATGCAGCTTTATAAAGCGCCGGACGGCCAGCATGGTGTACAGGGCGCTCAGCAGGTTCAGTGCGCCTTCCAGGATGAGGATGAGGCCGATGGCCATCACCAGCGTCTCCATGGTGCCGAAGGGGTCCACCACCATCACGATGCCCAGCACGACGCTGAGCACGGCCAGCAGCAGAAAGATCTTCCAGCTCGAATACTCGCACCGGCGCAGTTCGAGGGCGTTCTGGATGCGGCCCAGACTGTCAAAGATGACGAACAGGCCGAACACGATGGGCAGCACCCGCACCACCACATCGCTGCGGATGATGAGGAATGCGCCCAGCGCCAGACAGACCAGCCCCGAGATGAGGGTGAGCTGGCTCTGGAACACGCCGCGCTCTACGACAAAATACCGCACCAGCTGCACTGCCGCGCAGGCCAGCACTACGCCGCCCAGCGCGCAGCAGACCACGTTGAGGGCCGTGCCAGGCACCATCAGCAGGAAGATGCCCAGCGCCAGATAGAGCAGGCTCATGAGGATAAGGTTCCACTTCAGCTTTTTTGCCATAGAGTTCACGTTCCTTTCAGGTTATACGGCCGCGTCCTGCTTTTCGGAGAGCGGGACGATGACGGTACGGTTGATGCGGGCCATGAAAACGAGGCTCAGCGCAAGGCTGACCACCTCCGCGATGATGAAGGCCCACCAGACCATGTTCACCTCGCCGGTGCGGCTCAGCAGCCATGCAGCGGGGATGAGCACCACCAGCTGACGGCAGATGGAGACGGTCAGGCTGAACACGCCGTTGCCCAGCGCCTGGAACACCGAGCTCAGCACGATGCCGGCACCCGCCAGCAGGAAGTGGGGGCAGATGATGCGCAGCGCCGGGACGCCGATGGCCAGCATGGCGTCACTGGCGGCGAAGAGGCCCAGCAGCTTATCCGGCAGGAACTGGAAGATGCAGAAGCCCACCAGCATGATGTACTCGGCGTAGAAGACTGCGAGGCGGATGGTCTTTTTGACCCGCTCCGGCTTCCGTGCGCCGTAGTTGTAGCTGATGATGGGGACCATGCCGTTGTTCATGCCGAAGATGGGCATGAACACGAAGCTCTGCAGCTTGAAGTAGACGCCGAAGACGGCGACAGCCGTGGCCGAGAAGGCCATCAGGATCTGATTCATGAAGAAGGTCATCACGCTGCCCACGCACTGCATGGCGATGCTGGGCAGGCCGACGGTGTAGATGCGGCCGATGGCCTTGGCGCTGGGCCGGAAGCCCCGGAAGCTGATCTGGATGTCGGGGTTCTTATTGAGATTGAAGTACAGCGTCATGCCCGCGCCGCAGAACTGGCCGATGACGGTGGCCGCGGCAGCGCCGGTGGTGCCGGACAGGGCCTCGCCGCAGTAGCCGAAGATGAAGATGGGGTCGAGAACGATGTTCACGACAGCGCCCACCAGCTGGCTTATCATGCTCAGATGGGTGCGGCCGGTGGCGGCCAGCAGCTTCTCGCCCATGGTCTGGGTAAAGAGGCCGAGGCTGAGCACGCAGCAGAGCTGCAGATACTGGATGCCCTGCCGGGCGATGTCCATGTCCGAAGTCTGTGCGTAGAAGTAGGGTTTCATGCAGGTGAGGCCGATGACGAGGAAGACGGCGTAACTGCACAGGGACAGGAAGATGCCGTTCTCGGCGGTCTGATTGGCCCGTTCCTGGTTCTTTTCGCCGAGGCTCTTGGACAGCAGGGCGTTGACGCCCACGCCGGTGCCGACGCCCACGGCGATCATGACGTTCTGCAAAGAGAACGCCAGCGAAACGGCGGTCAGGGCGCTCTCGCTGACGTGGGACACGAAAATCGAGTCCACCACGTTGTAGAGGGCCTGCACCAGCATGGATACCATCATCGGCACGCTGAGCTTGATGAGCAGAGGATTGATGTCCATGGTACCCATGATGTTTTCCCGCTCACCGGCGGGAGAGGATAAGGACTGCTTGTTTTCCACGATTTCTCCTTTTGATGTTGATAACTTGGGGATGCAGAGTTCTTCTATGCCGCAAACGTGGGCAGAGCGCAAAAGCACCCCACCCACGCAGCATCATTATTTATTTTGCCCTTTCCGGGGCGGCGGGCATCAGCCCTCCATGGCCTTCTCCTTGGCCTCTGCGGCGGCAAGGATCATCTTCACGCAGGCGTCATGGCCCAGTGCGGCGTTGATGGCGAGGTCATAGTTGTGGGCATCGCCCCAGCGGTTCTGGGTGTAGTAGTTGTAGTAGGCGGCACGGTTGCGGTCGGTCTTGTCGATCTCGTCCTTGATGCCCTTTTCGTCCTTGGCCTGCAGCATGTTGTTCTCCTTGCCGTAAGCCAGACGCCACTCCTTGGGGGCGTAGACGAAGATGCGCAGCACGTCCTTGCGGTCGCGCAGGACATAGTCGCCGCAGCGGCCCACGATGACGCAGGGGCCTTCGTCGGCCAGCTGCTTGATGATGCGGCTCTGCAGGATGAAGACCTGGTCGCCCAGCGGAAGGTCATTGCCCATCGTATACAGGCTGTACAGCAGGCTGTGGGTGTGCCGCTTCTCGCTGGCGGCCACGGCCTCCTCGGACAGTCCGGAATTCTTGGCGGCCATCGTGATCAGTTCCTTGTCGTAGAGCTTGATGCCCAGTGCGCGTGCCACGTCCTTGGCGATGTAGCGTCCGCCGGTGCAGTACTCACGGCCCAAAGTGATGATCGTCTTTGCCATAATATGTTCCTCCCATGTTGATGATTTATCCCAAAAAGCTCTTGGCTGTGCTGCCTCTCAGGAGACAGAAGGCGCGGTGCTTTGGTTTGCTTCCGATAGCGGCAGCGCGGGCGGCGGAGGCGCAGGCAGGCGCACCTCTGCAAACTGCATGGTGCCGGTATGGTCCACGATGTAAACGCTGCACCGCCCGCCTGCGGCGGTCTGCTCGGGCGGGAAACGGAAGCCGCCGGTCCGTGTCCGCTCCATCCGCCGGAAGGTGCGGTGGGCTGTGGTGGCGTGGGCTACTCCGTCGTGGGGGCTGCAGGCCGCCCAGCCGGAAAATTCGGCCGGGAGCAGCCGCCGCTGGCCTTTCTGGGCCAGATACCAGCAGTCATCCTCGGCACTGTACACAAAGTCGCAGGAGACCCGCCGGGGGCGGTTGGCCTCGGTGTCCCGGGGCTTGGGGCGGAGAGCGATGGCCCGCCCGGTGAAGTAGCGGGCAAAATCCGTCACCGCCATCGTGCAGTTCACGGCCCCGTCGCTGTCGGCGGTGGGGTCGTTGAGCAGGACATAATCGGCGAGGACCGCGTCGTCGTGGCCGAAGCCCCGCAGACCCATCCAGACCCCGATGGGGTCCCGCTGGCCACGGATGCGGCGCTCGATGCGCACGGCCACGGAACAGCCGTCGTGTATCTGCTCCCGCAGGTCCTGCAGGTCCATCCACGCCTGCCAGCAGGGAAAACCGCAGCAGCCCGCTGCCGCGGCGGCGAAAGCACCGTTGCTGGTGCTGCCGGTGGTCTTGTCCTCCATGACGTAGGCCACCTCTTCGGGCAGGATGTCCTCGCCCCAGCGGTTCATCAGGGCCGCCATCACCAGCGGCAGGTCCATGTCCCGGCCAAAGCTGGGGTCATGGGCCGAGAGGCAGTATTCCGGTAAGTACAGGCGGCGGTTGATGGGGTGGCCGCCCTGCTTATCCCACGCAAGGGGGCGGACCGCCGCCGCCAGCAGCCGGAGCGCCGGGGTGACTTTGTCGTCGTTGGTCGAAAGATTGACCTGAAGCTGGACGCCGGTGCCGCCGCCGGGCAGCGCCACCGTCACGGTGTCGCCCATCAGGAAGATGAGGCCGTCGTCGCTGTGGGTGCTGATGCTGGCCCGGGGGTAATCCGGCGCCCACTTGCCAAAGCTCATCCAGCCCGTCCAGCTGCCGCCTGCATAGACGCGGCAGCGCACCTCCACCATCGTGTTCTGGGGCGCATGGGCGTTCCAGCTGACGTTCAGGTTGCAGAAGGCCGGCATGGCGAACTCGGGCGTCGTGTAGCTGCCGTATTGCAGGTACCGCCCGGCCACGCTGTCCAGCACGACGCTGCCGTTGTCCAGCGCTACATTATCGAGCTGTCCGCGGGAAAATGTCTCCGTGCCCTGCAGCACCAGATTGTTCCGCTGTTCCATTGCACGCATCCCCT
>OBIA01001430.1_pt1 | contig 11619 bp, 7 predicted proteins | sample 1519911 | NCBI WGS metagenome assembly OBIA01 (sample SAMN04209236, study PRJEB22552) | human gut metagenome | biome: gut; material: feces | host: Homo sapiens | place: USA: Oklahoma | reverse complement strand
ACAGCGGCTATACCCTGAATGAGGAGTTGACCACACGGCTCAACACGGCCGCCAACATCATCACCACCGCGTCCAACACACTGGGTGCCGACAGCACCGAAGTGCAGACGGCACAGGCTGCGCTGGACTCTTTTTCCGCCTGCCTCGGGGCGGTGCAGTCCGATGGCAGGATCCACGCACCGGACTCTCTGAGTGTTTACACCGGCGGCAGGATGCATATGCTCTACCAGTCGAACGAGACGCTTGGCACAGCCATCGGCCAGCTCTACGCAAAATTGCAGGAGCAGGCCGCAGACCCCATGAAGATGGGTGCGGTGCAGGGGCAGTACAGCCAGTTCAACGGTGCGCAGACCATCATCAGCAACCTGCATTATAACGATGCGGTCCAGCGTTACCAGAAAGACGTCGGCGGCTTCCCGGCCAGCGTGCTGGGCAAGCTGTTCGGCATACAGGAGGTGGAACTTTTCGCATGAAGACGATGAAAACACTTTCCCGCCGCATTGCGGCACTGCTTCTTGTCGTGACCGTCGGCATCACGGCGCTGGCACCGGCGGCTTCGGCCTCCAGCATCCAGCTGCCCAGCCTGCCGAAGGATCAATGCGTGGTGGACGACGCCGGTGTGCTGAGCGACAGCACCACCTCGGAGCTCAAGACCCTCAACGCGCAGCTCTCTTCCAGCTGCGACGGCGCACAGATCGGCGTACTGACCGTGGACTACACCGGCAGCGCCACCACCGAGGACTACGCTGCTGAAGCCTTCAACACCTGGGGCATCGGCAGTTCCGGCAAGAACAACGGCGTGCTCATCCTGCTGGTGATGCAGTCGGACCAGTACGCCGACGGCGACTACTATCTGACCTACGGCGACAGCTTCCGCAGCACCTTGCTGGCCGATCAGGCAAGCTCCCTCGTGCAGACCATGGAGGACGATTTCGCCGCCAAGAAGTACGACGCCGCCGTCCTCACCTGCGCCACCAATGTGGCCAATACCATCGCAGAGGTGTACGGGGTCACTCTGAGCGGCGGGACCATCTATTCCGACGGCTCTGACACCCAGACCACCCGGCCCTCTGTCGAGCCTGTCCCGCCCCAGAAGCACTACTCCATCTGGGAAAGCTTTATCGGCGGCATTTTCTCCCTGCTTGCTTATATCATCCTGTTCATCGCAATTTTCTTTATCTTTATCACCCCTCTCGGCCACTCCTTCGGCTGGTTCTGGGGGCCGTTTGGCTGGTTCGGCGCACGGCGTTGGCACAGGGGCCCCCGTCCTCCCCGCGGCCCTTACGATGACTTCGGCCCCGGCGGCGGTTTCTACGGCGGCCCTCGTGGACCTCGTCCTCCCCGCGGGCCTCGGCCTCCCCGCGGAGGCGGTTTCGGCGGAAGCGGCTTTGGCGGCATGGGCGGCGGCTCCGGTTTTGGCGGAGCCGGGCGCGGCGGCGGCAGCTTTGGTGGCATGGGCGGCGGCAGCAGCCACGGCGGCGGAGCCGGACGCGGACGCTGATATTATGACAAAAGGGAAGCCCCATCTGACGGTGGGGCTTCCCTTTTGTCTATTTGTTATTTGATGCAGCTCGAGCAGGGGCTGTAGCCAGCGGCCACGGCCTCGTCATAGCTGGAGAAGAGGATCTGGTTCTTCTCCGCCGGGAGATTCGGGCAGCTGGGCAGATGGAACTTTTTGCTGTTCACGTTGCCGATGTAGGCCTGCTGGGCCGTGCTGGACGCTGCCGGGTCGGTGGGGTTCAGCTGGCTGTCCGGCACAAAGCGCTCGGTGCCCACGGTGAAGTTCTGGCCGTCGCTGCCGATGGTGATGGTGCCTTGCAGGTCGGTGCGGTAGACGTCCACCTTTGCGTCCCGCAGGATGCTCAACGTCTCCTCGTGCGGGTGACCGTACTTGTTGCCTGTCCCGCAGGAGATGACGCCCATTTCCGGCAGAACGGCGTTCAGAAACAGGTAGCCGGTGCTGGTGCTGGAGCCGTGGTGCCCTACCTGTAAAACATCGGCTTTCAGGTTGGCACCGCTGTTCACAAGGTCGGTCTCGGCGGTCTTTTCCATGTCGCCGGTCAGCAGAAAGCTGGTGTTGCCGTAGTCGATGCGCAGCACCAGAGAGGTGTTGTTGGTGTCGCTGTACCCGGTCACCGGGCCCAGCAGGGTAACGGTGGCGCTGCCCAGCGGCCAGACGGTGCCCACGGAGGGCACTTCCAGCTGCAAGCCCTGCTGCTGGGTGTACTTGACAAAATCGTTGAAGCATTTGGTGCTGCCCTCGGTCACAGGGCTGTAAGCGTGCCCCGCCGGGAATTTTGCCATTACGGCGGCCAGACCGCCCACATGGTCTTCGTGAGCATGGGAGCAGAAGACATACTCCAGCTGCTCGACCCCCTGACTCTGCAAGTAGGAGACTACCAGACTGCCGTCGTCCACATTGCCGCCGTCGTAGAGCATGAACTGTCCGTCACACTCCACCAGCACGCTCAGCGCCTGCCCCACGTCGATGAAGTGCATCTGGAAGGCGGCGTCCTGCCCGTCGGAAGGCGTCGTTTCGGTCTGAGAAGCTGCCGGGTTCGGCATGACGTCGCCGCTGCCTCCCGGGACGATGGAAGAGGTGTCACAGCCCACGAGGCCCAGCGCAAGGGCTGCGGCCAGTGCCAGCGCAGCGAGGCGGCTCATGAGCGTTTGAGAGGTCACTTTTTCTTTTTTGAAGTTTTCCACGATGTATTCTCTTTCTGTTGATTGCTTTTCGGTTTATGTGCAGGAGCCGAATGGGGCGCAAAACGTGCGCCGGGGCTGGGCTGACGGCCTGCCGGGCTGCGGCCCGCCGGGGCGGTGGAGCGGCTCTGCGGCTTGCCGCCCTTGCCTCTGGGCCGGACGGTGTAGGTGCCGTCGCCGTGGATGGTCACATCGGCGGCCTCGGCTCTGCGGGCCGAGCGCTGGACCGCAATGCGGCCCTCAGCGGGAACCAGCAGGGGGATGAGGTCTTCGCGGTGGGTCATTTTCAGCGCCTTGATGACCTTTTCGGCGTTGCGGGGCTCATAATACTGGAGCAGGGCGCGCTGAAGTGCCTTGCCCTCAGCGGTCTTTTCCACAAACACCGGCTTCAAAGTGTAGGGGTCGAGGCCGGTGTAGAACATACAGGTGCTCACGGTGCCGGGCGTGGGATAAAAATCCTGCACCTGCTCGGGGCGCATATGGTTCTTGTAGAGGTATTCGGCCAGATAGACGGCATCCTTGAGGGTGCTGCCCGGGTGGCTGGACATGAGGTACGGCACGAGGTACTGCTTTTTTCCTGCCTTCCTGCTCAGCTCGTAGAACTTATCCTTGAACTTGTTGAAGGTCTCGATGGGGGGTTTCCCCATGTAGGCGAGGGTGTTGGGGGCGCAGTGCTCCGGCGCGACTTTCAGCTGGCCGGAAACGTGGTACTCCACCAGCTCCTTGAAGAAGGTGTCATCGGGGTCGGCCATCAGGTAATCGAAGCGGATACCGCTGCGGATGAACACCTTCTTGACGCCGGGCAGCTCCCGGACGCGGCGGAGGATCTTCAGGTAATCGCTGTGGTCCACGATCATGTGAGAGCAGGTGGTGGGGGCGAGGCAGTGCTTGCCGCCGTTGCACATACCCCGCAGCATCTGCTCGCGGCAGGATGGGAAACGGAAGTTGGCGGTGGGGCCGCCGATGTCGTGGATATAGCCCTTGAAATCCGGCTCGTGGGTCATCCGCTCTGCTTCGGCCACGATGCTGTCGGCGCTGCGGCTGGTGACGCGTCGGCCCTGATGCAGCTGGATGGCGCAGAAATTGCAGCCGCCGAAGCAGCCGCGGTTCTGGATGATGGAGAACTGCACCTCCCGGATGGCAGGCACACCGCCCATGGCCTCGTAGATGGGGTGGTAGCGGCGGGTGTAAGGCAGGGCGTAGACCTTATCCAGCTCCCAGCGGACGAGGGGCTTTGCGGGGATGTTCTGCACGAGGTACTTCTCGCTCTGCTTCTGGACGATGATATTGCCGCTGACGACGTCCTGATTGTCCATCTGGATGCGGCAGGCTTTCGCATAAGCCACCTTGTCGGAGGCGACCTTCCTGAAGCCCGCGCACTCCACATACCGCTCGGGCAGGTGGTCGAAGTCGGTCAGGTAGCAGGTGCCGTCCACATCGGTGATGCTCTCCACCGGCTCCCCTGCCGCCAGACGGCGGGCAATCTCCACGGTCTGGTGTTCCCCCATGCCGAAGCTGATGATGTCCGCGCCAGAGTCCTCGGCGATGCTGGGCAGGACGGTGTCCAGCCAGTAGTCGTAGTGGGCAAAGCGGCGGAGCGATGCTTCCAGACCGCCCAGAATGACGGGCAGGTCGGGGTATGCCTGCTTGGCAAGCCTGGTGTAGACGGTGGCGCTGCGGTCGGGCCGTGCGCCGCCCTTGCCGCCGGGCGAATACTCGTCCTCCGCGCGGGGGATCTTTGCGACGGAATAGTGACTCACCATGCTGTCCACGTTGCCGCCGCCGATGAAGAAGCCGTACTTCGGCTTTCCGAACCGCTTGAAGTCCTCGCAGTCGGTGTAGCGGGGCTGGGCCAGCACGCCCACCTTGTATCCCTCGGCTTCCAGCAGGCGGCTGATGATGGCGGTGCCAAAGCTGGGGTGGTCCACATAGGCGTCGCCGCCCACCACCACGAAGTCCAGCTGGTCCCACCCCCGGGCCTCCATATCGGCCCGGCTGATGGGGAGAAATTCGGTGTAATGTTCCATAGTTATCCTTTTTCTTTCATGATGCCTGCCCTATACAGCAGGGCTCTATTGCTTCCGAAATCAAAAATTTTATTCATCCGGCTGATTCATCTGCATTTCCAGCCACTGCTGGCGGCTGATGAGGACAGCGCGGGGCTTTGCGCCCTCGTAGGGGCCGATGATGCCCTTTTCTTCCATCTCATCCATGATGCGGGCGGCGCGGGCATAGCCCAGCTTGCAGCGGCGCTGCAAAAGGCTGGTGGACGCCTGGCCGGCGTCGATGACCACCTCCACGGCCTGCTTGAGCATCGGGTCGCTGCCGCCCTCCTCGTCGGAGTCGGCAGAACTGCTGCCCTTCTTGCCGTCCTGGATGGCGTGTTTTTCCATGGCCTCTATCATGGCTTCGTCGTACTGGACGGTGGCGCTCTTCTTGATAAAGTCCAGCACACGGCTGATCTCCTCATCCCGCACAAAGGTACCCTGGATACGGGTGGGCTTGGGTGCGCCCACGGGCATGAAGAGCATATCGCCCATGCCCAGCAGCTTTTCGGCACCGGCACCGTCGAGGATGGTGCGGCTGTCCACCTGACTGGACACGGCGAAGGCGATGCGGCTGGGGATGTTGGCCTTGATGAGGCCGGTGATGACGTCCACGCTGGGGCGCTGGGTCGCCACGATGAGGTGCATACCGGCGGCGCGGGCCTTCTGGGCGATGCGGCAGATGGAGTCTTCGACATCCTTGCCGACGACCATCATCAAATCGGCCAGCTCGTCGATGATGATGGCGATATAGGGCATCTTCTCGAGGTTCGGGTCCGCTGCCGCCAGCTTGTTGAAGGACTTGATGTCGCGGACATTGTTCTCCGCGAAGAGGTGGTAGCGGCGCTCCATCTCCTGCACTGCGCCGCCCAGTGCGCCGGCCGCCTTGCGGGGCTCGGTGACGACGGGCATCAGCAGGTGGGGGATGCCGTTGTACTCAGCCAGCTCGACGACCTTGGGGTCGATGAGCAGGAGCTTGACGTCCTCGGGGCTGGAGCGGAACAGCAGGCTCATGATGATGCTGTTGACACAGACCGATTTACCGCTGCCGGTACTGCCCGCGATGAGCAGATGGGGCATCTTGCACAGGTCGGCCACCTGGGCCACGCCGGCGATGTCCTTGCCCAGCGCAATGCCCATCGGCGAGGTCATCCGCAAAAAGCTCTGACTCTCGAAGACGCTGCGGATGTAGACCGGCGTTTTCTTATGGTTCGGCACCTCGATGCCCACGGCAGGCTTGCCGGGGATGGGCGCCTCCATGCGGACATCGGCCACCGCCAGGTTCAGGGCGATGTCGTCCGCCAGCGAAGTGATGCGGCTTATCTTGACGCCCGCCATGGGCTGGACTTCATACCGGGTGACCGACGGGCCGCGGGAAATATCCAGCACACGGGTGCGGACGCCGAAGCTTTCCAGCGTGTCCACCAGCTTCTGGGCGTTGGCTTTCAGCTCGTCTTCCGCGCCGGAGTCGCTTTCCTCCGGGGCGCGCTCGAACAGCTCGATGGACGGGTACTGGTACTGGAAGCTCTCCTCCGTCTCCGCCTCTTCGGCGGGGGCGTTCGCGGCCTGCTCCTCGGAGACAGCAGGCTTTTCCATGGCGGCTGCCACCAGCGTGTTGAGGTCTTTTTCCTCCACCGGGTCGCTGGTGATGCTGATCCAGCCGTCCTCATCCGGCTCAGAGCGGAACGCCACCGCATTCTCGGCGCTGACCGGCTGCGGGGCCGGTTCCGGAGTCGGGGTCAAATCATAGAGCGGGATGCCGAAGGAGAGCGGCGGCTCAGGCGCGGGCTGCTGTTCCGGCTCTTCTGCCGGGGCAGCGGGCGTGACGGCGGGTGTAACGGTGGGCGTCACCGTCGGCTCGGGCTGGGCCGTGAAGAAGTCCTCAGCGGCAGTATCCACAGCGTCCGGGACGATGGGCGTCACGGTGGCGCGGATGGGCGCACGGCGGAGCGGGTCCATGCCGAAGGTGCCGCCGGGGCCGAGGATGATGGGCTCGATGGGCTCACTGCCGCCCTCGGTGACGGTGGTATGGTCAGGGCCTAAATCAATATCAAAGGGCGCACGGGGCCGGGGCTTTTCCACCTGTACGGGGGCAGGCTCGGGCTGAGGCGGGGTCTGCACTTCCGGTGCGGGCGCAGGGGCAGGCTCTGCCTGTTCGCCGCCCTGCATCACCTGATGGCCCCAGTGGAAGACGCCAGCCAGCCAGCCGGGAGTCTGGATATGGAAGGCGGGCGCGGCAGGCTCTTCGCTGCCGCAGCAGTCCTCGCCTTCGCCCACTTCGTCTTCCGGCAGGTCGTCGTCATAGGCCTCATATTCCTCCGCCTCGGCCTCCTCGGCGGCGCGTTCTGCCAGACGCTCGGCCCGGCGGGCGGCATTCTGCTCGTGGACGGCAAGGCCCTTTTCGTGGACGCTGCCGCCCACGTTGCAGAGCCACTGCCAGCACTCGGCGGGCGTAACGTCGAAAATGTACAGGCTGGCGCAGGCCGCCAGCGCCGCCATGACCAGATTGGCGGCGGGTCTGCCGCAGAGCAGCAGGAGCGTCCCGCCCAGCACAGCGCCCAGCGCACCGCCCGAGAGCCATGCGCTCATACCATTCTGATAACAGGCAGCGGTCATCTGCGCGGCGGTCTGGTCGGTAGGGATGTCAGAAAAGACGATGACCGTGCCGCTGGCGAAGATGAGCCCCAGCACCAGCTTTGCGATATGGGGCAGAAGGTCTTCGCCCCGGGTGTAGAGGATGGCCAGATAGCACAGTGCCGCACCCAGCACAAAACTTCCGCAGCCGAACACGCCGAACAGGACATCGTGCATCGTGCGCCAGGCCGAGCTGCCCGGCACGAAAGCCAGCGCCATGAGCACCAGCCCCGCAAACAGGGTGATGAGCCCCGCGGGCATCCGGTCCTGTGTCCGGTTCTTGCGGCGCGAGGCTGTGCTGCGCCCGGAGGTCTTGCGTTTTCTCTTTGCCATGTTTCCTAAAACCCGTTCCTTATTTTATATCATGAAGCAGGGCGCGCTCAGGGCGGCTCTGTCGGTGACGATGGAAGAATTTCGATACTACTCGATTCTTTCATTGTACCACGGGAAAAGTCAAATGGCAATTTATTTCCCCTCGATTTCTCGGTAGAGCCATGCCAGCGCATCCGACAGCCCGCCCAGCTCGTCGATGAGCTTTTCCCGCACGGCTTTTCGGCCATCCAGCACGGTGCCGACGTCCATGACCAGCTCGCCCGTGCGCATCATCAGCTCGGTGTACCGCTTCTCCGAGATGCCGCTGTGGGACGCCACGAAGCCGGTGATGCGCTCCTGCATCTGCTCGAACCAGCGCATGGTCTGCGGTACGCCCAATATCATGCCGGAATGGCGGACGGGGTGGACCGTCATGGTGGCGGTAGGCACGATGAAGCTCCGCTGGGCGCTGACGGCCAGCGGGATGCCGATGGAGTGGCCGCCGCCCAGCACCACCGCCGCACTGGGCTTGGAGATGCTGGCGATGAGCTCTGCCAGCGCAAGCCCCGCTTCCACATCCCCGCCCACGGTGTTGAGCAGGACCAGCAGGCCCTCGATGGAGGGGTCCTCCTGCACGGCCACCAGCTGGGGGATGACATGCTCATACTTGGTGGTCTTCTGGCCCTGAGGCGCTTCCACATGGCCCTCCACCTGCCCGATGACCGTCAGGCAGTGGATGGCGTGAGCTCCCCGGGTGCGGTAAACGCTGCCCATATCCTCGATCTGCTCTTTTTCCAGCCGCTGCTGCTCCACGGGGATGTTCTTCTCTTCCTGTGACATTCTGCGCATCCTCCTTTTTGCTTCATTTCAGCTTGTCCGTCATTCCTGCCGGTTATACTTCGGTAAAGATTTCTTTTCTTTCTCAAAAAAATGTGCCAAATGGTTTGACATTCTCTCTTCGCGCTGTATACTTTATACTAGAGATAAGATTGTCAAATATGTATCATTATTGTACAAGAAAGTACAAATCTTTTGCCGGAGCACCCTGCCGCTGCGCACTTCTCCCCGGCAATGCTGCGGATAAAAAGAAAGGAGACCCCCCCTATGAACACTCCCGGCAAAGCTTCTCTGCCCGTCATCAAGCGCCTGCCCAAATACTATCGCTACCTGCGCACCCTGAAGAACGACGGCATCACCAGCATCTCATCCCGTGAGCTGGCCGCCCAGATGGGTACCACTGCCTCTCAGGTGCGGCAGGACTTCAACTGCATCGGCGACGTGAATGGCCGTCAGGGCATCGGCTACTCGGTGGAGAACCTGCTGAGCATCCTTGAGCAGCTGCTCTTTGGCAACGGCGACCTCCTGCCCACCATCCTCATCGGCTGCGGCCGTCTGGGCAAGGCTGTGAGCCGCTTCATCACCACCGACACCAACGGCTACAAGCTCATCGCCGCCTTCGACAACGCCCCCGACGAGGTGGGCAAAGAGATCAACGGCATCCAGATCTTACACAGCGACGAGCTGGAAGCTTTCTGCGCCGAGCACCACCCCGAGGTGGCTGTGCTCTGTCTGCCCCGCAGCGGCGCAGAGGAGATCAGCGGCCGTCTGGTGGCTCTGGGCATTCAGGGCTTCTGGAACTTCTCCCACTACGATCTGTCTGTCCCCTACCCCGACGTGGTGGTGGAGAACGTCCACCTCGGCGACAGCCTGATGAGCCTGGGCTACCGGCTGCGCAATCAGGACTGAGCAGATACTATCGATAATACAGGCCCTCTCCGTCAGGCTTTGGCTGAGAGGGTCCTTTCATGAGGAGACTTTTTCGACATGGCAAAGCTTTATTTCCGTTACGGCGCAATGAACAGCGGCAAGAGCACCGCGCTGATGCAGGTGGCCCACAACTACGAGGAGCAGGGGATGCGGGTGCTCATCCTCAAGCCGAAGGTGGACACCAAGGGCAGCGGCGACCTCGTGAGCCGTCTGGGCGTCCGCCGCCCTGCCGATCTGCTGGTGCCGCCGGACATGGACCTGGTGGAGGCCGTCCGGGCCGCCAGCAGCGAGGGCCGGCCTCTGGCCTGTGTGCTCTGTGACGAGAGCCAGTTTCTCACCGCAGAGCAGGCCGAGCAGCTGTTTATGGTGACGGTAGAGCTGAACATCCCCGTCATCTGCTACGGCCTGCGCTCCGACTTCTCCCTCAAGGGCTTCCCCGGCTCCACCCGGCTTCTGGAGCTGGCCCACACCATCGAGGAGATGAAGACCATCTGCACCTGCGGCCGCAAGGCCACCTGCAACTGCCGCAAGGTCAACGGCCGCTTCGTCTTTGAGGGCGAACAGGTAGCCATCGACCTTGAGAACGACGTCCAGTACGTCAGCATGTGTCCCCAGTGCTATTTCCGGGAGCGCAGCGCCTTCTACGCCGCCCGCCGGTGACTCTTTTTCCTGATTTTATGCCGTCCGCACGCCGGACGGCATTTTTTGTATCTTTTCTGCATCCGTGATATATCAGTCGCGCCCAAATTCGCGCGTTTTTTGCACTATTGATATATCAGCTCAGGGCCGGAACTTTCTGTTATCGTTGCTTTTAATGTATACAACGTTCTTTCAACAAATTCTGCCATGGCTACAAAATTCTTGCAATTCAGGCCAATCTTCTCCTGTTGCATCCCAGTTTTCTATGCAAATCGTTGAAGTATACAAGTTGCACAGTTTTTCGGTCCAAGTTTATTCATTATGGCAATGACGTCAAAACCGGGCAAAAAATAAGCGCAATATTTGTACGTTTTCTGCCGCTATCACTACAATTTGCATCTTTCTTTTTTTTCTTGCCTTTGGTATCATATTTGTATACAACGGATGCTTTGCAGAGGCATCCGTGCAAGAAGATGTTTTCTACATAGGAGGAGAACGAAAATGAGCAAGGCAATTTCTCGTCGTGACTTTCTGAAGGTCTCTGGCGCTGTGGGTGCTGCCGGCCTGCTGGCCGCCTGCGGCGGTTCCGGCAATGCTGGTTCTACCGCCACTTCCACTGCCGCTTCTTCCGCAGCAGCTTCCGTGGCCGGCCTGTCTTCCGACCCCGTCACCCTGACCATGAGCTGGTGGGGCGGCGAGTCCCGTCACAACGCTTACCAGGAGGCCATCAAGGCTTTCTCTGCTGAGCACAGCACCATCACCGTCAACCCCACCTTCGCTGCATGGTCCGGCTGGGAGGACACCATGTCCACCAAGTTCGCAGGCGGCGTCGCTGAGGATGTCTGCCAGATCAACTGGAACTGGCTGTACAACTACTCCAAGAACGGCCAGACCTTCATCGACCTGAACAGCGTCTCCGAGTACCTCGACCTGACTCAGTGGGATGAGGCCAAGCTGGCTGCCTGCAACGTGGCAAACGCTCAGCAGTGCGTACCCGTCTCCATGACCGGCCGTATCTTCTACTGGAACAAGACCACCTTCGACAAGGCCGGCATCTCCTTCCCCACCACTCTGGACGAGCTGATGGCTGCCGGCAAGACCTTCCAGGAGAAGCTGGGCGATGACTACTATCCCCTGCACCTGGGCGCATACGACCGTATGATCCTGATGGTGTTCTACCTCGAGAGCAAGTACGGCAAGGACTGGGCAGACCCCTCCACCTCCACCCTGAACTACGATGCCGACCAGATCGCTGAGGGCATCGACTTCATCAAGAGCCTGGTCGAGGGCCACGTCATCATGAGCCTGCCCACCTACTACGGCTCCAACGGCGACAACGCCGCTCACCAGTCCACCGAGTGGATCACCGGCAAGCTGGCCGGCTGCTTCGAGTGGGACTCCTCCGCTACCAAGTACGCTGACGCTCTGGACGAGGAGAACAAGGCTGGCTTCACCGTGGGCGAGGAGATCAAGTTCGGCGATTACAACGGCGGCTTCTCCAAGGTCTCCATGGGTCTGG